>Ga0214919_10008561_pt1 | contig 13430 bp, 9 predicted proteins | sample LL1503_MetaG_FD_177994 | JGI IMG/M metagenome (GOLD analysis project Ga0214919, IMG submission 177994) | Freshwater microbial communities from Lake Lanier, Atlanta, Georgia, United States - LL-1503 | ecosystem: Environmental > Aquatic > Freshwater > Lake | place: USA: Georgia | collected 2015-03-15
ACCAGACTTCTTACTCGAAAAAGCAAAAAAACATCGCATACAACTTTCGTTTCATTCCATCGCAAAAATCCAACACGCCTACAATTTCTCCAACCTGCAATCTTTTTTAGATATCTACTACCAAGGCATGGCTGTTCTAAAAGATGAAGATGACTTTTCCGAACTTGCTTGGCGTTACTTTCAAAAGGCCCATGCTCAGGGCGTGATACATGCTGAAATATTCTTTGATCCACAGGCACATGTGGAACGAGGTATTAGCATATCAACGGTGCTGGATGGTTTATGCAAAGCGGTAGAAAGGGCAAAAAAAGAACTGCAATTAAGTGTCTTTCTCATACCATGCTTTCTTAGGCATTTATCGGAAGATTCCGCACTCGACACTTTTGCCCAATGTTTAAAGTTTAAAAAAGTGATCAAAGGGTTTGGACTCGATTCATCCGAGGTGGGGAATCCTCCCTCCAAATTTCAAAAAGTATTCACCCAGGCAAAGCAGCAGGGATTCCGCATCACTGCACATGCAGGCGAAGAAGGACCACCTTCATTCATTGAAGATTCTCTGGACTTATTATATGCAGAGCGGATCGACCATGGGGTGCGGTGTTTGGAAGATGAGAAACTAACAAAGAGGCTGGTGCGAGAAAAAATCCCACTTACTGTTTGTCCACTTTCAAACCTTAAACTTAAAGTAGTCAATAACCTTGAAGCACATCCTTTTAAGAGAATGCTCGATTGTGGAATTATCGCAAGTATCAACTCTGATGATCCCGCTTATTTCGGTGGTTATGTGGCTGATAATTTCGAAGCTTGCGCTACCGCATTAAACCTTACAAAAAGCGAAGTAGTACTTGCAGCAAGGAATTCCTTTATTGGTTCTTTTCTCGATGCGAACACCAAGGCAGTCTATCTGCAAAAGCTTGAACAGTACTGCGATAAACATTTAAGTTGAAAGGTGCTGATAAAGTTAAGATTTTGAATTGATGAGGGCGTTTGCTTTACGATACAACTCTTCGAAGTCTGCCTGAAGTTTTTTTCTTCCTACAAACAATGGCCTTGCGAAATCCACCATCTGCAACACATCGGGCGCAGCTTGTTCTTTCAGTGCGATTTCTGCTATTTGATACAGCAAGCCTAATCGTTTCTCAATTTCCTCGGGCTCCAATGCTTGGGGCAGTTCCCTTAAAGCACTCCAAGCAGGCAACCATTTTTGATTTTCGATACCACATTGCACCAACAATTCCCTCACCGGGGCAAGTTCGATTTTAGGGTTCATGGTTGCAGGCTGCATTTTTCCCAGAAGTTCTACCAAGAAATTAACCCTGCGAAGCGGTGCTTCTTTGCGAACTATCACATTCCATTCATTGATAAGTTTCAAATCTTTGCTTTTAGAGAGGATCTCAAGAAAGGCTAGCCAAGACTTTTCCTGAATTCGTGGATCACCCTCAGCAACAGCCGCCTTCCACAAAGTTGCAAGATGGCTCACTGTGCCAAATTCGCCCAATAGCGTTGCACTTCTCGCCCTTACGCCAGCATCCGGATCCTTCAAAAGAATTATTTCCATGCGTGATTGCAATCGCAATTTATCATCTTCCTTAATCGCTTTTGCCTGATTCACTGCGCGAGATACCGCACCCAGTATTCCAAGCCTAACCCCTACATCAGGGTCTTCCAGACCTACCAACAATTCTTCTAGCACTGCTATATCCGCAATTCTTTCCAATGCTTGCGCTGCGGTTTTCCTTACTGCGACCTCCTTATGCTTCAGCAAACCTGCAAGCAAAGGAACAGCGGCAGGAACCCCCAAGGAGCCAAGATCTTCAGCAGCTTCAACTACAACTTCTAATGCAGGATCGCTTAAAGCGTTTTGCAATGCAGGAAGCACAAGAACCATTCTCGCTGCGCCATCGTTCCCCTTTGCCTGCATTGCAAGCGATCTAGCTGCAGCAGCACGAACTGCAGTTTGATCTGATTGAATAATAAGAAGCAACCGATTAAGGCAGGCCTTATCATTCCATCGGCCCAAGCCAAGCACTGCCTGCCTGCGCACTTCTTCGATAGGATCTCTGCTGAAACTAAGTAACATTTCGCCTGCAGGTTTGCGGTACGATTCTTCGCCAAGCGCCTCAGCCAACCAACCTGTAAGCAATAAACGAACTGCAGGGTCTTCATGATCTAATAAGCCTTGAAAGAAAGGTATTTTTTCGGTGGGCCCTAGTCGGGAATAAAGCTGTTGGTAAAGTGTGCGGTTACGATTTCGCGAAGAATCAAGCTCCCCTTCAAGCCTGGTTAATTTGGCATTGCGCTGCGCAAGCCTCTCTTCAAGCCAAGCTTCAGAAGATAGATTTTTTCGTTCATCAAACCAAAGTTGCCAAGTAACACTATCACGGCCCAAATCTTCCCCGATCAATTCTGCAAGGGCTTGCCTGCTCGTCTGCCTGATAGATTCTTTAGGGTCAATAAAAAGTTTGAGGAGAGTTTCAGCGGCATTTTTCTTACCTGTTTTTCCCAACGCAATAATTGCTTGCTGCCTGATATTATCTTCACTCCTGTTATTTTCAGCAATTTGTTTTAGCTTGAATGTAGATTTGCTATCAACACTTGCGCCCAACGCTTCAACAGCGGCTTGTCGTACTGCGGGCAGTTCAATCGAAAGCGCCTCGATTAATTCTTCAGAAAAACGGCCATCTCTTCGCAGCTTGATAGCCCCTGCAAAGGCGGTAAAAACTTCAACATTACGGGGATCGCGCAGATATTGTTTAACGGTCTCGGTTGCGAGGGGTGTTTGTTGTTGCAAGATTAGGTAAGCAGCTTGGGCCTGTAACTGGGGCTGTTTTTTATCTGCAAGAAGTTCTCGCAGGCGTGCTATATCAGAGGCGGGTTGTTGAACCTGTCCTGTTAATAAAAGCAGTGATAAAATCCAACCTGAAATCATCAATTAATCCGTAGAAGAGAAAGTGCCCAAGGCGCGGGACCATAACCAGTTGGGATTATCGAGTCAACCTCGATTCAACCTATGTTGGTATCGCCTATTTTTAATGATTCGAGTATGTTTTCAGAGGCAAGGCTGGAGAGCTTTTTTGCATAGCTAAGGAAGGCTTGATGTTAAAGGTGTTTAAAAATCCAACAATTCAAATCGCCTGCCTTTTAGTGGCTTGGGCCTTAGTGTGCCTACCCAATCTCGGCATTTCCAGCCTTTGGGATATTGATGAAGGTAACAATGCGGAAGCTGCATATGAAATGATGGAATCGGGAAACTGGATTGTTCCCACTTATAATTATAATCTTCGTGTTGATAAACCTGCATTGCTTTACTGGCTTCAGATCGCATCCTACAACACTTTTGGTGTGAACGAATTTGCAGCCCGGTTTCCTTCAGCTTTGGGCGGGCTCTTTTCCCTTTTTGCAACCTACGCTCTCGCAACAATCATGTTTGGGGCGAGCACGGGTTTCTTTGCAGGGCTGATATTATTAGCAATGCCCGCTTGGGCAGGGTCGGCCCATTTTGCCAACCCTGATTCTCTTCTTAACGCTTGTGTTGCATGGTCCTTCTTTGTTTTTTTCAAAGGTTATCAAAACAACAATTCTACATGGCTGCTTTGGGGCGGAATCATCACGGGCATAGGAATGCTCGCCAAGGGACCCATCGCTCTCGCACTTCCACTATTGATCATTGTTTTGTTTTTGCTCTGGGAAAGGCAACCCAAGCGCTTGCTTTCCATTCATCTGCTGAGCGCGCTTTTTTTATTCTTCCTAGTTGCAGGCCCTTGGTACATCTGGGTGGGCGTGGAAACAAAGTTCCTGTGGCACAAAGGCTTTTTCTTCACTCATAACCTCGGCAGATTCAGCACCGCCATGGAAAACCATTCAGGGCCTTGGTTCTATTATTTGCTCGTCATCGCAATAGGCTCTGCACCTTGGTCCGCATTCATTGGTATGACTTTCTTGAACACCAAAAAGGAACTTTTCAACACCGACCTCTCAAGCAACACTATCAACGACCGCAGCGCAATTCGTTTGCTTGCAACTTGGATCGCTGTAGTGCTTATTTTTTTCTCGATCTCGAGCACCAAGCTTCCCAACTACATTCTGCCCCTCTACCCTGCTATTGCAATTCTCACTGCAAGAGCTATGCTTGCTTGGAAAAATGAAACTCACGCCTACCCCAACTGGTTGCCTAAAACAGGAATGGTACTTTTAGTTTTCATTGGCATCATCACCAGCCTTGCAATGATTCTCGTTTCAACCCAGGCGGATATTTCGTGGATCAAAGGAAGAAAAATTCCAAGGCTCGAGCAAATGGCTTTCATCGGATTGATACCAATCACTTGTGGTATCATCGCCCTGATGCTAGCAGCGAAGAAAAACCAAATAGCAACACTCGCACTTCTTTGTCTGGGTTCAATAGGTTTTACCGGGGCGTTAGGCGCATGGAATGGTTCAAACCTTAATGAAATCAAAGCCCCAAAAATGCTGTCCCAATTTCTGCCTGAAGATCATCTGACCCGGGAAATTGTGATCGCAACCCATGACTGGTTTCAACCCAGTATCACCTTTTATTGCAAACGACAAATCAACACTTTAACTTCCGAGGAGGAAGTTAAGCAATTCCTCGAGCAACCAATACCTGCTTATGTATTCATGCCCGAAAAGAAATGGGATGCTCTGAAATTGAATCCGTCCTTCAAGGCAAAAAAGATTGGCCAGGCCACCGACTTCTATCGCAATTGCAATGTCGTGCTCCTGACCAATCAATATTAAAATCTACTTGCTCTGAAAACTTCCGATCGACATTTGCTTATCCAATTCAACCTTAAACTCATAGGTCGTAGTGTTCGCCTTGGTGCCATTGGTTTCAGGCAGCAAATTAATATCCCATCGCAAAAGGTTGATGGGTCGATCCTGTCTTAGATAAACAGGGTCGGCACTAATTTCAGGATTCACTTTTCCCAAGGTTACATTTAATGCTTCATTTTCGCCCTTGGGTAATCGATCCCAAAGTTGAACCTTCACTGCTTCTTGCTTGAAACTACTCAGAAGAATCCTGTACTCAAACTTCAAGACTTGGTTACCGCCCTGCATGCTGCGGGACTTTTCGACCAATTGCCTTTGAACCTGCAATTGGGGGTCGGTACCAAATCCCACGATGAACGATTCACCAATAGCTACCAAGGGAAGTTGCATTCTTCCTACAAAATCAGTATCGGAATACATGGTTGCTTCGCCTGGTAGAAGTACAAACTTGCTTTTGTTGGCAAGATTTGCCTGTTTGTAAACATGTGGCGTAAGCACTGGAACAGCTTTATAGAAATACTCTGGTGCAAGTTCGATGCGTGCCACTTCAAGCACCTGTTCATCATTCCTAGAAGGGATGCTGATTTTAGTTTCAAGCTTATAGGCAACACTTGGGCCTTCTCTTTCAGAATCCGCCGGCTTGTTCAGATCAGCAAGCGTCTGGCGTTCATCGCCCAGAAAAACAAGATCTTTAGCTTGCTCAAGATTACCAACATAGTTAAAGATTTCGTTACTGGATTTTTCATCTTTACGATTCGCATCCACCTGCGCTTGTCTGCGTAAATTCTTTGAAGCTTCCTGAATCTCTGCAAGGGCAGTTCCACTATTTGGCGACTGAGGGATTGCAATGTAACCTGTGGAATTGGATAAACCCAGGGCTGTCCCAGGTTTGCCTGGAGGCACTGTGCCTCCTTTGGGTATCAAGCTTACTGCAAGGCCTTTTAAATCTGGAGGCGTTGCGTTCAACATTGGTTGCGCAGTTGAAAGAGTCAACTCAACGCCCGTCCAATCCTCTCCTGATTGCTGATGCACCGATGCAAGGTATTCAAGTTTGACTGCATCCTTGGCTGTTTTTCCTGCGCGGATTTTATACTGGGGATGCCAGTACGCTGTGTCTACTAGATAATTCAACCGCAACTTCCCTGCACCAGCGTTAACTTTTTCTATCACAATAATTGCATCGGTTTCTGTTCTTACCGTGCCACTAGTTAGTTCCTGCAATTTTCGGGTCAAAAACTGTGTGCTTTTCATTATCTGCTGCGATTTCTGGCCGAATTCAACACCCTCTTGAGCCCGGGCAATTCTCTCCATCTTCAAATAGTTCGCAAGCGCGATTGCGGTATCAGAATCCAGCTTTCCTTTTTCAGTCGCATTCACCGTACTGGCACTTGCAAAACCCTCTAGCTTCGTAAGAAATGTGGTGTTCGCTGTATTGGCAGTGATCATGGCTTGTACTTTTTGAGTTTCCATTTCATTCTTTTTTAATTCTTCCTCAATCTCACGAACTTCTTCGCGCTTATCTTCCTTGATCGGCTTATTGCGATACCGAGTTGCAAGCACTCGTATCCCTTCGGTTCCCTCAGAATAAACCGAAGAGGGCTGAACCTTCGAAGGCATGGAAGAAACCACAACTTCCATGGCACCCATCCCCGCAGGGATATCAACTTCGCGGGTTACAAGTGCGCTATCCGAATAAATCGTAACAGCGACCACTTTGCTTTTTACTTCTACTGGTTCTTTCCCTGCGTCTTTTAACGCTTCTTTCATAGGGCTCTTTTGCTTTTTAACTTCCTGGGCATTTACCCCAATTGCTGTCCAACCAACAATACTTGCCATGAGTGCAACAAATACTGCAGTCTTAAATATCTTTAGCATGATTCAAATACCTCTTAAAGTTAAACGAACTTCTAATGCATTCAAATTAACATTAAACCAGGAACTCAACGCATTGAAAAACAAGGTGCATAATTCCACTTTCAACTCCTGTTAATTCACAACCCTCACAATCCGATTAAAACCATCTGCTAGAAGTAAGACGATCCAAGTTTGCATTTCTGGCAAAATTGTTGAGATTCTTTATTATGAGTGGTTCATGAAATTGCAAAAAATGGGGCAAAACACTTAACACCAGAGCAATACTTTCAGTTTAGAGAATATTGCCACTTCGAATTTCTAATGATTTGGTATTACCAGAGAATGGATTCATCCCGAAAAAACTGCAACCACGCTAAAAATGTTACGAGAACATATCACGGGTGGTTGCAAAATAGGATGCAGGCTCTTCTTGCTAAAATTTATTCACTAAATCTACGCAGCTTTGTTCATCATGGTTTTATCAAGGTTATGCGTGGTTCGAATCAGATATGACGCTTTTCCCTGACTTTCAAAATAAGTGCGGGTCATCACTTCACCCAACAACCCCATGGATATTAACTGTATGCCCACCAAAACAAGCATCACACTTAAAAGTAGCAATGGGTTGCCCGTCATATCTGTTTGGCTGTACAATTTCATTGCGATTGCTCCAAGAACGCTCGCAAAGCCTAAACCAATTGCAAACAAACCACCCGTTCCAAGAAAATGCATCGGCCTTGTCAGATACGAATATAGAAACTTCACGGTGATTAAATCCAAAACCACACGCAAAGTTCTAGTAAGATTGTATTTGGTTTTTCCCGCAACCCGAGGATGATGCTTCACCGGAACCTGAGTCAACCTGCCTCCGCACATTTGCGCAAGCACCGGAATAAACCTGTGCATCTCCCCATACAAAGGCAATGCAACCGCCAGATCTCTTTTCATGACTCGTATCGTGCAGCCCATATCTTTTATTGAGCAACCTGTTACTTTCCGAATAATCCAGTTCGCAATAAAACTCGGAAACTTCCTGAGCCAAAAACCATCCTGCCTGTTGGCCCGTTGACCCAGCGCAGCATCGCAATCATCACTTATTTTTTCCAACAACATCGGAAGGTCTGAAGGATCGTTTTGCAAATCGCCATCCATGGTTGCAATGAAATCCCCCTTCGAGTAATCAATCCCTGCTTGCAGCGCAGGAGTCTGGCCATAGTTTCGTTTTAGAATCACCACCTTGGCACGGTCATCCGATCGCGCAAGTTCTGAAAGTATCTCAGGCGACTTATCGATGCTGCCATCGTCTACATAGACAACTTCAAATTCGTGCACGCCTGATCCATTCGAACCAGCGCAGTAGGGCTGCATTGCAGAAACGATTCTTCCATGCAAAGCAAGAATATTATCCTGCTCGTCTTTGATCGGTATTATTACGGATAGCAGAGCCATCGTGCGATTCCTCCAATTCGGTTGACCCGGATATTTCACCTTCCAACTGAACATCTTTCATGTCCGAGCTGGATGCGCTTCCCCGTGAACCCAGGTAAAAAAAGATCCCTATCATTCCTACTGCAACATATACAGAAAAACATAGTACGGATAATGCAACTGCAGATGCAGGTGCGATTGCCAAAGGCGTTAACATCAACACTGTCGCCCCTTCCCTCAATCCCATTCCGCCTAAACTTATTGGCAACATGGTCATAAGCGTAACCAAAGGCACCATCACAAAATAAAAGGGCAACGGTATGGGCAGATCCATTCCCAAACCTATCAGCATCATGATTGAAACACTTGAAAGTTGCACCCATACAGACATCGCAGTGGTTAACACCAAAACCTTCACATTCCCAAAACAAAGCTTTGCACTTTTCAACACAACTAGTAACTTTGGAAATCGAACCGAAAATTTAGCAACCAAAGGCAGCATTGCCAGCGCCCCAACTGCACCCAAACCTATCGACATCACTGAACCTTTAACCCACACGGGCAATTCTACGGGGCTACAAATTGTTGCTATAACTGCAATGGCAACCAATACCAAAACTCCACTGAACCGATCTGCAAAAACTGTCAAAACAGCTTTGCTTCTGCGGTTTTCAACCAACTCGTCCTTCATCTTGTACGCAAGGTACCAAGCTCGAACCACATCGCCACCCACCGAAGTGGGCAAAGCAAGATTGAAAAACATCCCAATGAAAAAGTACTTGAGGTATTCATAAAAGGTGCCGCCAAACCCTACTGCATTTGCAAGCACTTTCCATCGCTGACAACTCAGCACCTGCGTGAAAAATAAAAGCAGAAATGCTGCAACCCAATAAGCCGGGCGTAGCGTTGCAAACGAATCCATGATCTGACCCAGATTAACTCTTGTCAGAATCAATCCCACCAGCAACAAAGTTCCTAAAACTCTTACCAGCACTTTCATTGCACAATCACCTTTGCTTCTAAAATCTCTGAACCGGCCTGATGAAACGCTGCATGTTGCGGATCAGTCATGTCTAGCCTTAATGTAGAACTGCCACTTTCCATCAAAGGCGGAATCGCCACTAAAATATCGATGCCCTCACCCGGTTTTACTACTGCTTGAAAGTTACCTGAAAAACCACTCGCAAGAACTCTGCGATCATCAGTCAGCAACAACCATTTCACTTTAATTCCTGCATTGGTTCCGGGCTTCATCACCCACTCTCTAATCGAGGTGTTTTGTGCCCGAACCCTCAGCAATTTACTCCTGCCCTTTTCTAAATGCAAAGTTTCGCCCGCACCTTCAATCAATTGCAATTGGGCAACACAATCCCCAGGCACATAATACTTTTTAACCCATTCCCTGAATCGATCACTCGTATGCGCAAAACCTTTCTGAACCAACCACTCCTTGTACAAAACAAAGAACTCATCAATATGAGCAGTGCGGCCTATATTAAGGTGCCCATAATAAGGGCTTAATTGCCCCAATGCATTCTCAAGGCTGATATCAGTCTGCAATAACTCCGACATCACCACCGCCATCCCTGTTCTATCAATGCCTTTATGGCAATGAAACAACATGGGTTTTTCGCTTTGATCAATCACATCCACCAGTTGATTAATGGTTTTGGTGGAAGGGAGCCTGCCTGCGGAAAAACTCAAATCTTCTTGGGATATGTTACAATTATGGATTGCTTGAACCTGATCCATGTACCAAGGCACCGTATCGCAACAACCTCTAAGATTGACCACGGTTTTGATGTTATTTTTCTTAATTACGGATTCCAGCCTTGAAGCACTGAGCTGCGAGCAACGATAAAATTTCTCAGGAACAACTTCGTAAAAGTTACCCCCTGCAAAAATATAAATGCATTTAAAAGATAGCAATAATACTAATACAATAGTGAGCAATCGTAGGCCCAACCTCCAACCTGACTTTTTAGGCTTGCTTGCATCTGCGAACAAATTACTTTCCCGCTCTAAAGGCATCACGCTTCCTTGCGCCTAGGATTCTTCCTAACCAAACGGGGATTGTGCCAAATCGTACTCTTTTCTGCCAGACCGTTTAAGACAATGCTTTGCCCCAACTTACCTCTCCAACTCCTCTTCCCTCTTCAACCCAAATTTTGATATAAGCAACTGATTCATCGACATTTCTGGAGATTTTCTGCATGTCAGGCACCGCATCGACTGATGAAAGTCGCTTGGTAAGCTCCAAAAACTTGCTGCTTGGCTTTAGCGTGGGTTTTGTTTTAGTGGGAATAAGCTTAAGATTGCTACGATTAGGCCTGAATTTTCCCATGTGGGGCGATGAGGCTTTTGTCGCATTAAATTTCTTCGACTCTGATTTCGCCACCCTTACAAAACCCCTTAGGCATTATCAAATCGCCCCACTTGGGTTTTTATGGCTCGAAAAAATCACCGTCCTACTTTTAGGCATGAGCGAATTTACCCTGCGCTTAACTCCCTGCCTCGCTGGCATTTTTGCCCTCCTTGTTTCCTTTAAAGCTGCAAAAAATAGTACTCCCCCTAAAACCGCTTTGCTCGCCCTCGCTATGATTGCTGTTTCCTATTACCCCATCAGGCACTCTTGCGAAGTCAAACCCTACGCCTTCGATTTCTTAGCTGCATCCCTTTTCCTCTGGTTAGGTTCCACTGCCCTAAAAAAAACCGCAACCTCTCAACCCATTTATCTCCTCGCAATCTTTTCCTTCATTCTCCTTTTCACCTCTTTCCCCGCTGCTTTTTCCGCAGGGGGCGTTTGCATCGCACTAGCGTTCCACATCTTCCAACATAAAAAATACGCACTCATCACTCCATGCCTTGTTCTCATTTGCTCCGTTCTTGCCTCTTTCTTCACCCATTACGCAATCATTGGCTCCAACCAATTCCACAACGAACTTGCTAAACATCAAGCCTACTGGGATTCCACCTTCCCTCCAAACAACCTTTTCCAATTGCCCTTCTGGCTTTTAAAAACTCATGCAGGAAACCTCAGCGCTTACCCCATTGGAGGCAAAGATGGCGCTAGCTCCCTTACTCTCCTATTTTTTCTCCTGGGCATTTTTAAACTCGCCCGCAATTCCAAATTTTCACTGCTTATCCTTTTGCTAGCGCCCTTCGCTTTAAACATGATCGCGGCTTTCATGGGTCGCTACCCCTATGGCGGAAGCGCCCGAGTCGCACAGCACCTGCTTCCTTCCATCTGCATTTTGTCTGCGCTAGGCATCCGCAGCATTTTACAATTGCACTTGTTTGCAACTATCCGCTCCAAGGCCTATATCGGCCTGCTTTGCTGTTTAATCCTTCTGGCTTTCTTTCAAGCAGGAAGAGATGTTAAAAAACCTTATAAATCACTGGGCGACCTAGAGGCCCGAGCAATCATCCAAGAATTATGCTCTTCTTTACAACCAGATGAATCTCTCTTGATCACCCAAGAAAAAGATCAGATCGATCCAACTTTAGAGTGGTACTTGCGCATCCAAAAAAACAAGATTCTTTGGACTACTGTAGATATGCTGCCAACGATGGTAGCTCAAAAGAAACAATCTCTTTGGCTTTGGTTACCAAACCGCCCACCCAGTGGCGATACTCTTCCTACCATTGATATTCCAATTTTTAATGGTGTTCAAACCACAATTAAAAAGGAGTTCTCTTTCGCTTTGGGCAGAGATAATTTGGTCAAACCACAAATGGTACTCGTTCAGTTAAAACCCGATTAAGCAACTTAGGCTAGGGTTTCAAGGCAATCGGCTTTGAAGCATCCTTCGTTATAAGCGTAGCTTTAAGAAGGTTTTCAGCCCTTTCAGGATTGCGCTCTAAATACCATGGCAATGCTCCAAAAAACATCTGCATCTGGCCCACCGTTTTTTCAGACATCCCCGCCATCGATGAACCAAATGCCTTTGATACTATCGCTGCAGCTTTGCTTTCTGTCTTTGCATAAATCGTCATTTGATGCTTAACACTTTTATTGATAACGCTTTCCTCATATTGCAACACGATCACCGCCTGTAACGGAATCGCAGGCAATAGCGCAGTGGGCTTGCCCACACCATGTGCATACCAAATCTTCAACCCATCTTGATCGGTGATCAAATGAAATTGAATATTGTTCCCAGAGGCTTCACGCGAATAAAAGGTGTTCGTACTTTCCTTCTCGATGCCTGAGCATTTCGCTCCCAACATTTTCCACATCGTCACCGCATGGTGCGGATTTTCTAAAAGCCATTCATAGGTTGTTGGATCGCAGGTAAAAACCTCAGCAGGCCCCTTGGCAGATAATGTCGGCTCAATAACCACCGACCGAACTTTTTCCTGCCATGCTTCAGGTACCACTTTCCCTTTTAACAAATCCAACTGCGCAAAAGATTTTAACTCCTGCGAAGAACCCGACCATGTCCCTTTAGGTTTGTACTCTCTCTCAAATTCTCCTGCTGGTGCATTTTGAATCCTCAAGATCACAACCAATATTAGAAGCATCAGATTAATTCTTTGCAAACGGCGCATTGAAACTCTCCAGCTTTCCTATTTTAATACTCGCATACATCTAACCCTTATTTCATCGTTATCCCCAAGTGCCAGCTTTAATGATTTTACCGTTTTTTCCAATTCAACTCCTCGGGTTGCCTTTTCTCACCCGTAAGGTTTATATTCCCTCCATCGTTATTCTTTTGTCTCATAGGCTTACTAAAATGCTTAAAACTGCTCGCTTTGTTATCACTCTCGCCCTCGTCGTATGCTTGCCCGCCCTGATCGGATTAGGTTGGTGGCAGCGCGATTACCTCATGGGTTGGTACCTCACCGATCAATTACTTAAAGCTGAACCTCAATATAAATCTCACTACATCGATGCACTTGCAAAGCTGGGTGAAAATGCCCAATACCCTCTTTTAGATCACCTCGAAAAAGCAACCGATGCCAGCGCACCCGACCTTACCAAAGCACTAGGAAAAATGTTTGACGCCTGGGGAGGCGCCCCTTCGCCACTTTCTCAACAATGCTTTCATCACCTCGCCCGAAGGTTCACATCCTTCTCGGCACCGGCACAAACCCAAACCATCGAACTCCTCGCCTCCATCTCTGAAAATTCTCCACCACCAAATCCGTTGACCAATGACTTTCTAGAGGGCACCAAACTTATCCTTGGCTCTTTACCCGAAGCCAACAACCCTGCTGCTCTCGTTCCTGCAATGAAAATTGTTTCACAACTCATAAAAACCAACACCGATAAGGAATTGCATTCCCGCCTGGAAGGGATCATGGCAAAAGCAATCACCGATGCTCCAGTAAACATCAAGATACAAGCAATTCACCTT
>Ga0214919_10008562_pt1 | contig 13430 bp, 14 predicted proteins | sample LL1503_MetaG_FD_177994 | JGI IMG/M metagenome (GOLD analysis project Ga0214919, IMG submission 177994) | Freshwater microbial communities from Lake Lanier, Atlanta, Georgia, United States - LL-1503 | ecosystem: Environmental > Aquatic > Freshwater > Lake | place: USA: Georgia | collected...
CCTCGCCGCTGTATCGGAACTCAAAAAGACCCTTCTTCCTTCGGTGCGACAACTCCGCGATGCCATCGACAAAAAAGCGAAGGAATTTAAGGATCTGATCAAAATCGGCAGGACTCATCTGATGGATGCTGTTCCTATGACCTTGGGACAAGAGTTTTCCGGTTATGTCGCCCAACTGGATGCTGCCATGACTCGGATCGAAGCATCCCTACCCGAACTTTATGAATTGGCTCTCGGCGGAACGGCCGTCGGAACCGGCTTAAATACCCATGCTCAATTCCCAGGAAAAGCCGCTGCTCACTTGGCTAAGTCCACGGGATTCCCTTTTGTTTCAGCCAAAAACAAGTTTTACGCTCTGGCCACACACGATCCCATGGTGGCGGCAAGCGGAGCACTTCGCTCTCTTTCGGTCGCCCTTATGAAAATTGCCAATGATATCCGATGGCTCGGATCAGGCCCTCGGGCCGGCCTCGCCGAACTTCAACTCCCCGAAAACGAGCCCGGCTCCTCCATTATGCCCGGCAAAGTGAACCCAACTCAATCGGAAGCCATGACGATGGTTTGCGCGCAAGTACATGGAAATGATTCAGCCATTGGTTTTGCGGGATCCCAAGGCAACTTCGAGCTCAATGTCTTCAAGCCTGTCATCATTCATAATTTTCTGCACTCGGTTCAGCTCTTGGCTGATTCTTGCCGCTGCTTCCGTGAATTCTGTGTGGACGGAATTAAGGCCGACGCCGCCAAGCTGAAGGACTATACCAACCGCTCCCTCATGTTGGTCACTGCCCTCTCCCCCAAGATCGGCTACGACAAGGCAGCCGCAGTCGCCAAAAAGGCGCACCATGAGAATTCGACCCTGAAAGAAGCCTGTCTCTCTCTCGGATATCTCAAGGCCGACGAATTCGATAAACTTGTCCGACCAGAAGACATGCTGGGACCAAGAGCATAACCAGAATTCAATCAGCTCTCCCGATTTCTGGGACACATATTATCATGCTAAGGAAGTTTCTCCTTTCCCTTTTTATTCCCTTTGCTCTGCAGGCCACGGATCGACCGAATTTCATTTTTATCCTGATCGACGACATGGGGTGGAAAGATATTGGATTCGCAGGAAGTAATCTGGCACCAACTCCGCATATCGATGCTCTTGCCAAGAAAGGTCTGATCTTTAAGCAGGCATACGCCAGTGCTCCCAATTGTGCCCCCACACGTGCTTGCTTGATGACGGGGCAATACACCCCCCGCCACGGCATCTACACCGTGGTCGATGACCGTCATACACCAGGCTCACCTCAACAGAAAATCATGGCCTCTGAAAGCAAATCAGAACTTCCCTCAAGCACCATGACTCTCGCCGATATCCTCAAATCCAACGGTTACTCGACCGGCATGGTGGGGATGTGGAATCTAGGACGCGGCAAAGCTGGTCCTGCCAGCCCTCTGGGACGTGGCTTCCAGTATTTCACGGAACCCAAGGCCCTAGGGTTTGAAAAGGACGCTTACCTTCGAAAAGACGGATCGGAACTAACCGACGTTATGACCGATGCTGCCATCAAGTGGATGAGAGAACACAAGGATGGGCCATTTTTTCTCTACTTTGCCCCCCATGCCGTTCATGCCCCTTTCGAACCAAAGCCAGGACTTCTCGCGAAATACGCCGACAAGAAGGATCGTATGGCAGCAGAGTACTCCGCTACGATCGAATGTTTGGATCAAAACATTGGGAAAATTTATTCCGAATTGGAAAAACTAGGGTTGGCGAAGAATACCCACATTTTTTTCACCTCAGATAACGGAGGAACCCGACAGTTCAATGCCCCGCTTCGGGACGGAAAGGGATCTCTTTATGAAGGCGGAATCCGTGTCCCTGCATTTTGGAACGGTCCAGGAGTAGAAGGCGGATCCATTAGCGATGTCCCCGTTTCTACCATCGACTTTCTTCCAACCCTTCTTGAACTCGCGGCAATTCCTTCACCCACAAACCAAGTGATGGACGGTCGAAGCCTTACCCCAGTTCGTGACGGGAAAGGTTTCGAGCGGAAAAACCTCTTTTGGCATTTCCCCTGTTATACGGGTAATGCCAAGCCGAGTAGCGCCATCCGCCAAGGGAATTGGAAGTTGATCGAGTTTTACGAGACAGGAAAACCCGAGCTGTACGATCTCTCCTCAGACCCTTCTGAAAGCAATGACTTAGCAGGCACGAACACAGAAAAAACTGCTCTTCTCCTTAAAACCTTGCATGACTGGCAAAAGGAAACAGGGGCAGCCATACCCTCCGGTCCAAACCCCAACTACGATGCAAACACCAAGAAACGTCCCCGCGAAGAACGTTAAACCTTAAGTCGGAGGGTTCGCTTAACGGGCCTACACCCAATCGATTCGCATCGTGCTTTTACCGATTCGTTAAGGCAGGATGAGAGATGCCTTTTCAACAGCTCGGCCTAGCAGCCCCGATTCAGCAAGCGGTCAAGGAATCCGGTTACACGGAACCCACCCCTATTCAGGTAGCTGCGATCCCTGTCATTCTCCAACGGCACGATCTGATGGGTATCGCACAGACAGGCACAGGAAAGACGGCTGCGTTCGTTCTTCCTTTGCTTTCACTCATGGCGGCAAATCCACCCCAACATCGCGGGATCCGCGGCCTGATCATGGTTCCCACTCGGGAACTAGTCGTTCAGGTCGAGGAAAACATCCATAACTATGCACGGCACCTTCCCCTAAGAATTGCCACGATTTTTGGAGGCGTCAGTGAACGCCCTCAAATCCGAGCCCTCCAACAGGGCGTCGATCTGGTTGTGGCCACCCCAGGAAGACTTCTCGATCTGATTCGCGGACGGGAGCAAAGCCTTCGGACCCTTGAATTCCTGGTGCTGGATGAAGCCGACCGCATGCTCGACATGGGCTTCGTACCGGCCATCCGCCAGATTGTCCGACTTCTCCCCCGCCAACGGCAGACGTTACTGTTTTCCGCAACCCTTTCGCGGGAAATCGAGCGATTGACTCGAGAGTTCATGCATAACCCGAAACTGATTGAAATCGGGCGTCGCTCGAATCCGGCGGAAACCGTGACCCAATACCTTTTCGAAGTCTCCCACCACGCCAAATCCGCCCTCCTTTCCCATCTTCTAAAAAATGAAGCTATGAAGACCGTCCTCGTCTTTTCCCGAACGAAACACGGAGCCGACCGCATTGCCCGTCGTCTGGAATCATTACGAATCCCTTGTGCAACTCTCCACGCCAACCGCTCCCAAAATCAACGTCTCCGTGCCCTCCAGGATTTTAAATCTGGACGAGTCCGTGTCCTCGTCGCGACTGACATCGCCGCGCGCGGAATCGATGTCGAAGGCATTTCCCATGTAATTAATTACGACTTTCCCCGTCATCCAGAGGATTATGTCCATCGGATCGGCCGTACTGGCCGGGCCCAAGCAGTGGGAGAAGCGATCAGCTTCCTTGCACATGATGATTTCGCCCATCTGAAGACATTAGAACGCTTTCTCGGACGGGGAATTCTCCGCAGAAAAGTCGAAGGCTTTTCCGAGCCTGCGAACACTGCAGCTCCCCATCGTCCAGCAGGACCACGGGATCCATCCACTCCACCCCCTGCCCCGTACCGTCCTCGTCGGGACACCATGCCTTGGCGCCTGCGACGAAGTTGGAAAAACAAAGAGCGCTTCCCTCCTCACCACCGCTCTGGCGATTCCTCCGATTCATCACGAGGCAGAAGATAGCTTCTCAACGATTGATCATTGACCTTTCCCATCTGCAATTCAGATGAATGAGGTATGTCGGTATCGGATTCCCATCCCCTTGCCTCACTTCTGGAGGAAATTCCGTATCACCCCAGTCGCAGTTTCGTCCACAAAGTTGACTCCGATCAGTGGAAGGAACTTGGCATCAAGAAAAAAGACCAGCTCCTTATTGAGTTTCGCCCTCTTAAGGATCTCGACCTTGCTCTGATCCTTCACCATGGGCAGTCGGTTCTCACACGGTATCGGCAACATCCAAAATCCCACTTTCTTCCACCTTCCCCTTCCCCCTCGATTCCGGAAAAAGAGGCGGTTCTCCAAGGTGTTGTGACCTGTCTTGTACGAATGATGTGAACTCGCACCGCTCGATTCTTCATCTGGATGCTGATGCATTTTATGCATCTGTTGAACAGGCGGCCGATTCTCGCCTACGGGGGCGAGCGATGGCCGTTGGGGGTGAGAATCGAGGGGTCATCTCATCCGCAAGTTATGAAGCTCGAGCCCGAGGGGTTCGATCTGCTATGTCCACGTCTCAAGCCAAGCGCCTTTGCCCAAGCCTTATTCTTGTTCCCGGGGACTTTGAGAAATACGAGCGATTTTCCCGCTTAATGTTCGCCTATGCTTACGATCTAACCCCCGATGTCGAAGTCTGCTCGATCGATGAGGGATATTTGGACCTGTCGAAGCTGGGACACGGACACCCTCGTGACTCGGCGAACCACCTAGCCAAAGTCATCCATGAGAACCTGAAAATCACTATCTCCCAAGGATTGGCCTCGAATAAGTTTTGTTCGGCCGTTGCTTCGAAACTCAAAAAACCTAAGAATTTCATCGAAGTCCCTGCCGGAACGGAACGGGACTTTCTTGCTCCTCTCCCTAGTCGGTGGTTGCCGGGCATTGGAAAGAAAACAGAGTCCCTCTTTGTTCAGGCCGGTCTGGCCTTGATTTCCGACGTAACTCAGTTGCCGCTTCAGGAACTCGAGCGGATAGCGGGTTCATCAGCTTCCGCTCTTCACTCTTTTGCCTTGGGCCTCGACCCCCGACCCGTCATCCCCGATTCTTCGGCTCCCAAATCGTTTAGTGAGCAGGAAACCTTTGAAACGGATCAGACGGATGAAGATTTCTGCCTCGCCACTTTACGAGCCATGCTCGACCGACTTTGCAGAAAGTTGCGAAAGGAAGGCTCTGCAGCAAGAACTCTAACATTAAGAATCCGGTATAAAGATATGGAGGATGTGATGAGGTCCGACTCTCTTCACGAACCCTCCCCGCTTGAAAATGACTTTTACCCCTTTCTAAAACCACTTCTTCAACGATCCTGGTCTAAAACCAAACCCTTACGTCTCGTGGGAGTCCGTCTTTCCAATCTCTACAAATTCCTTCCTGAACCAGAACTACCTTTGACTGGCCTGCCGCAGAAAAGCGTTTCGGAACGGCTTCATCTCGCTGAAGCCACCGATCAAGTAAGAAGACAGTTTGGACCTCATGCCATTCTGCGCGGGCATGATTTATTGATAAAAAGGTTGAATGAAGCGTAATATCATATAAACTATAATTCATGAAATCCAACTTATTAATACTCGCGAGTCTACTGCTTGTTTCGAATCTCAATGCACAAAGCAGATTTTCTGCTGAATCGTATTTAGCAGCACCTGAGAAGTACTTGGGCAAGACAGTCACCGTTTATGTTGATTCTGTTGCTGTCCCTGCAATTAACTGCACGACTTCAGACAACTTTCGTGTTTTTCGTGTCCTGACAAAGGGAAGAAATGGAAATGTCTTTGTTTATGGCGGTTCAATTTACGTGAAGGTCCCGCTGTCGGATGCTGAAGGCTTTTCGCGACGCCACAATAATCTCAATAAAATGGGGCCTAATACAGTTTGTGGCAAATTCATGGAATGGCCAACGGATTACAGCGATAGAGCCCTCGGTCAGAATCCCTCACAAGAAATGGTTTGGACGTCGAGATGTTATAGTTACTCGCACTTTTATTTAGATCTGATGAAGTAACCCCTCTTTACTCTTAAGCTTAGCAGATCGGTTTTCCAGTCAGCGATTGATTTCCGCTGAAACTTTGAATCCGACCCAGGCAAGAACTAGACCTCCTGCAATACTTGCCAACACATAACCCCAAGCCAAAACGGTTTCCCCTTTCCGAAAAAGGAGAATGGTCTCAACGCTGAAGGCCGAGAAGGTGGTGAACCCCCCTAAAAATCCCGTAACAAATAAATGCCTCGCGTGAAGACCCATAAACCAACGATCCGAAGTCCATCCATAGATCAGGCCTACCGCTAAACAACCCAACCAATTGACAGCCAAAGTAGCCCAAGGAATTCTCTCATTGGGATAAGCGTGAATCACCCATGCGCCGACAGAAAAACGGAGCAAAGAAGCAATTCCCCCACCTGCCATTGCTGCGATTCCGTGGCGAATCAGTTCAGAATTCATTTTCGAAACAAACCCTTCGCATAAATAACGCCCGAAAACCAGCTTCCCAATACAAGGAGCACTCCCAGGGTCAGCTTAGAAAGGTGTGGCAAAAAAGCCGCAAGAAGCGTCATTCCTTCATCCCGTTGTCCCACAGCTTGAATCAAGGCTCCGCAAAAGAGAAGTGTTCCACCGATTGCAAAGAACATCTCAAGAAGTCCGCGAAGTCTGCTGCCCATACGAAACGTACCTAAACCAGGAAGCACAGTAGCATTAAGCCCGAAACAGTTTCTGGCTGCTTCTAGTTTAGCGAGAATCGGTGGCTCGGAAGATCTGCTCATAAGCACACATGGTCGCGATTAAGGTGAGAGGAATTGTGATAAAGAGTCCTACCCCAAGGCAGAGTAAGCCGACAAAATTGATCCCCGCCAAAAGGATGAGAAGCCCTAAATAGGCCCAAAAGTTTTTACGTACCCCATGCCAACTTAACTTCAAGGACTCCCAAAAGTCGGTCTCACTACACGCCGCGATGGGTACTGCGAATGACCAGCAAATAAGAAAATACATCATCCCAAAGAACCCCGCCAGCAAAGGCAATCCCATACCGAGGATGAGATTAGGGTGTTTCGTGATCTCCTCCATTACCACTCCGGAGGCACCAAATAACGCCGCCGCAGGAATCAGGGAGAGAAGAAAGGGCCCAAAGGCAAGCAAGCTCGAAACGGTGGTGGCAAGAAAACAGGGCAAGAAGCGGGTTTTTACAATCTCCATCACATCTTGAAGCCCCCTTGTATGACCATGGATGACTTGATGGCAAAAGTTGTAGATTCCACCTAAAATAGGGCCGTTTAGTAGGAAAGCTAAAAGAGCACCAGCCAAGGGTATGCTGTTGAGGAGAAACTGAACCACGAAAACGAGGGCGATAATTCCGGTAATTCTCCATGGATCCTGCCAGTACACCTGCCATCCCTTCTGCAAACAATCCCCAACCCGGAGTGTCCCTGTGCTGTTCAGGATCGAAGCCTTAAGCTGTGGCAGGATTTTAGGTGGAGAGAATGAGTGAGGAGGGAAAAACTCGGGCAACCCCCCCAAATCTTCCCACCTCGTATTGCCTTCCAGCTTGATTTGAGTCCGCTCGTCGGCCCTCCCCTCGCGAATCCAGCGATGCACCTCATCAGCAGTCACAGGGCCATAAGTCTTTCTATCCCCACCGATAATTGAGTACATGAGCCATCATTGTAACGATTCACTCCCCTAACAAGTTCCTTTTTCTTATCCACATCTTAACCCCAATAAAAATGGGGTTTGGTTTACAAACAAATCGATGCGTTTCATAAGAGAACTATGCGCACTACCTTGAATTCAATTTTGATCCTCGTTTCCACGAATCTCTCGATCTTTGCGGCCCCAGCTCTTGAAACTCCGTACCAGCCGCTTGATTTTGATTCCTACCGGAGAAATCCAATTGAAGTAAAACGGAAGGCATCCTATGCAGCCGAAGGTCGGGACCTTCAGTCGAACTTACTCGCAGGTAAAAAGGGCGGAAAATCCGATATATCAAAGGAAGCTTCCGATCTTTTTCCCAAGATGGAAAGCATCCCTCTTAAGACAGAACCTCAGCCCCTCCCCTCACCCCGAGAACTCACAGATCGTGTTACGGCAAGTCGTTCCGGTCAGGACACGAAGGGTCGCATTGACCTACTAGCTCGAGGCAAAGTAGCGAAAGAGCTCGATCTTTCCTCAATGTCGGAGAGCGAATACGAACTTTATGCAACCCAAAGACAGAACGCAGAACAGGACAAGCCCGACAAACCGAATCTGTTAAACCCAATGCCAACGGTTACCAATCTAAAAACAGATGGGCCGGCTCACGCCTACTCTGTCAACCAAGCTGGCGTGGGTGCACGTGCAAAAACAGGCTCCAACCAGAACCCATTTGAAGATGCGATCAAGTTCCTTCGTCTTGACCAGCCTGTGACTCACGGAGAAGACCCACTACCCTCCAGAAAAAGCAAAACGTCCGCCCCTCAAAATCCGCCAGCAGCTGTGGCAGATCAGGCAAGCCCCTCAACAGGGGCGTATTAACCCCCCCCCTCAGAGTTTAAAAAGTGGGTTGGCTCTCAACCCAATTTGCTCATAGGATCCTAATTCCTGGTGCGGTGGCAGAGCGGTCGAATGCGGCGGTTTGCTAAACCGTTGTACGGGTAAAACCGTACCGGGGGTTCGAATCCCCCCCGCACCGGTTTTATTTCTTAGCGAACGTCGCCTTGATGAAGCTCGACCCTGGGTTCGTAAAGTTAAAGACGTGCAAGCCCATCTCCTCAGCCAAATCTGTGCAGAGGCGAATTCCTCGAATACTATTTCCCATCGAGTCCAAACGGGGCGAATACGTGCCGATTCCAAGTTGCCGATTAATCACCGCAAGAATACCTCCACCCACCCCGCTCTTTGCAGGGATCCCTACACGGAACGCCCATTCACCCGCAAAATCATACATTCCACAGGTAAACATGACACTCAACACATCGCGGACTGAATCAAAACTCAACACTTCTTTTCCAGTCACGGGATTTGTTCCTAAATTTGCCAATGTCGCCCCCATGGTAGCTAAGTCGCGAGCATTCAGAAGGACGGAACACTGCTGAAAATATAAATCCAGCACATTTTCAACATCTCCATCGATAAGATCCACGTTTTTCAAAAGATGACCGATCGCCCGGTTACGGTGGCCCGACTCTTTTTCCGATCGATACACACCCTCATCGACACGCAATTCTCTGCCGGCCGCATCGCTTAACAGACGTAAAATCTTACTCATCCGATCTTTCACAGTAGCCCCCGTAATCATCCCCGTGTCGGTGATTGCCCCCGCATTAATCATTGGATTGAAGGGCTTACGACTTGAACGAAGTTCGAGGGAATTGAATGCGTCTCCACTTGGCTCCACCCCAACTTTCTTCAGCACGGCATCTCGCCCATGAGTCTCCACCGCTAAACCAAAAACGAATGCCTTGGAAATCGACTGAATGGTAAATTCGGCAGAGGTGTCACCTGCTTCGCAAATCTCGCCGTCGACTCCAACAACAGCAACGCCAAAGTGATCCGGATTCGCTTTTGCCAATTCAGGAATATAGGTAGCCACATTCCCTTCATGACAGTCACTGTATTTTTCATGAAGACGATTCAAAGTCTTCCTTAGATGCGTGTGCCCAGGAAGCTCATCGGACTTGTGCATATTACTATGATAGATGCCGTTCCAGTCGATTTAAGTCGACCTCTTTTTCATTCTTTTGTTCAAACAAGATTTCTTCAACCTAGGGATGTGAACTCGAAAGCCTACCGGGCCGTTTCCTCCGCACAATCCAAGCGCTACTTTGCCCGCAAGAAAAGTTGGTCAGGTGAGAACACCTCCCATTCGGCATTCCTGCCCAACAAAACCAAGCCTCCCATTCAGCAGAACCTTTCTAAAAAACAGCCAACTCCAACCAAGAATCCTGAAGCCGCGTAAGTTCAACCAAAAGCCAAACGACCCTGGTAAAGTTGCTCACAGCAACGGCGAGACACGAATTGACCGATAAACTCAATCCATCATTATATAGGTATGCAGAAAATCGTCTTATGGAGCTTGAGTGGTCTAGTTAGCGTTCTCTTGCTTTTAAACCTGGTCCTTGGACTCAGCACACGGGGAGCCATCTCCCAGATTCAAGCTGTCCAATCCCAAGTTGCAAATGGCCCTCAAATGGAGACCGTTCTCCGCAACTTAAGTATCCGGATCGCAATGGCTGGCGAGAAGGATGCTGCCTTTAAAGAAATTCTTAAAAAGCATGAGCTCAATGTGAAGCTCGATGAGAAAGCAAATCCATGAACGACGATAGTCAATCTTACAACTCCCCAGTATCCTGTGTTTGGCCTCTTATCACGGTCTTAGGGGCTCTACTGATCGTCAATCTGGTACAACTCGTATCTATCGTTAAAGAGCGTCAGGCCGTATCTCAAACAACGGCTCAAGCGGCCCAAGCTATTTCTCGTTATAAGACAGTTTCCGATAAGCTGGAAAACCTAGCGAAAGATCTAATGCGACTTAGCCTAACAAATAATGAGGCAAAGGAGATTGTAACTCAGTTCAATATTCAAATGAATCAGCCTGGGGGCGCTGTTGCCGCACCCGCAAAGAAATAGGATTCCTCCTATCCCGGGATTAGATCGAGACAGAAATCGATTGATCTTGCACTGTGGGTCAATCTTCCCACGCTGATCCAATCTACCCCAGCTTGAGCTAAATCTCGCGCCTTCTCCAAAGTTACACCGCCCGATGCTTCAATTTGAACTTGAGAGGCTAACCTTTTTCGAGTGGCGACGACTTTAATGACCTGATTCAAAGTCATATTATCCAAAAGCACCCTCTGAATCGGAAGTTGTAACAATTTCTCGGCCAACTCGCAGTTATCCGCCTCGACCACAATCGAAAGGTCAGGATGATTCTGGCCAGCTTTCCTCAATATCTCGGGGAGTTCGGATAAAGAAAGCAGCGCCAGATGATTTTCTTTTACGAGAATTCCATCATAAAGCCCCATGCGGTGATTCGTTCCACCTCCTAGATGTACGGCTTGCCTCTCCAATGCCCGTAAACCCGGAGTCGTCTTTCTCGTATCCAGAATCTTTGCCCCCGTCCCCTCCGTCTGGCGTGCATATTCAGCAGTCAATGTGGCCACGCCCGAAAGTCGCTGAATGAAGTTTAACGCACATCTTTCGCCCGTAAGGATAGACCGGGCCGAACCCCTCACCTCAGCAACTTTTGCTCCGACCAAGATCCTCTCTCCATCTCGAGCCAGAGCTCGCCATTTCAGTTGGCCGTCCACCTCCCGAAAAACTGCCTCGGCAACGTCCATCCCGGCCAATACACACGGCTCCCGCGCCACAAGAAAACCGGTTGCTTGAACCCCCGAAGAGACCAAGAGTCTGCTCGTTACATCATCTGGCCCCACATCCTCCCCTACAGCTCGAGTGGCAGCTTCCCGCACGACTGCCTGCCAGGATTGTTGAGATAATTTCATCTCCCCAGCGTGCAATCTGCACTGGGTCAAAGTCGAGAAAAACGTACTGCTCTTTCCTCCATAAAGAAATTCTTCTAGGATGAGCTTGTGCGTACACGTGTCCTTCCCGTATCCAAATCCTCCGTCCATGAGGCTTGCCAAATTCTTTTAGCGGGAGACCTTGTCGCTTTCCCGACGGAGACCGTTTACGGACTTGGTGGACTAGGGCTTAACAAATCCGCGATTCGTAAGATCTTCGAGGTCAAAGGTCGCCCTTCCACCGACCCCTTGATCCTCCACCTTCCTTCCTCCGACTTAAACCAAGTTGTTTCAGACGGAATTCTGTCAAGCCCTATCCCAGAAATAGCTCAATCCGTTGCTCAAAGATTTTGGCCTGGACCATTAACGCTCATTCTCTCAAAAGGCCACCGCGTTCCCTCGGAGGTGACTTCAGGATTAGATACAGTCGCGGTTCGTTGTCCTTCCGACCCGTCGGCAACGCTCCTGTTGAATCATTTGGGTCAATCCTTAGCCGCCCCCAGTGCAAATCGGTTTGGAAGAATCAGCCCAACAGATGCCTCCGCTGTTCTTGCCGAACTCGACGGCAAGATCCCACTTATTTTGGATGGAGGATCCTGTACGAATGGAATTGAGTCAACCGTCCTTTCTTTATCGGAATCGAAACCCGTAATCCTGCGCCCCGGATCGATTGACTCCGAAACCCTCTCCTCATTTCTTCAAATGCATGTCCCCATCCGCAACTCATCCGAAAGTTCTCAATCCCCCTCCGCCGCTCCTGGAATGCTTGACCACCACTACTCTCCAATGACCCCACTCTATCTTTGCAACTCCCCAATCAAAACGTTCTCAGGTGCATTTGAGTTTATCACATACGCAGAACACTCCATTCCCCAAAAACCGAATATCCATGTTCTGACAAATGATCAGCAGGGGTCTACAGCTGCGAAGAATTTATATCGAACCTTGCGGAATGCGGACCAGCGAGCTTCCTCAGCAATTCTAATCGACCCGATTCCCAACTCTCCTTGGGCTGCTGCCCTATGCGATCGTTTGCAACGCGCCAGTACTGGAACCGCAGTTTGGAGTAATGGGCAGTGGCAGTTGATACCACGGGCCAGACGTTAAATCTGTCCGCCAGGTCCAGCTCCACCCTCGTGATCAAGATCCTTTAACTGCACGAGCCCAAGCACATGCTTGAGAAGTACAGCAACCGAATCCTCCACCTTCTCTTTCCCCGTTTCTAAAATAAGGTCAGGATGCTCAGGCTCCTCATAGGGTGAATCGATTCCCGTGAATCCCTTGATTTCACCTTTGCGCGCTTTCTGATACAGCCCTCGAGGATCTCTTTTTTCGCACTCCGCAATTGAGGCGTTGATAAAGATCTCAGAAAAGTTAAGCCCTGCTGAATGGCATGAGGCTCGCACCGCATCCCGCTCTTTTCTTAGCGGTGAAATCAGCGAACTAATCACAACCAGTCCAGATTCAGCCATGAGCTTTGCAACTTCGCCTGCCCGTCGAATATTTTCAGCTCGGTCGCTCATACTGAACCCCAAGTCAGCGCACAGCCCGTGCCGGAGATTGTCTCCGTCTAGAATCATAGTTCCAATTCCTCGTCTAAACAAAAGGCTCTCCAATGCGACTGCGATCGTTGATTTTCCCGAGCCCGAAAGCCCGGTAAGCCAAATAACGGATCCCTCATGTCCAAAATGGCTTGCTCGTGCCTCCTGAGAAACTCGGCCCTCCGTCCACGTTAAATGCTCTCCAGTCACCGCCTTGGCAAGCGACGTCGGGTACTCCGCAAACGTAATAATCCCGCCGCCGCCAATCCGTGAACCTCGTTGGAGTGCAAACCTACCTGTGGAACACACCTTTTCATGAGAGTCATAAACCAGAGGCCGGCGGCAACGTATCCTAACCTCGGCCACCTCAAACCTGCCCACCTCCTCCCGAACTTCACTCGCCGCTTCTAACTTCTCTGCATCCACAACTCGATCAATCGCGACCAGTCGCGCCTCAACCGACTGTGTTCCTAAGCGTAAGGTCACAGGTGACTGCAAACGCAAAGGCTCGGGATCTAACCAGAAGATTCTTGCGCGAACCTCCCGCGATTCGACGGGGGGTTCCCCTGAAAGGGCGCCTACATGTCCTCTCTCAACAAAGATCTGCTCCTCGAGTGTTACAGCTACGCTTTGCCCA
>Ga0214919_10008563_pt1 | contig 13429 bp, 10 predicted proteins | sample LL1503_MetaG_FD_177994 | JGI IMG/M metagenome (GOLD analysis project Ga0214919, IMG submission 177994) | Freshwater microbial communities from Lake Lanier, Atlanta, Georgia, United States - LL-1503 | ecosystem: Environmental > Aquatic > Freshwater > Lake | place: USA: Georgia | collected...
TAACAAATAGTTTAGGCGGTGGGAGTTCTGAAGTTGGTGCAGGTGGGCCTTATGGTGGATTCACGAGTTGGAGAATTGCTTCCAACAGTACTGGTACATCTCCGCAAAATGTCGTCTACAATAATGGAGATATATTGATTTCAGATGGCGCATACTACATGTATCCCGCTGCGCCCTGCTTCTTAGAGGGCTCTACCATCCTCTGCCAAATAGACGGCATTGAGCGCTATATCCCAGTTGAACAGCTAAGCAAGGGAACGCTGGTCAAAACCAGTTTGGATGGATACAAGCCTGTCGTCCTAGTTGGAAAAGGAACAATTCAAAATCCTGGAACCGATGAGCGAACGGAAGCCCGCCTCTACAAATGTTCTCCGTCAAAGTATCCTCAACTCGCAAATGATCTGTACATTACAGGTTGCCACTCTATTCTAGAGTTTCCTATAACAGAAACACAGAAGGAGGAGACGATTAAACATCTTGGAAGATTATTCGTGACAGATAAGAAATACAGGCTCATGGCATGCGTGGATGAGCGTGCTGAGCCATGGAACTCTCAGGGGGTGTACACTATTTGGCATTTTGCCCTCGATCATAAGGATGACGGAATGAATTATGGCGTTTATGCAAATGGTGGATTACTTGTTGAAACCTGTGCCATACGAACCTTAAAACGTAAATCGAATATGACATTCACGGTATGATTATTTTGGCACACTATAACAGATGGAAGGCGGTATTCGCATATACTGTATAAATTTAAAACACCGACAGGACCGGTGGGAACGCTTCACGGCGCAGCCTGAACTGGAGACTCTCAAGAAAACATATGAGTTCGAACGTTTCGAAGGGGTCAATGGTTCTTCTCTCAATATTTTGGCCGATGACCGCATGTCTCTCCGCACAAAACGTAATATTAAGGAGCATACCCGGCGTGACCATGAAGAGCTTAGCACAGCAGGAGGTGTTGGCTGCTATCTGAGTCATACAGGGGCTTGGAAGAAGTTTCTAGAAACATCGGAGCCCTATGCGATAGTGTTCGAAGATGACGCCATTATTTATAGCGGATTTACGGAGGATTTCAAGCAGGGGATGAAAGAGACAACCCTTTTACCGCAGACACCTGACCTCTGGTTTTTTTCCAGCCCCGTTGAATGGTATTACAAATACAAGGGCCAGCCGTACCCCGTGACATCAAGGAATAATGTTATGGGCCCATGGGTCACAAAAGCCTGTAGTTCTTTCACTGGCTATTTTATCAGTCGTCGAGGCGCAGAAAAACTGTTGGAGACCGCATTTCCAATGGACATGCATGTAGATTTATATTCCTGTATGAACGGGGATATGGGGCGCATTCTTGCTGTATATAATACCAATATTGCGCTCGATCAATATAATGCGCTCTTGTTAAACGGCACAATTGATTCGGATATACGCCTCGAGGTTGATGCGACAGATTGCCAACTCTGTGACATTCCTACGCAATACAAAGACAGAGGTATACTTATGATAAGCATTCCTATTGTATTTGTCGGATTACTCGCCATTAGCGGATTGTGGGCCCTGGGCGGAAGGAGGAGGCGTTAAACCTCTTGAACTGCCTGTTGCTGTTCCTGTTCTTGTTCTTCAAGACCCCTCTTTGCGATCGCCGCATACGGCCCCATATCCATAAGGCGCTTCTTCTCGAACGGACGCAGATTGTTCACCACCTCAATCACATTCTGAAGGCGGACAGAAAACCCCTTCGGCCGCAGCTCCTCACGCCACTTCGTGTGCAAAAGAAACACCGCAGGGCGAATCGCTGTAGGCAAATCCTTGAACGTCACCACATGCGCCTTATGAACATCTACATATGCGCTAAAGACGTCGTTGGTGCGAGCCCTTAGGGTCTCCTCGTACTTCCAAAATTCATCACTATCCTCCTTATAGTGCTTGAGGTAGTCAACCACCTTGCGCTCGGTCCTCAGGCGAAAAAAACGCTCCAACACAGTCGACTCGGATCCACGCAGTTGACGCAGCAGAGTATAGGTGGGCGTGCGCATGCGCCAGCGACGACCCTTCCCATCCTTAAATACCAACCCCTGCCATCTCCAGCCACGCTGCGCAGCGGTGTTGCGAAGCAACACCTCTACTTCATCGTCCTTTTCAAAACTCTTCTGATTATACGTGCTAATACGGAGCTCCGAAAGCTCCTGCGGCCAGTTCACAGAACGCTCCGAAATGCTCACCGTCCCATCGGCCATTACACTCCCAGTATGAACCGTAAATAGCATGGGCGAGGGCGCCTTTGCGACAATACGGTGCTCCGGATGCTGGACCACGAAACTCGCAAATGCAGACGTCGCATTCTCCGCACTCCGAAGACCCTCCAGACACGCCTTCAACCCATCCATATTCTTCAAAGACGTCTTCTCCAGACACTCTTCAAAGAGCTGGCCGAACGTCTTCTCGGAATAGAATTTATTGTCCCCGCCCACCCGAGTGCGAGTTGCGACAGATAATGCGCCTTCTGTAACCCACGCATTCATCATAAAGCCATCTACAAAATCCTCTACAGACGTCATGGGCGTATTAAGAGGCGGCACCCCCTCCATAGCACGAAAAGGCGCCACGCATAGAGGAGTATTGCGACTCATATCCCACACGACCGACCTGTACTGCGCAACATCGACACTCGTCTTTGTGCCCTTATCATAACGAATCACAGCGGCGCCTTCCTGCTCGACCACACGGAGCTGACCACCCTCCTTCGACTCCAAAAAATTCTTCAGCTCGGGCCATGTCGCATAGGTTTTGGAAAGAGTTGCAAAGGTATCAAGGGTATATGACATGTTTTATAGTATTTTTACGCAGACTCTTTTTAAGCCATTATTGTATATTATATGACTCGGGCACCTTGTCAAAAGAATGCTCGCAAACTAGTGTAGGAGGATGTCAGCAGAAGATGAAACGCCCGAGTTCGAGCTGGGAGATCGTATATATATTGAGGGGGGTCGCTATAATGAATCCCGTGGAAGAATTTATTACATCGATGACGAGTTGATACGTCTTCTACCAGAAGGAGCCCCCGACCGTCTGATAGATATTCCCATCGTGGACGGGGACCTTGATGAGAAACTTGGAATCGAAAGACTGTATTTAGTATCGAAGCGAGCGAATCCGGCTTTTGTTGCGCAGATTGATGCGCATGTCGGAGAAATCGCCGATACATTTACTGCCGAGGGGGGCCTTGGGGTACAGTATATCATTAAAGAGGTAAATGAGGCGGAGGACTGGCTTGTTCTCGAGGACGAAACGGGGGGTCAACTTCGCATTGACTGCTCCTTTCGAGGGATTTCTTTGGACGAACCCTTTGCGGTTCTCCGACCTCGCCAGACAATTGAGCCCCATACAAATGCAAATAACATGTCTGCGAAAACAAACGGAAATGTGGATGTCGAGGGCGCAGAAGAGGCCGCCGAAGAAAACGCATTTCAAGATGTGGAAGTTGAGGAGGAACAGGAAGAGGAAGAGGAAGAGGGGCTCGTTGGCCTCGTTGAGCGCCCAGCGATAGAACGCACCTATCCCGATAGGGTTCAGCGCGATGAGATGTTTAGAAACATCTTGGAGGACATGCCTATCTCGGAGCAAAAGAGTTCTGAGCGTCAAAAGCAGGTTCGCCAGTTCGTGGAGCAGTGTATGCTCCTTCGAAATGAAGTTGTGACCTATGATGCGACAGGGGAGCCTTCGGGAACGATTTCCACATCTTTTCAGACGATTCGAGAACTTCTTGAACAAGGAGATATTCCTCTGGCCCGGCCAGTGCTCGAGGCGAAACGCACACTGTACCTGGACAAAGTAGAAGATGAAGACAACCCTATAGAGATTCCTGGGGTGGCTGTCAATATAGAGTATCTTCAAGACAATGTGGACCAGTCCAATAGATTCTTAGACACGCAGATCGCCGGTGCGTCTGGTCTTCTCGCCACATCAGATTCTTTACCCAACTGGTATCAAGGGTGGGAGGGATTTTTCCAGAGATTCATGCAGCCCTGGACATCCAAGGGCGGGCCAGAAGAAACCACCGTATTCGGGGGCGCAAAAGAGTTTTTCCGTGCGCCCACGCCCGATGGAACAAAGTCGGGCGCAGCCGGTCTCCCTCATTATTTAGCCGCTGCGAAGAATAAGGCCGAAAAAGAAGCAGAAGAAAAGGGATTGAAAGGTGACGATTTTGAATTGTATGTTACGCAAAAGGCGGCGTTAGCGACCCCCCGCATCAATGCGACGACTGACGATGTGGGGCAAGTGATTATGCCTCTCCAGAGAGGTCTCGGGCCCCGTACAACCCTGCTTAATGAGAAGAAACCACCCAGGCGCATTGAATCCGGCGACTCGGGTGTGATTCTTTCCAATCTGATTTTCCCATTGAATACGCAGCGGGACTTGGGTAAAAATCGCACGGGCCTCCTTGTGAAAGATATTATGCAGGCGCACAGCCGTTCGAAGACCGTGCTAGAGATCTTTAGAGAGCTTGATGGTATCCCCGATGAAGCAGTTGCGGGTGGAATCCTCTCCGTGGGTCCAGATGGAAACACGCTGGGCAATATTGCTATTGAGGATTGGATTCATTCCCAGCCCCTTCGTATTCGTGGATTGGGTGATGCGATTGTAGAGACGCTGAATCTTGGTCTCACACAGAAGGAGTTCACGCATGACCAGCAGGAGATTCTGATTAATAAGATTAAGCAGCTGAGGGCCATTGTAAAGGGGACTATTCTGGCCGAACACACGAAGGGTGTAAAGCTGGTATCGCAGCTTCGTCTGGAAAACAAGACATTTCTTCAAGGCGAGGCACTGGAAGAGCTGATGATAGTGCTCACGTCGGAGCCCCAGCTACAACAGAGGGCGGAGGAGCTGCAAGCACTTCTGCCCGCATACAAGGAGAATGATATCGCTATTGTGGGAGGAATCTGTGTAAATGCGTCCGAGTTGTTTCTGACAACAATGGCGGGCATTCCGGGCCCTCTAGCTCGAGAAAGAAATCGGAAGGCAAGGGATGTCTTCTTGGAGACGCTGCGACAAACTCTTCTGAAAATCTTGAAGCGAGAGACAGGGGGCCAAGAACCCGAGCCGATTTCTTGCCCGCACGCACGCAGTCTACAGCAGATTCGAAAAGTGCGTAATCCGGATGACCGAATGAAACTGTTTGCGAAGTTCTTGGCGAGATTTCAGGGCCCCAGGAAGGATAACTGGGTTCAATGTGCCGCATCTGCGAAAGGGAATCCTCACAACCTTGTCTGCTATCATGAGGTGCTTCTGCTGCGAGAGTTCTTGTACCCGAGAGAAAAAGATGTTATTCACAAGGAGCTGCTGCTAGCCTTTAGTGGAGGTGTGTTCCAGGGTCGGTATATCTGTAAGAACTGTGGGCAGGCTATATCGAATCTTGACTTTGAACAGACGATTGAATTCGACGATAATGGGCGCCCGATGTCTGGGCGAGCCGTGCTCGTAGACAAAGATGAAATACAAAGCAGGGAGTTTGAACTCATGCTCGGAGTCCCCGCGGAAGGAACGGAGAGGGCCGAGTTCCAGAATGATACGCAGCAGAAAATCTATGAAGTGGCCAGGCAACTCTTAGATGTTCTTGGGATCTATGTGGAGAAGCAGGCGTACGACCATATTATAGAGCGGGTCGAATCCGAGATTCTAAAGCAGCCAACACGGGATGAATATGCAAGAATGATTTTGGCCAAGACAAAGGCGGGGAAAATGGAGGGGAAAGCGCTTGACTACGATGTCTTGATTAGCAGAATCATTGTTTCGGCGGTTGGGACACACGTGTTGATAGAAATCCAGGCACATATTCCTGATTATGTAGTGCGTTCAAAACTACCTGGCTGTGTAGCTGGATTCACAGGGTATCCGCTAGGCAAGGAGGAAGATAAGACGGGTATCAACTATGTTGCGTGCGCCATTGCGTCTATAAAGCGTAATGAGCAGCCCTGGAATCTCACAGGATTTCTTCTTCAGCCAAATGACAAGAAGCGGCAGGAAATGATTGCGGCGGCGGTATTAAAACTCACTGTAGATGCGACAAAGACTGCGTCTGTCCAGCATTTGCTGACCTTAAAACGGACACATTATGAAAAGATGTATGGGTTTGTCGATACTGGGGATACTCTACAGGAGCAGACGCTTCCTCGATTTCTCCCCATTCAGACGTACCTCACGCCCGAACAAGCCGCACAGGCGATTGTAGTCCCCGCAGCAGCCAGTCCTTCTGAGCTGTCGCAGTCCTGGATACAGGGCGCACACAGAATCGCAAGGGAAAATGGGGTCTATGTGCGTGGTTCCCCGTTTTCGGAGACGAGTTCCTGTTTCACGGAGATTTCCGATGCAGATGGATTTTGGAAGGAAAAGATGGCGGTCCTACCGCCTCTGCCGCCAAAGATGGCGCCAAGAGGACAAGCCTGTAGTCAAGTTGTATTGCCGTTTACTCCGAGAAAAATGCCTCGGCTTCTGACTGAGCCGCCCGAAGAGTTATTTTATCGTGTATTCTTGCGTGTATGTTATGATGGGCCGAGGAAGGGTTTGCCGCATGAACCAGGATATACACGTAAATGTATTCATTGTGGATTCATCTTTTCGGATGATCCCTACACGGAGAGTCCTGCGCCGCCACTCATCAAAGAGTTATACAAGGAATGGCAGGCAGAAATGGATGCGATTATTACAAAGGGCAAATCCGCATTAGAAACCCAGAAGGTCGCAGTGACCAAGGAGTCGTTTCAGGATGTCTTGGATACGAGCCACAGACGATTTCACGTGGACCCGTATGAACAGATGAAGCCTGTTGCCGGCATTGCGCTCTTGAGAAAACTTCTTACGATTGAGCCTCCTCCGTTCGAGGGCTGGAGAGTTCTGATGAATGAGACGATTGACCGTGTATCGAAACTAACACCGACGCCAAGTGATATGGATATCGCACAAGCGTACGGACCCATGTCAGAGTTTGTACTCAAGTCGATTGAAGATATTGAACGACGTGTTGGGGAGATGTCCTCGAAATCTCTGAAGCGCCTTTTCGAGCAATCTCCTGCGCAAGTGACGGAATCGATACGCACATATTTCTTAGTGCCATTCCAGCGTCTTCTAAATGGATATCACAAGGCGAGTCTCAGTGTGAAGACGACTGCGATACCCCTTATAACGAGGACTGCGATTGATAAAACTCTTCAAGCACGTGTCGTGTATTTGGACCAACTGAAGAAATATGTGAAAGGCTATACATCTATAAAGTTGGAGCAGGCGAAGAAGGCTCTCGCTGCGGTGCTGCCTGTCATACAGAATGGCATACGTTCTACATTAATCCCGGGCGGAGGAAAAGTGACCCCCTATATTATTGCGGCGCTTATATCGGGCATTCTTTCGGAATTTACCACTCCAAATGTCGTCCCTGTTGCTGCAGGAGGCGGTAGTGCTGGGTATGATGCGACTGCACGAGTACCGATTAACATTCTTGAAATCTGCCTGAGTCGGTTTCAGCTGGAGGGGCTCGCTTTCACCGAGGATGAGATTCGAAACCTTATTGCGCAGCGTGTGGATGCTGAGAAGATGACCTTTATTAATGACCTGGACAAAATGTCGCCCGAGGAGAAGAAGTCGGAACTCATGATGAAACGTCTGGGGCTCGGGAAATGGTCTATAGGAGGCACGAAGGCGATTACTACGCTTAACCCTGAGCAGCTGGAGAGAGAGCAGGCAAAGAGAATCGAAATGGGGTTTGGCGATTTTATTACGGATAAGGCTACGGCAGACCATGCAGTGGCTCTTCTACGAGAAGACGAGTATGGTGGCGGCGGCGCCGGTGCTGAAGGAGGCTATGACAATGAGCAGACGGGTTCAGATGATTAGTAATAAATGTGCCCCAAAAAACAGAGATGCGGGTACTTCTATATAGTTCTGTATTGTATTTATTAGGAATCGTAGTTGTCTTATATATACGGCCAAAGCAAATGTTTCGTCATGATGGTCGATGGAAAGAGTTTGGAATAAATGGAGTTGATACTACGTATGTGCCTTTCTGGCTTTTCTGTATTCTATGGGCAGTAGTGGCCTATGCGATTGTACGGATGCTCTATTCAGATGAAATGCCTTCCTCTTCCGCAGCGACAGCTGTCGCAGAGCCCTTAAGCCCCCTCCCTGTTCCTATCCCACAGGCAGAGGCGACACCGGCGCAGGTCAAGGAGAATTCATCGCAGGGGAAGCCCGGATATTATAAACTCGATGAAGCGGTCATGAAGGAGAAGGGGGTGCCGAGATACATTTATATTGGGGCGGAGAAACCGGGTGATGTCGATGCCTGAACACCTTTTGCCGCATAGACTTGGAGAAGAATGGATAGAAGGAAATTTACAAAAATGGATGTGGCCACGACGCTTGTATAGGGCCCCTGCGCAGCTATGGAAGGCATCATCTCTAGAGGCAGCAGAATGATGTTCATACAGAAGATTCCGAGAGGGGGAATCCACGCAGTACGTAGTATGTGTTCCATTGTCATGGTTGACATTGAAACATATTCTACCGACGCATTGCAGAAAATAGTTAGGACTAGGCTAATAAAAGGTGCGACAACGCAGCCAAGAAGAGCAAACAATATGTGGGACAGCGATGGGATATAGAGACATATTCCGAGACTGCTGAGCGTGAGAATGACTCCGTGGATTATGCCGAAGGTAATGCGAATAGCGTAGTCTAGTTCTGGAAATGTATTTCCTTCCATTGACCAGATGGCAGAAACAGAAGAGAAAGTTATTGGCGCACCGGCAGCAGCGGCGCCAACAGAAGCAGAAGAGGCCGTACCAGAAGTACAACTGCCTGTGCTGCCGTATACAAAAGAAGTGCTTGCTACGATGAAGGAGTTTTTCAAGGGGCGTGCGAAGAATCCGGCGCGCTACACATATACTTCTGGCGGGGACCTTGAGATAAAAGAGGGCGATGGGGAAAAAGGAAAGAAGAAAGTTGCTGCTGGAACCATTCTTCTTCACAACTTTGTTCCTCTTGACCCGGCGGAACGGGCCCTATTAGAAGAGACACGCCTCGAAGCGCTTTCGGCCCTGGATGAAGAATATGAAGCAGAGATTCTTGTATTAAAGGCTGCATGGGATGAGTACGAGGCCACGCAGACAATGCGTGCTGTTCTGAACAGTAATCAGCGCTTGACGGAAATTGATGCAAGAAGAAACGCTGCGCGGTCGCAGATCCGCGACATCATCAACATTCCGAATCCGGTCATACGAGATATTATGCTTAGTGACCGTTATGAAGAACGAAAGATGTTTTCTCCGAAGGACCGTTTTGACCGAGATGTTATGGACATGATGCTTGCACGAATGGCCTTTTACCCGTATCCAGCAGAAGTGGAAATGGGCAAATATGTACCGGATGAACTTGCAAAACAAGAGCACATAGATGCCGAAGAGGAGGCGAGCGCAACGGCTACCAATGAGATGCTCTATAGGCAGAAGCTGAAGGATGGGCGCTTCGCCAGAATCTTCTTTGACACGGATTCGGATGTGAATGGGTTTATGAGTCCCATGTGGCCCGTAGACTTCACACTAAGTATTGGAGGCACAAACTCCAGATATTCATCTCCTATTCAGGCCTATCAGGTCGAAAGAGTAAAAGAACTTGGTAACGCGGTGTTGGCCGAGAGTTTAATGAAGACTCGTTCTCCCAGAATGGTCTTTGTAATGGTGCGCCAGGTGAAGGGGCATCCGAAGGATGCGAAAGGGCTTTGGCTAAAGATTTATACGGCAATATATGAGACGTATCCGAATCTGGCGGCAAGATTGCTCGCAACAGGCTCCGATACTCTTGTCTTTGCAGATGCACGTGAAGGACCTTCCTCGATTGGCGTTGGAGAGAAGGATTCCGCGGCGTTGGACCCTGCGAAGTGGAAGGCAGAGAATGCCGTGGGGTTGGCGCAAGAAACAGTTCGTACTAGACTCCGAGAGGGCACTTTAGAGAATGCGCCGCAGGTGGAGGATGTGGATGCAGCCGTGATTACAGAAGAGGAGCAGGCCAAGGCAAAAGTGGCGGCGATTATAAATGCGAAACGTGGCGGCGGCAAGCGTTATTAGCCCTGAATGGGATATTGCTTCAACGTCCCTTCATTCGCATCGCAGCTGACTTCTTTCGATGAATATGTGTAGCAGGAATCATTTTTATCTTTATAAACACGAGCATCGGCGCCCTCTGGGCGTGGATACTGGTAGACGACAATAGGAGGAGTCGTGTAGAAAAAAAGAAGAAAGAGCCCGACAACGAGTCCTGCCGCAAATGGGACTATTTTAAAATGATGTAACATCCTCTACTACCGTAAAGTACTAAAATAAGTACAGCAAATAGAATGCTGAAGCTTATACAATCAGATTCCTTTGATAACGTCTTTAGTTTTGTGCTGGCCCTCGGCTGTATGGCGCTCCTCAAACCCATATGTAAGGGCGCAGAATGCGAAGTTAAAAAAGCCCCCCCGTTCGACGAAGTTACGTCATCCACATATCAGCTAGGCAGTAAATGCTATAAATTTACGAGCGAACACACGGAATGTCCTAGCGCAGGAGTGATCGAGCCGTTCGAGCGTTTCATAAGATAAACGATTTTAGCCCGGTTTGTCAGAATCCAATGAGCACTCTCTTATCTGATTTGGACAGTGCCCCGGCTGCGGGCGATGGTGATTTTGTCCAAAACATTCTGAACGAGATGAATGGCGGAGCCCCGGCCGTAGGCGCAACGAATCAGGGAGTTATTAACTCTCCAAATCCCAATACGGTTGCGCCTCATGCGATGGATAGTGGCCCTATTACGTCGCATATGATAGGAAATAGTCATCCTACTCCGGCAGATTTCACCCAGATGATGAACACCCAGCAGCCGGTAGCAGCCCCGCAGGGAAATGGGCCGATGGCGATGGCAGGTGCGGCCTATGCTCCTCAGCAGCCCGCATATATGCCGCCACCACCCGCAAAACGCTCATGGCTGTTACGTACCGCGGATGAGTTTCGTGTGGCCTTTTTCGTGGCGATTCTCTTCTTTTTTTTCAGCCTACCCGTTGTGAATTTCCTATTTGCGCACTACATTCCCTCTATGGTAAAGACAACGGGTGAGCTGACGTGGATGGGCCTTCTGATTAAATGTTTAATGGCAGGGGGGGCCTTCTGGCTTCTTCAGCGGGTTGTTGTGCCACTTTTAAGTTTTTGATTTTAGAACCAACTGTTAGAAGAGTCTAATGTTATTAGATAAGAATACATTTATGGCCGGAATATTATTCGTAGGGCTGTACATATTTGTCGTGCAAACACTTCCTACGGCTCTCGCAACAGTGGGATTAAGTCTTGCGCTGTATGCGTTTACACATTCGGAGGAGATTGTTCTTGGATTTATGCTTGCGACGCTGTTCGTAAAACAGTACAATAATCTGTTTAAAGCTCCTGAACCGGTTGGAGTAGAGGCGTTCCAAGTAAAAGATGCGCCCAGCATCCACACCCGGCTTGAAGGAGTTCGTGCGGCTGCACCTCTTGCGCCAAAGGTCCAGGCAATCACGGGAGTATTGGAATCACCGAGTATTCTCAACAATATGCCATTACAGGCCATGGACCAGATGATGAAGGACGGTGTGCCCTGTACAAGTATTCCTGCTTCTGCGAAGGCTCGTGTCCTCATTTATCCGAAGACAGAGGGATTCATCCCTGCGAGATCCGATGCGATTGAGAATACGATGAGGGAGGCGCCTTATCTTCAGGATGGCATGGACAATGAAGGGATAAATGATGCGTTGGCGCATGATATTAATGAAACAACACCGCCTGAGTTTAACGGTGCGGAGTTTGCTTCTTCGGAGCCAATGCAGGACGTCTAAACTTTTTTTGAGAGTTTACGGTACCGTCAAATCTTTATTTAAGAAACCAGGGGGTTCTTAAATAAATATTTTCGGAAATGCTAATGCTAAATCCGCACACACGTTAGAATGCCGAGTAGAAGTTACTACGTTGGCAAATGCCCCCCAGGAGTTATATGCATGACTCCTGGGTACACTCTTCTTATAGTTCTTCTGTTTGCTGCTGTAGTCGTAGGGTTATATATCTTTTCTAACCGATCCGCTACAGAGACCATTATTTATAGGCCCTCGCCACAGCCTGCTGCAACCGCCCCGGTAGCAGTACAAATCGCAGCAGTATCAGAAGGCGACGATCGTTTTATGCGAGCCCCAAAGCCCGAGAGACACTGGATGACCTCTACTGAGCTCCCGAGCCGTGAAGAGATTTTTGGGAAACTTCCCAGACTCCCGACACGAGGATTACCTGAAACATATCAGTCCATGGGCGTTATGACAATGGATGATGGGCAAATCCTCCCCATCTATGGTCGACGCACCGCCTCCAGGTCGGACCGTTTCCAGTATTATACTCGCACAGACACTTACAATCCAGTTCAACTTCCTCTTCGACACAAACGCCGTGACTGCCAGGATGATATCGGCTGTGAAGAGCTGTTTGATGGCGATTCTATCACTGTGGGCCCAACAAATCAAGTGGGGCGGGCGACCATATATCGTTTCGATGGTCCGACATATGTGCCTTAATATTTTAACAGTAGACGATAGAGTTAGCTTTAATGGCCGATACTACATATAAATGTAACTCGGGTAGTATAAAGGCATTTCCCTTGACAATAACTGGAAGGCCTACACGTAATGATTATACAACCGGTGTCGACAGTTTAGAGGGACTCATTGATCTTCAATGGGCTCCTATTAAATCTGGGCTAATAACATCGACGAGTACAGTAAGTACAACCGGTTCTATTTATTTAGAACAAAATGAATCAACTTCTACTGTGATATTTAATACACTTAAATACACGATACTAAATGTACAAATAACGAAATCACAGCATACTAGTTGGCTGATTGACAGTTATACGGGTAACCCAAATACGGAAGATTTGGTGATTCTCTTACAGGGAGCATCACCTACCACACAGGACCCTATCTATATGATTTTTGTACTTCCTCTTTTGACAAATGGTTTAGCTGCTACAGACCCTGCTTATCTGAAAAATATCAATAATTCAACCGCAACAGGCGAGGGAATTCAATCCTGTTTTCCAAAAAAAGGTACCGCAGCAACGGATCTTGTACCCCTCTTTGCGCACTACGTGACGTGTTTTGATGGATATACGACTCATGCGCATACGCAAACTGTGCCTGTCTTCGTATCTACAGTTGGCACCTCTGTGAGTGCTGCGACAATGACAAAGATAAAGGGTACTATTACCACTATTGGCACCATTGAACTCCCTTCAATAATTGTTAATTCATATTATAAGGTCCCGACCTCGTCAGGGATTAGAACACAGGCGGAAAGAGTCGCATTGGGTGGTAGCGAAATAT
>Ga0214919_10008564_pt1 | contig 13427 bp, 15 predicted proteins | sample LL1503_MetaG_FD_177994 | JGI IMG/M metagenome (GOLD analysis project Ga0214919, IMG submission 177994) | Freshwater microbial communities from Lake Lanier, Atlanta, Georgia, United States - LL-1503 | ecosystem: Environmental > Aquatic > Freshwater > Lake | place: USA: Georgia | collected...
TCGGCGTCACTTCCGCTGAAATCTCGGAGTCACTTCACATTAACTGTCGAGTGACATCCGAGTTTCAGTCCGAGTGACATCGGACTTCAGTGGCGTGCACCGACACCAAGCCGCCACGACACCTCGTCGGCGATGGCGCGTAGGGCCGGGCCGCCGCCGACGTCACCCGAGCTCGGTCGATCGCAACGAACAGGGAACACCTGCTCGCGGCATGTGAGACAGTCGACCTGATCGCAGCCCACGTCCCGAATACCACGCTCCCGCTCGTGGTGCGCCGGAGGGTGACGCAGCTCGGTGGCCAAACTCTCTTGGACCTGATCGTCACCGACCCGCCTCGGGCACGGGCCGCCGCTGCTTCAGGCTTCGACTGGTTTGGCACGGCGTAGAACAGTGATCGCAAGGATCCGGTTGAAGCCCAGGGTGAAGCCCGAAGCGCCGAAGCCGCGCGGCAGGCCCTATGGGGTCCCTGCTGGCGGACTTCGACGGCTCGGAACTCCGAACTCGACCTGATGGAACTCCCAGCGCTCAGGTTGCTGATGTCGCCACCGTCAGGGTGTGGACTCCACAGTCGGCTGCGGGAGACGCAACGATCGTCGAGGGAGTCGTCGTCGACGATCCACTTCCGCCCAGAAGTCGGGCCCACACGTCTGCGTGCCCCGTGGTCAAGGTCGCCGCGAACTGCTGGAGTTCTGCGTCACTTGCCCCCTTGATGGTGACGATGGCAGCTCCGCCGGCCGTGGCCCACGCTAGGTACCTGTCTGTACCGCCCTGCGCCGTCACGAACCAGGCCGGCTGACCATTGAACGTGGTCTGCGTCGGGCTCGTCGTTGCCACCTGGGCCAGCAGCGCGCTGGCCGTACTCCCCGGCATCTGGTACAGGACACCTTCGGCCGGTCCGGCGGAGGTGGGCGAAGAGAACGACAACGAGTAGTAGTCGTTGATCGGCGAAGACCCGAGCGATGTCCAGCCGGACGGAAGGGCAATCGAGACGGCCGACCCATCGAGCGTCAGTTGGTCGAGCACCGATGTTGCGTTGTTCGACCAGTCTGTGACCGTTGCAGACCGGTCGTTGATCGCGACCAGGGAACACTGGTTCACCGTCGCATAGGCGATGTTGCCATCCTCGTCTCCAGCGCCAACGACGTTGGCGCCAACAGGTCGCTGTTCCCAGTCCGCTGGCAACGCACCCCAGAAGTTCTCCATCACGTTCAGAACGAACAGATCGCCGTCGGGTGACACGACGCTCGCTGCGACGCGACCGGCGGGCACCGCAACCTTCATGGCCTCGGTTCCCGTCGTTGTCACCGAAGGCGGCAGAAGCAGGCCTCCCAGGCCAGTTGGCCCCGCGGCTACGGGCGCCGACGCGTCGGCCGCTGGGCTCAGCGGACTTTCGGCATCGTGGCGTGAACTGAGCGCCAGCCCGGCCGCTGCGAGACCCACTACAAGAACGGCTGCAGCTGCCACCGAGCCGATCCAGCGTCGGCTGGCGACCGGCGGTTCGAGCTCCGTGTTCGGAGCGGTAGCCGCGACGTGTTGCATCGTGCGTTCGAGGAGCGCCACCAGGTCCTCATCGGTCTTCACGGGATGGTTCATGACAGTTCCTTTCGGAGGGTTGCAAGTGCTCGAAACGCGAGCGAACGGACAGTCGGTTCAGGGCAGTGCATCAGTCCGGCGATCTCTTCATCTGGAAGGTCGAGGTAGATGCGGAGTACGAGCACGGTGCGTTGACGAGCGGGCAATCGGCGCAGTAGCCGCCAGGTCTCGTCGATCTGTGGTTCGCCGGAAGTCACCTCACGAGCCAGCGGAGAAGCCTTCATGCGGGCGTCTCGGCGCCACAGCGACCGGACTCGGTTCACGACAGACCGCTTGAGGTACCACTCGTGGTTGTCGATCGAGTCCCATCGCGGAATCGCCGCCGCGAAGACGTCCTGGACCACTTCCTCGGCGACTGACCGCGAACCCGACAGCAGCGTGGCGAGCCCGATCAGTTGGTTCCAATGCTGGTCGTACATCGCACTGATGACACTCGGTTGCTCATCGTCCACACCAAATCGAATCACAACCGGTCAGACGCCCGAGGGGGCATCTGCGTTGCACCAACTTCTGCAAATCTCGGCACCTATCGGATCACCGAGATCGAGTGATTCACACGACCGATCGCTGCAGGTATCCGACCGGGTTGTCGATCCCGCCGTGCTGACGTTGCAGGCTGGCGAACGCGTCCTGCACCACCTCTTCCGCGATCGAACGATCGAGCGTGATCGCCGTCGCGAGCCGGAGGAACTGCTGTCGGTGCGACCGGTACAGGGCATCGAGGTCCAACGACCGCGAGGCCCGAGACGCCGGCGGCGCAACGGCGGCACGGCGGCACGGATCACCGAGCTCGGTCACCAGATCCTCGCGTTGTACATCCGCATCTGAACTGACGCACGACCACCTTCCCAGGTTCTCATCACGGCAGCTCCATTCGCAGCCCCCGTTCGCGGCTCAACGAGTCAGGCAGCGCCTTGCGGTGGAATGCGAACGCCCGGGCCATGCGGCCCGGGCGTTCGTCGTGCGCCTTCTCGACCCTCTCAGGCCGGAAGCACCGGTCAGCCGAAGGAGCTGATGAGGAGTTGGATCAGCTGATCGCCGGTGGGCACTGTGGCGACGGGCGTGTAGTCGGTGACCTCGAGTGCATACAACCAACCCGCATCGTTCTGGCGCGTCACCACCGTGACGCCATCGCGCGTCGAGGTGCTGTACGTCGTCACGGTCGCTACGTCAGCAGCAACGCCTTGTCTGCCGATGGTGAGGGTGACGAAGTGTTGGTCGGGGCGTGACGGGTCGAGGGCACGGAGCTGCACCTTGTCATCGCCCTGGGCCACGATCTCTCCCGCAGGGAAGCCCAATGCCTCGAACACGGCAGCAGAGCGGGCGACCTGGTCGGCAAGCGCGATCGTCGGGTCTCCGATCACCGTGGTCTCGGTCGGCTCTGTCGACGACGTGACTTCGGTTTCGGGTGTGTGCCCGTTGATGGACGTCGTGGTCGGTTCCGTCGACGACGTCACTGCCGTGTCGGGAGCGGTGTCGAGTGTCGAATCGCTCGAACCCGCGGTGGAATCGGTCGCCGCGCCTGCTGCGAGCGGGCTCGGTTCGCCCGCCGAGCGTGTGCCGATCCATGCCATGCCGGCGAGGGTGGGCAACACGGCGGCGGCGACGTGACGGCTGCGCCGGGCACGGACCCGACGGCGGACGTCGCCGAACGAGCCGCGGGGCACGGCAACGCCGTCGACGGCGCGGTGCAGGCCGTCGGTGATCTGCTGGTCGAACAGGTCGTTCATGACAGTTCCTCTTTCATCTGGGCGCGAGCCCGGTGCAATGTGGACTTGACGGTGCCCAGGGCCATCCCGAGCGTGTGAGCGATCTCCGGATCGGAGAGCTGGAGGTAGTACCGCAGCACCACCACCTGGCGGAGCTTGAGCGGCAGGCGACGGACCACGTCGGCGACGTGATCGGCACCGAGCGCTGCGTCGTCGACACGGTGTGCAGGCGTGCGGCGCATCAGACCGCGTCGACGTTGCACGCTGCGACACGTGTGTACCACCGCCATACGCATGTACGCGTCCGGGTTCTCGATGCGTCCCCACTTCGGGTACGCCTTCGCGAACGCATCCTGCACCGCGTCCTCGGCGTGCTCGCCGGTATCGACGAGCAGCAATGCAAGCCGCACCAACTGCGGATACAGACGCCGATACGCAGACTCCACGTCCTCACGCACCACGACGTCGTCGACCTCGTCGAAGAACACGTCGACACCATCGGGGTCATCGACGAAGTCGTCATCCGAGGCGAACGACTGCGGCCCCTCCACGGGCTCGGTGCTGCCGCCAGGGGGTCGCGCCAGCAGCGGGTCGATCGGCATCTTGCTCACAGCCCTACAGACCCACGAACCACCCGATTGGTTCTCAGACGTCACGGGTCCTGTCCACACGAGCAATCATGGGTTATGGCTTGCGAGTTGTCAGTGTCAGGAGGCACCCCGCTGGCATGAAAAGCACTGCGTTCAAGACCCAGGTGCGGTCGAACTCGAGAATGTGGGCCTAGCTTGCACTATCGAAGATCCAGCTGAGCACGAGGTCTCCTCGTCCCCAGCTGGTCAGCTTCAGCATTCGCCCACCGATCGTCACGGCGACGATCGCTCCGATGGCGGCGATTGTCAGGGCGACGAGCGACCAAGGGCGTGCAAACCTGCGCGACAACACCAGCCCGAGCGTCGGGGCCACGACGAGGAACGGCAGGAACGCGAGGACCGTGTACCCGTCGACTGCTCCCCCGTTCAGTCGCGTGCTTCAAGGATGCGAATGCTCGTGTCAGTCGCCAGCACGGCATAGTGGTCGGCGAGCACAGAGGCCAACCGGCCGGACGCATCGCATGAGTTCGGTTGCTGGAACGCTGCGACGAAACGGGGTCGGGTGGGGCTGGAGAGCAGGGCTGTCAAGCGCTCGAGCGCGCCTGGGATCTGGCGGACGCCGTCGAGCCAAATGTACGGGTATGGCGGGTCGGCGTCGGTGTCGCCGTACACGGCGGCACTGGCGCACAGGACGTAGATCTGATCGCCCGGGGCGGCGTGTGCGTCGAACCAGTCGGCCACCTGTTCGCTGGCGATGAGCCGGCCGTCACCGTGAAGCACCGGTCCGATTTCGGAGCGTGGCAAGCGCATTGCCTCTGTCGTCAAGTGCACGGGACCGATGAGGACGACTGCCGCGAGCAAGGCTCGCGCCGCGTGCGGCCGGACGGCGCCGATCGCCGCACCGCCGACTGTTGCGGCAGGGAACGCGAGGATCGTCCAGTAGTGGCGGAAGAACTGGCCGCCGAGCATGAACGCCGCCGCAGCGAGAAGGCACCATGTTGCGAGCACGATCATGGCCCGGCGTGACGCGGGCGACCACACGACGCCGGCGACCGCTGCAATCGAGATGGTGGCGGCAAGAGGTAGCACTGATGGCTTGAGCAGCTCCCAGATGGGATCGATTCGGTCGAAGCGGGCGTCGGCAAATGCGCTGCGTTGGCTCAAGCGGTATCCGGCGACGGCGTACCACCACCGGTCCCACCCCGTGAGCGCCCCGTGAAAGGCGCAGAGGCCGAGGGGGATCGCCACACCGCAAGCGAGCACGCCAGCCGCTCGTACCCGCTGGAGGGTGGATTTGCCTGCCGCGCCCATGATCAGCACAGCGATGAAGGCGGCCCCGAGGGCATCGAACGCACTCTGCTTGGTCGAGATCGCGGCGCCGCCGACCACGCCCGCTGCGAGCAGCAGCCACCTGTCGCCCGTCGAGTTTCGGCATGCGTGCAGGCAAAGAGCGAGAGCGGCGGCCCCGAGCGATGCACTGAGGAGCTCGCTGTTCGCAGTGTGCCCCTCGATCTGCGGGAGGCTCGTGAACACCGCCACGAAGAGGCCGGCCGGCAGCCGGGCTCGTTCGCCGACGAGCAGCGCCGCAATGTGGCCGCACGCCACGACCCCCACCGCGCATGCCGCGATCGCGAGGAGTCGAACTCCGACTGGAGTGCCGAGCCCCACAGCATTCAGGAAGCGGTACGCGACGAGGAGACCCTGTGGCCGGTCGACCCACACGTCGTCGTACAACCGGGCGCCGCGTCCCCACGCTCGAGCGATGCCCATGTAGCCGCCTTCATCGACCGTCAGTGGCGCCACGACGAACCTCGCCCTCAGCACCGCCACGGCAGCAAGGGCTGGGAGGACGCCGAACACGATCCTATTGGCTCGAGCTGTTGGACGGTCGTCGCGACGGAGACCGGAACCGACGTCTTCACTCACCACAACGGTGTCGAGGTCAATGTCGGCGATTGTCCCAACAGCGGGTCGATCGGCATCTTGCTCACAGCCATACAGACGCACGAACCACCCGATCCGTTCTGAGAGATCCGCGGTCCCTGTCGACACGAGCGTTACGCATGGCTGGGTGCCGACCGGTGCAGCGCATCGCGCGCCCGAAGCGACCTGCGTTGTCCAGCGAGTCGACCGGCGGGTCAGCGCTCCGGTGGTCGGACCGTTGCTGCAGAGCGGCGGTGTGCAGCCGGATCACGTCGAGGCCGGATCGGTGGCCGCAGGGGTCGTAACCGCCTGCGGCCACCGAGGGAGCCGACATCGTCAGGATTCGGCAACGATGGTGCCGTCAGACGCGAGGGCCATGACTCGGACGACGTCGATGCTCCGGTTCGAGGCGATGGTGATCGGCTTCAGGAAGTACCCGTCCGCGGTGGTTTGCGCAGTGACGATGGTGCCGTCGCTGAGTTCGACCGAGACGGCGACCGCCGGCTTCGGGGCCCATCCGTAGAGGCGAACAAGAGTCGAGTCCTGGTCGGTGAGGATCGGGGCAACAGCCCACGGTTGATCGGCCGGGTAGGCAGTAGCGCGAGTTTGAGCGCCGCAGCCCATCGACGCCCCGTTGGCCGCTCCGTCGTCACCGCGTTCGATGACGAGATTCGCAAATCCTTCGTTGGTGTCGATCGTCCAGAGCTCGATCGTGCTGCCCCGGGAGTCGACGGCGCTTGCCGCGAGGCGTGCATCGTCGGTCGTGATGCTGCAGTCGACGGAGGCGACCAACTCCTCGACGGAGCTGTCGAACAGTCCGGCAGCTGCAGCGGCGCCGACGCCGGCAAGAGCACCGAACACGAGGACTCCTGCGAGCACAGGCTTGCGGCGGGTCCGGAACGGACGTCGTGAGCGATGCGTGGTGGTGGGTGTGGCGACAGTCATGATCTCCTCCAGGAGTGCCTGTTCCCCGGCCCCGACGTTGAGTCGTTCGATCTGCGTGTCGCCGATCATCGCGGAGGCGATGAGTCGATCGAGTTCGGCGTCGTTCATCTGGCGACCTCCTCGGATCCGTGGGAGTGAGGTGCGGGGTGCGCCTCCATTGCTTCATGTCCGTCGTCGCTGTTGCGTCTCAGGATCTCGGCTCTGACCGTGCTGCCTTCCAGGTGGGAGCGAACCTTTGTCCGTGCCCGCTGGAGGTGGGTGCGCACGGTGCTGCTGTTCAACTCGAGCACGACAGCGATCTCTGATGGGGTGAGTTGCTCACTGATCGTGAGCAGCATCACTTCGCGTTCGAGCGGCTTCAGATCCTGCAGCGCTGCGTGAACGAGGCGGGCGGTGTCACCGTACGCCGGTTCGACCGTCTGACTCTGCTCGCGGAGTTCCTGTCGCAGGCGCTCACCGAGTCGCTCGGACCGTCCACGTCCTCGCCGGTGGTTGTTCAACACGTTCCTTGCCACGCCGAACAACCAGAGTCGGGTCTCGGGCTCCGGCGGCATCGCATCGATCCGTCGCCACGCGACCAGCATCGTGTCGGCCACGATGTCGGCCGCATCGGGAAGAGCATCACATCGCCTCGCCGCGTACGCCAAGAGCACGCGAGCATGCGCCGAGTACGCCGCCCTGAAGCGGACCTCGTGATCGCTCTCGATGCTCATGTCTTCTCCATCAGGCTGACATGTCCGGAACCAACCGGAGCGTCTCAGGTCATCCAACGCTTCGATCGAAGCATGAACGGCACCTCTCGATCGGCACCGTCCGACGGCACCTGGCCCACGTCCCGATCAGCGATCGCGTTCAACTGTCTCCGTGGTCCCACGGCCCAAGGGGCGCCGGCTTCGGGCCATGGGCGCCACCGGTCAGGGACCTCGGCGCAACGTAGGAACCGGATGCGCTGCCGTTCAGTCGTGCTGAGCCTCAAGAACGCACATCGCACGAAGACCCAAGAGATGTGACAGCTCAGCGACGTCCTCGAGCCGCATCCACACGTCCCCACTGAGGATCCCTCGCAACCGGTCGTAGGTGAAGGCGGGGTGCCGTCGCGTGAACTCTGAGACGTTGCCGGCGTCGCTCGCGTTGATGGCGTCGCGGAACTGACGGGCCAACTCGTGCTGCAACTGGGCTGCGCGGAGGCCGGCTTCCGTGCCGGACGGGGGTACACGCCACTGCTTCGCCCGCGGCGTCCCGAACACGTTCACGAGGGTCCGTCGAGCCGCGGTTGATGAGGCCGGCTCGACGTACGCAGAGGGTGCCAGCTTGCGCGCCATGCCCTCGACCGTAGGTCGCACCGGCTGGACCATTCAGCGATCACACTTCCTGACACAGGTTGCGTATGAGACCTGTATCAGATTATGTGAACGGAGTCGCAGGATTTCGAATGGTTGTGCATGCGCAGCCGCGCTGCCTTCGCACCAGTGCTCCTCACGACAAACCAAGAAGGAGATAGAGAGTGTCGAGTCCCAACAACCACCAGCTCGTCGTCGGCGGCCGGGCGCATCGCATCGTGGCCACAGCGTTGCGTTGCGAGCAGCCGGCCACCCGGGCGGCCACCGCGATCCTGTTGACCCGGTGCGGCCGCCAGGTCTTCACCGAGCACCCTGTGGAGTACCGCACCCGCGAGTCGATGCTCGACGCGGTCACCGCTGCGGGCGTGTACCTCCACCGCTTTCGGCCGGCCGCTGGATGGCGTCTCGTGGCGGACGAGTTCGCAGTCGATGGTGCTCGGTTCGATCTGGTCCACCGCAACGGCGAGGGTGCCGTACTGGTCGATGAGCTGAAGCTCGGCGTGGGCCGAGGTGGCGAGACAGCGGTACGGGAGCAGATCGACCGCTATCTCGACGCCGGCCACCGCATGTGGGGCTCATCGTTCATCGGGGTCCGTCTCTGCGCGGTGCACGAGCCACTCCAGAGCCGGCTGTATCTGCCCGATCGGCGTCGGTCGGTACTGCTCACCGACACCGACCTGAGTGAAGGGCTGGCAGTCCGATGATCACCGATCTCTCCGCAGCCCAAGCCGCCATCGACCACATCCGTCGCCTCGCAAGCGAGAACGACGGCAAGGCGCCGACTGCCATCGTGCGAGCCACCGCTGAGCGTTTCGAGTGCACCGAACGGACCGTCTGGGGTTGGCTCAAGAACGGCATTCCGGCACCGCGTTCGCCTCGAGTGTTGCAGGACGTTCACCTCGACGCGATCGCCGCAGAGAACGGCGACCTCAAGCGCGCATGGAAGAAGCTCAGCGCCACAGGCGAGTACCCGTGCGGCTATCGGCAGTTCGTCCGCGACGTCAACGCACTGCCACCTGTCATTGCGGCGGGCCTCACGGGCGGCGTGAAGGAAGCACTGAAGCACGGGCTGTACCTGAAGGGCACCAGCACTGGACGACTCGACCGCGTCATCTTCGACCACACCATGGCCGACATCCGACTTCGCCGCGTCCACGCCGGCACCGTCGAGATGTTCCGCCCCTGGGTGACCCTGCTGATCGACTCGCACACGAGGGTGATCCTCGGTTGCACGGTCACCGAGGGAGATGGCGTCGGAGGCGACCCGAACACCGAGAGCCTGGTGGCGCTCATGGGCGGCGCCATCCGCGGCCAGACGGCAGCCGACGGAACCTTCGTGGGCGGAGTCCCCCGGCTGGTCCAGTTCGACAACGCCAAGGCCCACCTCGCCGAGGCGATGCTCAACGGCTACCTCACGCTGCGGATCGCCACCCACGCGATCCAGCCGGGCTCGCCATGGCAGGACGGGCGCGTCGAGCGGCTCATGCTCACCTTCAAGGAGGAGTTCCTGTCGAGCCTGCCCGGCTTCACCGGAGCACTCGCCGACCGCTACGACCATCCCGCGTGGGAGCCCGACGACTGCATGTCCACGGACGAGTTCATGATCCGGCTCGAGCAGTGGATCGACGACTACAACTACGAGCGCGTCCACTCCTCGCTCGGCTGCACACCGTTCGAGGCGTGGCGGGACGATCCGCTGCCGATCGAGCGAGTCGATGACGCGCTCATTCGCCACGGCTTCCTCGCGAGCCACCGGGGTCGGAAGGTGAGCAAGAACGGCGTTCGCTTCAAGGATGTCGACTACGTGCACGCTGACCTCAGCCGCCTGGTCGGCAAGAAGATCACGATTCGCTACCTGCCGAACGATCGCTCGTTCATCGACGTCTACCTCGATGACGAGTTCGTCTGCACCGCGATCCCCCACGAGCGGATGACCAAGGACGAGCGCATCGAGATCGTCCGCGAGCGCGAACGCGACGTACGCAAGGTCAACAAGATCATCAAGCGAAGCCGCAAGCGAGCCATCGAACGCGAGTTGGCCGGCAACCCGCTCGCCGCTCCTGAGCGAGACCCGTCGATGCCGGCCCGAACACCCCCGGACACCGGCGACGACGACTTCCTCTCATTCCTCGAGGAGAACACGGCTGAACAGGAGGACCGTCCGTGATCACGCTCACCAACGATCTGCTCGAGACTGCCGCTCCGGTGCCCGAGCACCTGCCGGGCCTTCAGGGCGCGGCAACCATCCAGACACCCGGCCTTCGCGAGATCCAACATGCCGTCAAGCAGTTGTACGACAGCGGCGGCATCGTGCTGATCGACGGGAAACCCGGGGTCGGCAAGACCTTCGGCACCAAGCACGTGCTCGCACAACTCGGAGTGCGGGTCCACTGGGCGGACATGCCCGACACGCCGAAGGGCAAGGAGGCGAACGCCCGCATCTTCACCGCAGTCACCGGCCGCCGCCCACCGCTGCGGATGACGGAGTACGCCCTCACCGACGAGACCGTCGACGTGCTCGATGGGCTGAAGGCAGTGCTCGTCGTCGACGAGGCGCAGAACATGACCAAGAGCGCGCTCAGGCAGCTTCGGTACCTGCACGACCGCCCGACGACGAAGGCGCTCGTGGTCCTGCTGGGGCCGGGAGTGATCAAGGGCGTGACCCAGGTACCCGAGCTGGACAGCCGAGTGGCTCGCCGAGTCCAGGTGAACGAACTCACCGGCGCACAGCTCCGCGACCTGCTCCCCCAGCTGCACCCGGCGCTCGAGGCGATGTCGGAGCCAGTCCGAGTGCAGCTCGCCGAGTACGCACGAGGGAACCTTCGCCAGTGGGCCAGGGTGCTCGAGGCCGCGAAGAGCATGCAGCTCGATCCCACGACCGGCATCGACGAGCGTGCAGCCAGGTTCATCATTCGTGCGATCACCGGAGGCACGTCGTGAGCTGTCTCTTCAAGGTCTCGACGCTCAGCGACGCACTGGTGGCCGACGCCGAGTTGACAGTCCAGCGTCCGGGATGGGCCGTGATGCGGGCACGGCCGAACTTCAAGGAGAACGGACAAGTGCTGTGGGCTGACCTTCTCGACGCGCTCGGGCACGAAGTGTCGTCATCGCTGCGCGGCAGGGCGGGATCACACTCCGAGACCCTCGCCTTCTGCTGGCTGGCGTCGGGCAACGTCACGGATCTGATCGTGGCCGGGGCGCATCTGCTGCCACCGCGTTCTCTCATCGACCTCTGCACGATGACCACCGCGGCAGGCACGCGCACGTGGCTGTTGTACGACATCGAGACCTGCGACGAACGGGAGGAAGCGGAGGTGAACCTTGCACTCACGACCGTCTCGCTCGAGCGGTTCCTCGAGATCAGGCACGAGAGCCGCGAATGTCAGCGAGCAGTGTCGGCCCACTCGTTCCCCGTAGTCCCGGACGTCCACTTCCTCGGCTTTCTCGATGCCGTCGACCAGGTCCTCGGTGCCGACGACGCCAAAGTTGCTGCGCAGACGTTCCGAGCCGGCCGCGATCGCATGAAGGAGTGGCTGGCTGCGGCCGACGATGTGAGCGAGCACGACCTCGCGATGCACCTTCACGAGATCACCGCGCATACGAACGACATCAACCAGCTCACTGCCCTGGTGAAGGGAGCACAGACCGGCGCCTTCGCCTGCGGCTGGCACGCACGAGTGGACGTCCGGAAGTGGGCACAACGCGGCATGGTGGCGGGGCTCAGCCTGCATCTCGACGACGCAGACTGGGAGAAGCTGTCGCACCAGCACCGCCCGCACGAGGGCGCAACCTGTGTGCTGTCGACACTCGGCTTCAGTGTCGATGCGATGCCGAGCGTTCGAGCGACGGACGTCGCCGACGATGGCAGCACGGTGGCGAAGGACGGCGCGATCGTCGAGGTGCCCGTGCCAGCGCGTCACCTGCTCGTCGCCCAGCACATCTTCCGGGCGTTGGCCGGCGCAGAGACCGACCGGTTCCTCGTGCAAGGGCCGAAGGAGCCGGCGATCAACGACAAGTGGGCCGGCCGGCTGCTTCGGGTCGTCACGCAGGACACCGGAGTCGTCCTCCGTGGCTGGCACGCGAGCAGGAAGACCCTCGACGGAGCAGGCTGGACGCACCGACTCGGTGTGGCGATGACGAGGTTGGTGTCATGAAGCTGAACCGACAACTGCTCCGAGCTCGCCGCATGGAACTGGGGCTCACCTCGCGCGAGGTCGCCCGGGAGGCGAAGGTCTCGCAGGGACTCATCAAGCGACTCGAGGAGACGGGAGATGCCGCCGTCCTCCAAGTGGAAACCCTCACCGCGATCCTGGGCGCGCTCTCGCTCGACCTCGTCGATGCACTCGAGCGGCCCACCGTGCCGTCCGCCGAGGAGGACCTCGTCGTCGCCGTCGGCGGGCTTCTTCATGAACGCAAGCGCGGGGTCACCGCCTTCGAGATCGCTGCCGCCCTCGGCGTCCATCTCGATCGGGTCGAGCCCGCGCTGGAGGTTCTCGACGCGAACCTCCGTCCGGCTGGACTCCGGATCCATCGCAGCTCCAACGGCGTCAGCATCGTTCCGATCGCCCGCCCCGATCTCGGCTCAGGATCCGGCAAGGAGCGCCTTCGCTACCTGTCGAACCTCAACAGCGGCGACCTGGCACTGCTCTACCGCGCGCTGACAGAACGAGTACCCGCGAACACTGTTGCAGCGACCGCCAACGGAACCGTCAACCTTCAGAAACTGGAAGGTGCCGGCCTCGCAACTGTCGAGGACAACAGCGTTCGCCTCACCTCCCTCGCCCGGATCGCCCTCGAAGGGTGACGGTGGGAGGGCTCGCGCCCTCCCACCGTCAGCCAACTACTCCGTCTTGCCCGAACCGTTCTTGGTCGGGTCGACGAGCAGGAAGCCCTGGTTCGGCTTCGGCGTCGGGGGCATCGGCTTGCCCTGGATCGCCGTCACTTCACCGTGGCTCCCGCCCTTCGGGCCGACGACGAGATACTGCCCGGAGGCAGGCGCCGCCTGCCCGGGCTTGATGGGTCCGTTCGACTTGGCCATTGGTCATCACCTCGCTTCCCGAGCTGGGTGCCGGCGGCCGCAACGAGTACTGTTCGTCTCGTCGCTGTTCGCAAGACCTCGACACCAGCCCCCGGTGAGATGTCCGTCTCCCGGGGGCCTTTCGCGCTCTGAGTTCTGTTGGAAGAGAAAGGGGGAGGCACCTGGCCTCCCCCTCGCTCGGTTTTCGGACTACTGAAAGTGCGTGTCACCGCACTGAAGTTCGGATGTCACTCCACTGAAATCTCGGCGTCACTTCCGCTGAAATCTCGGAGTCACTTCACATCAGCTA
>Ga0214919_10008565_pt1 | contig 13426 bp, 16 predicted proteins | sample LL1503_MetaG_FD_177994 | JGI IMG/M metagenome (GOLD analysis project Ga0214919, IMG submission 177994) | Freshwater microbial communities from Lake Lanier, Atlanta, Georgia, United States - LL-1503 | ecosystem: Environmental > Aquatic > Freshwater > Lake | place: USA: Georgia | collected...
AAAATTGTCATGAGACGCTAAAAATTTTTATGGTCTCATTGAAGGATTTTGCCAAGACCTTTTTACTTTTTGCAAAAATGGACAAAAATAAATGTCCATTTTTTGTTTGGCCCGTCGACTTTTGAAAATCATATGTTAAATTATATAATAAATTCCCAAAGTAACTTAAAGAAACTTTAAACTTTTCTATTTTTCAAAGTTTTGTTTTTACCATTTTTCTTGAGTCCACTCCAAAAATTCATTCTTAATCCGGACTTTATAAAGTTTTCAATTTTTGTGCGATTTTCTAGAATCAATTTCGCAATATTTTGGAAATAGGAACGAAATTGTTTTATCATTTTTGAAATATCATCAATACATACCCATCTAATTTCAGCTTTTTCGAATATTTTTGTTTTTTTAATTATCTTCGGATCTAATCTTTTTTGTAAAAATTTTTGATTATTATTGTAGTAAAACGGCAACATCGGGTCATAAATCATAGGAAAAATATGACATCTATATGTGCCATATTTATTGTTATCACCAGTATAATCGATATTAAATGTGCCGTGTTTCTTTAACATTTTTTTTACATCATTATCAGACCCTAAAAATCCGGTTAGTTCTTCACCTCCTTCCCTCACTGCTGTCTCTAAAAATGACTCATTGTTATCAGTTCCTCCGCCAAAATCAGAAAAACCTGGTGCTGAATCTTCGTATTGATTTTCTTTTCCAAATAAAAAATATAACTTGCCATTTATAATAGTTGTTGGTAATACTCCTGCGCCCATATTATAATAAATAAAAATATTATTATTTACTAATAATATGAGTAAAACAATTAAACATAAAGGAAAAATGAAAATTAAAATAAAACAAAATAAAACAAAAAAATACAATGTAAAAGATAGAGAAATTATAATACCTAATTTAACACCATTAGATGAGAGAAAATTAAGTGATAATATAGCAAAAGGTCTAAATAGTAATATTTCATCTTATTCACCATCTATTAACCAGTTTTTAGTGTCATTAAAAACAATGCGTCGTAGTGAAATTCTAGATTGTAATAATACGCAGGCATTTGAACTTAAGGAACCATTGAATATTGGAATTCCTAGTAAAACAGGTGAAATAATTTGTCACAATTATAACACACAAGAAGCTAAAAAATATCTTCTACGAAATTTAACCGCAAATAAACACATTAATCCAAGTATAATTATACCGCCTATTCAATCACAAGGCAATTGCTGGTTCAATACAATGTTTATATGTTTTTTTGTTAGCGATAAAGGTCGCAAATTTTTCCATTATTTTCGTCAATTAATGATTGAAGGGAAACAAAATAACGGTACAATTATCCCAGATAAATTAAGAAACGCATTTGCTCTATTAAATTTTGGGGTTGAAGCATGTCTAACAAGTAATAAATACGCATACGAATTAAATACAAATAGCATCATTAAACAAATATACAAAAGCATTCCCTCTAAATACAAGAAAAAAATATACAACGTAAATGAAGCGGGTAATCCGTTATATTATTATTTAGCATTGCTAAATTATTTAAATAATGTTCCATTACTTTTAGCATTTATAAATGTTTACAACAACAATTGGAAGAAAATTCTATTAGAAAAACTGAATAATGCCACACATTTGCCCCACATTATAGTATTGGAAATACATAAAAAAAACTCTCTTGATGTTAATACAAAACCGTTATCGTTTACATTTAAAAATGCTTCCTATAAACTAGATAGTAGCGCAATAATAGATAAATCAGGACAACATTTTTGCGCACATATTACGTGTGAAGGTAAAGAATATGGATATGATGGTATGAGTTTTCATCGTTTAGTTAAAATGAAATGGAAAAATAAACTTAACATCGATTTTAACTGGCAATTTGAAGGTTCAAAAGATTACGATGGCGCACCATTAGAGTGGAATTATACAAATGGATACCAACTTTTGATGTATTATAGGGTCTAAAATGATAATATTAATGTTAATATTATCAATAATGTAATAATAAAATAATTTAATTATAGTTCAATATACTTTGAGCTATTTTCTCTCCTCCTTTCTCAGAAGGTTCAATACTTAACGTGAAGTCATCGCTTGCTGTAACACTTTTACTAATTTGAATCAATCCAAATGATTTTTCACGCGCATATTTTTCCAACATATTATTCCATTCTTTAATAATAGGTTTATATTGAGAAAATTTATTGCTAGTTGGATAATAAATATCAATTAAAACAATTTTTGACTGATTCATTTTTGTTTGGAGGCTCTTAACCATCTTTTTATAGGCAATAAAAATCACATTTAATACATGTGAATCTGAAACATCAGAATCGCGCTTGTCTACATACTGAGATAGTATATCATTTCCACCTGAAGAGAGAAAAATAATTGTATTTTCATTGTTTAATTCAAGAGGTATATTATCTATTTGACTATAAACATCTACAACTGTGGCATGATTTAAGGCTAAACAGTGTAAATTATCGCCCTTTTTGTCTCTCAATATGTCTTCAATAGAAAGACCATTTTTAACATAACTGTTATTTTTTAAAATGCTGTCTCCTAATAATACAATTGAATTATTATTGCTATTTAAAAAAGACTCTATATTTAGCAATTCATAATTATATTGTGTATAAAATGAAACCACAATTATAATAAAACAAAGAATGAAAATGTATAAATAATTCATATATAATTTATATATTTTTATTTTAGGCTTAACAAGTTAAACTATAATATACCAAAATTTATTGTAATTTATTTGAATAAGTTAAATTATAAGAGACTGTATTTGAATTATAAGACACTTTATTTGAACTATTAGACACTATATTTGTATTTCCTGAATCGTAATAAACCGAATTTGAAAAAAATGGATGTGTAAAAAGTGGATTTGTATATGTTAAAGTATAAGACACAGAATTTGAATATAATGGATTTGGATTTAACATATTTACAACAGATAAGCTGTATGAACCAGCAGGAGCAAAAGTGGGAATTTCAAAAGAAAGTGTTTGAGAACCTAAGAAAATAACCGGTAAATTTATATAAGGTCCAAAATTTACATTAGAATAACCTGTTGGTCCAAATAGACTAAAATTAAGACCAAAAATATTTATTATAGTGTAAACTCCTGCTACAGAACTATTTTGTGATAGACCATATATTTCTGGAGTTATACTAGGCAAAAATTTAACAATATTTTGGCATTTACGTTGTTGTTTATATTTTGAAGTCATTATTATATGATAATAATAATATAAAATTATTTGTAATATTATTATTATTAAATTATTATAATGAATACTAGATTAATAAAAAAAGATAACTATATTTATAAGCTTATAAAATCCAACCCGAAAAAAATTAAAAAATATAAGGTCATTGAAATAATATATAGTTTCGAAGAAGGTAATTGGTGTGACGATAATTCTACACAATATTTTACCAAACTAGAAAACCCTGAATATAATGATGAACTTTATTGTATTTTTTTTGAAAAAGATATTAATGTATATAATACAAAGTAGTTAAATAGGACCATTATCATCCTTTTTTAAAATCAAATTACCCATTATTTTTTGACGCGCCATATAAAATATTAAATAACTAAATATTGTTCCGATTAATGAGCCAACGATTACTTGTAAAACCGTGTGATTATTACTATTAACACGTTGAATTATTGTAATTAAAGAAATTAACAAATACATTAATAAAAAGTTATTGTTTTTAAATACCCAAAAAATAAACATTGTTGAATATAATACAGATGATGAATGGCCTGAAGGCATACCAAAAACATCATGTGGATAACCATCTATAAAATAAATACTTTTAGACTCTTTTATTGCCAATTTAAATAATTTTTGGTCTTCTGAAGGACGTGGTTGTTTAAATACTCCTTTTAAAAATAGTGTTAATAATAAGTTCAAAATATAACCATAAATATAATATGTTAAATAATTTGATTTATTCCAAAGTAAAAATAAAGAAATTAAAAATAATATTACTGGTCCATAAGTACCAATAAAATTTAAAATTATATTTACATAATGCGACATATATTATATAATAATATTATTTAATAGTATTATATAAACTTAATATTGATATAAGCACTCACAAATTAATGTAACACACCAATCGCAACCATTTAGATTTAATACATTACCTTTATCATCCAGTAATTTAATACGCATTTTATCTATATTAACTGGACCAAAATATGTCCGCGAGTTGTCTTGAAGTGAACCACTAAATTCAATCAGTAATGAACCTGTGGATGCTCCGCTATTTTTAATAGGAAGTATTGATAGTATATTTGGACTTGTTGGCGCTTTTGATTTATAATTAGTATTATTATTTTTGTTTTTATTAATTTCATTTATAGTGTAAATCTGTGATTGTGTTAATGTTCTTGGTGCACTTGGAACTAAAACAGGAATGCTATTATAACTTATATTTGACTTGCTAGCAATTAATAAATCTGATGAAGAATTAACCGTATTTGTATTGGAACATACATATGGCAAATCAGGTGAATAATATGAAGGCAATTTAATATTAGCATTAGTTGTTTCTGTTATTGAAACAAGACCATTATTTACGTGATTCTGGTTATAATCATCAATAACTAATATTAGATATTTTGTTCCATTTAAGTCTAAATTAGATGATGGAGTATTACCGCTTGGGTCTACAAAAACAGTGGTTGTCCTGAAACCCATTAACCATCCTAATGTTTGGTTAACATAATATGATTGATTCACACAATTTGTCTGACATTGTAAAATGGCAGTAGGGTCAAAAAATGTCATTATTGTTGCTGGGGTTATCGTAAATACACAATTAACACCATTGACATCTAATCCATTAAAACTTCCATCAAAAAGATTGAATAATAATTTACCATTATTGCTATTGTAAGTGACAGGAGTGTCAGCAATAGGAATCGTTGGGAAATGAAACCCAGCATTAATAAAGCTCTTGTTTAAAGCACTAACAAAATCATTAGCATTATAATTACCAGGGGTAATAGATATCGCAACATTACAACTACCATCTGTTATCCAGAAGCACGTATTTCCATAAGCAATATCAATTGTATACCATGAAAAAGGTATTTGATATGAATATAGTCTCATAGACAAAACATTACTAAGACGGTCAGACAAATCTAATGTATAATCGGTTGAACTATTTTCAAAATTGCTGCTGTATTGTCTAAATTGACTATCTAAATTGACAAAACGTGTAATTGTATTCTTTAAATTTGGGTTTAATGAATCTTGAGCAACCGGAACATTAAAAGTATTATTTATACCTAGTTCTTCTCTATTCATAGGAACATGTTGGTTTCCATAAACATCTATTTTCTGTTTTCTATCAGTTGATTTGCTCTGTTGGTTTGTGTCCTTTTGTGTTAAAGCTTCATTCGAAATCCATTTACTTGTTTGTGCTTCACCTGATGGAAATTGCGCTTCTTCTGGTTCATCATCCGGATTATTTAAGTCATCTGAATATTGTAATAATTGACTTTGAATAGCTTTAAAAAAAGAAGAAATTTGTGGGTTAGATGTTTTATATTTACTTATAAATGTGTTTGTTTGGCTTGTTATTTCATCAGGGTCTAAATTTGAAACACCGCTTATTGCCATTAATTCGCTCATCGTATAATTGGCAACATTTGTATCTATATTACTCACATTTGAATTATTCATAATTACTTATATAAATACAATATAAATATTGTTTTTAATTAGAAAAAAAGTATATTTATTTCTTTTCTTTTATATTTTCTTTTATAATTTATTCTTTTCTTGAAAATAGTGCCTTTATTTTAGTGCCTAATTTTCAGTTTCTTCAAATTCATTTTCAAACTTCAAATTATCTCCAAATATGTGTATAAATAATTGCTTGACTTCCTTTTTTATATCTACATTTTTACAAATCTTATGGGTTAATAATTTTTCTGGTATTGTAGTAAATCCAGCCCCGCGTTTTAAATGAGTCTTTTCCTTGAATAATATATAATCAAATATATCAATTAATACACTATTATGACGAACTATTATCTCTCTATCAATGTGGTAATTGCCCTTATAAACATATCTATTGAAATTACCATCTGCGTAAACACTCATATATTTATCAAGTCGAATATTATTTCGCATTAATCCAATGCCTTCTATTCTATTCAAAGAATTATTCATTTCAACTACAAATACTAGACTATCAACTAGTATTTTATTAGACAACATATGAGGCGCACCATAAATACAACCTTCATAATTATGTTTCTTACGGTAGCTTACATTTTCCTGCCACGTTAAATCATTATATCGTGTTGAAACAATTGAGAACATTATGATAATATTATTTTTAAAATAATATTATTACTATTATTACCATTCAATTTTAAATTTAAATTAGACAAACTAGAATGTAGAGAATATAGAATATGGTTATAATCACAGACTCTTTAAGGATGCGAAAACTCATCATTGAACTTATCCTCCATTATCTTATATCTATCAAGGTTCAAACTCTTCTCTAATAAAGACCAAGGAGTACAACTTTGTAATGATTCAAGCCCTTCACTACAAAACAAATTCAACAATGCAGGGCTAAACCCAGCCATCATCGACGTATTTGGCTGACTACTTAATGTCGGAAAACCACTTGTGCTTCTCAAATTCCAGAACAAAATATGAGGAGGATTATATGGCTTACCATTTACCTTCATTCCTGCCTCGGCATACTTGGTCTTCATAGCATCATACAAGACTTTCTTATCACATCTATCTCCTTCATCTATCTGCATATCTGAGAAAATAGCTAGCACCATATCTTCCACATCTTCTGAAGGCAATTTTGCTTCAACAATAGCGTTCAAAATCAAATCTAAAGCAGCGTGAAAATTTGTATTCAATCCAAATCCTGCATTATTAACTTCCGCTACCATATCAACAAAATTATCCTTATGCTGTAAATTAATCCAATGTGGCTTATTACAAAATGTTATGACACGCTTTCCTAGCAGAGACTTCTCGGCAACTCGAATACCTAGCGCAATTGCGGCATGTAGGGGTTCGCCATCCATAGAACCAGAAACATCCACCATCGCAATAATTTTTCCCAGCTTTCCATTTTGACTTGAATTATCACGCCATTGAGAATTTAATAAGTCACGTTCAATTTGATTATTATCACCACTTACACGTCTTGTCTCTATCAATTGTATAGCTTGACTAGTAAAACTAGTAAGACCGACTCTTTTTCCCTTTACTTCCTTATTCTTATCCTTTACCGTACTTTGAATATGCTCTTTAAAATGTTCGGCACAAGCAATTCTATCCTCTTCATCACTTCGCTTTTTTCCATCCTTTTTAATATTCAAGAATGCCTTCTTTTGATTAGATATTGAGATTGATGTGACCCTATTAAAATCAATTTCAGACCATTTCTTACCACATTGCTTTATTTGTAATGTATCAATCTTAGCGTTCAACTTTGCCAACAACTTTCTATAACTTGTTTTACACTTTAACATTGCCTTTACTTGTGTAACTGGGTCTTTTGTCATAGAAGTTGATATATATTCCTTATAATAATCATACGCAAGACATTCATACAAATAGCCGAATCTTGTCTTTTCCCTCGGTATCCATTTTGCCACTAGTGAAATACTGTTTGATTTATTTTCATCGGTATCAGACAGCGCAATATCGTCTAATCTTAATTGGTTGTTATACAAAAAGCAGCAGTGCTTAATTAAAGGATGCGTTAGTTGAACGTCATTAAAAGATTTCATAAGATAATCGCAGAAATACTTGAGGTCCTTCCACGAACCATAAGGATGCTCATTCGAATTCAATTGAACCATACTATTTACAGCAAAGAATGCCAATGAAGGACTACAAATTGTATACCACACATAAATCATCATGTATGTCAATGTATACTCACCTTTCCCATCAATAATGTCACGGGTTTGCGCGATTAGCTTATACAAAATACACATATAACTTCTTGCTTGTTTCTTTTCGTCATCACTACTATTAGAACTTCGAATTGTTGATGTCAAACTATTCAAAATATCACTAAGTCTCACACGCAAAGCATCCACACCATCATGTTTTGTTCGCGTTAATTGAGTAGTAAATTGACATATTTGTTCTTGAATATTATTAGACCATCCATATTCAAAATGACCGTTTTCTCCTCTTTGAGTAGGAGTATAATTATCTAGTTTATTAATAAGTGCTGCCATAGTTAATGTTATATATAATAACATTAAATCTTTATATTGTTTATCAATTATTTTTTTAATGTTTTATTATGTTTTTTAACATTGTTGTTGTTATCAATTGTAATAGAATTGTTTTTTATACTATTTTTTAAATAAATTTTTCTTGTAGAATTGTTATTATTTGAAAGAGTTTTTTCATAAAAAATAAAAAATAAATCATTTAAGTCATGAAACATATTAATTGACTTTTCAAAGTGTATTGAATCAATATTTTTAATTATTTGTAAAAAATTACTATTTTCATTTTCATTTTCATTATTAATATCATTTTTCAGAAAATCCTTTATTTCTTCTGGTTCCAAATTTACAACAAATTTCAATATTGATAATACACTATATTGTTTATTATTATAACACGTATTTTGCTTAAGTATTCTAAGTATTTCTTCCCTAGAAATTGAATTTGGAGAATTAAATAAAAATCTATCTTCACTTATTTTTTCAATATTATTATGTTTGTTTATGTAAATATAATGTATATTTGTAAAATAAACATCATCCTTATAAAAATCTTCGTATAATTTGAATGTTTTTTCGAAATCTTTTATCCATTCATTATCTAAATTTTCAACCATATTATATTATATTTCTATCATATAATACATTTTTAATTATAACTAATAAATTATAACCTAATATTATATTATTTATACCATTATCTTTTCTTCCAATAGTCGTTGCTATAAGAATCATAACTATCACTATCATCATCGTCATCGTCATTTAAATAACTATTTATATATTGTCTTTTCTCTTTTTCGTTTTCTTCCTCTATTTTTTCGTCTAACATGTCAAAATAATCAATGTTATTTTCCTCAGGAGGACTATAATCATCATTTATACCATAATCAGTTTCTAACAATTCTTTTCTTCTTAAATATCTATCTACAACACCATCTATCCAATAATTCATATGTTCATTTAATGTTTTCTCTCTTTCAATATGTTTGTTATCTCCATAAAAAGTGCGAGTTTTTTTTGTTATTGGGTCGCGTATGATAGTTACCCATCCAGGTTTTACATAACAATTCTTTTTTTCTTGAATTTTTTTTAATTCTTCTTTCCTTTTATTTTCTTCAATATCTTCATTTTGTTTTAACTTTAATTTTTCAACTAAAGACATTTTATCTACTTCTTCCTTTATTTCATTATTTTTCAATTTATCAGCAAAAGATATTTTTTCTGGTGTCACAATATTACCCTTTTTAAGTGACAACTCTGGAAATGATTCTTCTTTATACACAAATGACACAGCTTCTACTGGTTTTATTAAAGGTCTTAATGTTGTAAATGAATTACGTGTATTATTTTGTGTTAGTCTTGAATCTATTGTTTCTCTTATATCGATAACCTCTCTTGTATCCACAATATTTTCAACAGCAAACACATTTACCTCATCATTATCAAAATTGAATCTACTTTTAGGTTTTTCCTTTTCTTTCTCTTTCTCTTTCTCCTTCTCCTTCTCTTTTCCTTTATTTTCATTTGGTATAATATTATTATCAACATGTCTTTCAGGTCTTTCATTTAATTCATCCCTTAAAGAACTGAAACGATTATTGCTAGCACCCTTATTACTATTTTTAGCATTAGATGCTGTTTTAAAAATATTATTGCTCATTTTTATAAATGTATATAGTTTAATATATTATATACATTCTAAACTTTAAACCCTTTTATTAAAAATATACTGCCATTTGAGCGCCCTTATATATAAAATCATTTTTTTCATAAAACTTTATATTTTCTTCACTACAATCTAAAATAACCTTATAACAATCTTTTACATAAGCATGTTTCTTTAATTCTGTTAAAATGCTTCTGGCTATCCCTAAGTTTCTGTGTTTTTCACTCACTACAATGTCTTCAATATGCCCAACATATTTCCCATTGTGAATTATTTTGGGTTCATAAATAATTGTTCCTGTTCCGATTATATGTATTTTATCAATACTATCTATGATATAGCAAATAATTATTTCACCCATACTAGAAATTTCTTCTATTTTTTGTAAAAAAAAATCATTACTTAGTTTATCAGCTTTCGTTAAAGATGATAATAATTCTGTGTATTGGTTATTTATTTCGGTAATTGATGGTTTATTATTATTATTTTTAATAAATTCATTTAATGATTTGTAATATAGAACATTCATATTTATTATATTTGTTTATTTTTTGTTTTTATTATTTTTAAACAAATTATTAAATATCATTCACATCAATCCAGTCTTCTTCTACTGCTACTATTTCAGAAACTGTGTTCTCACTATCAACAGCTAAACTTGCCTTCATTAGTTTTAAATGTTCTTCCGTTGTGCTATCCATAAATTCAAAGAAACTTTCTTCTTGTTCTACAGCTTCATCTAAATTATCATTCTCTGTTTTAGTAAATAGAGACCATTGAGCTTTAATGGTTGTTTTTAATGTTTCTTTATCTTTGTCATTATACACTTCCAATAAATCACAATTGGCCTTTTTTCCTTCTTTAACCGTTTCATAATCTCTGATTCCTACTAGAACCCACGTATTTTTAGCTACTGTATTATCTCGCTTACCTTTTCCACTAAATTTTCCTCTAATATGACATAATCTGCTTTCTCCATCAATACATAATACATCACACATTTTGTTGCCATGGTATTTTTCAACAATCGCATACATTTCAAATTCATCATCTGAAGTGCGAGTAGTCTTTTCTTTACCGCTACCAGCATTCTTTCGTGCCATACCTTTAGCTTTGTTTCCTCCGTAATTTTTTACCATTTTCTTATAATATATGATATAATTAATGTAATTATTTTACATTTCAATTTTTTTAAATTATAATAAATATAATTAATTAATTAATTAAAAGTATTGTTATTATAATGAAATATGGATATAAATGTTGAATTATTAGAACGAGAGATTAATATATATGATAAAAACGAAGAAAACGAAGAAAACGAAGATAACGAAGATAACGAAGATAACTATAAAAATAAAGAAAAAACTAAAAAAAATAGACACTATATTTGCCTATATGATTTTTATTGTTTAAATAATATTAAAATCAGCAAAATTATAAAAAAAAACTTATATTTTACGCAATATTATGATGTTTTTACTGAATATAGCACTTTAAAGGTAGGACAAATAAGTCAAAAAATAATAAACTATTACGATGTTTTGGACACAGAAAATAGTCAAAAACACATATTATTATACTATAACAGCAATAATTTTATATCTTTTAATGCTTTTTTATTTAATCTTCCAACTCCCGCATTATTTGTGTCTCATATTATAGAATCGTATGAACACTTATTAAACAGTTTTGTTAAATTACAAGAAAATAACATATGTTATTTTAATTTTTCATTAAAAAACATAGTTTTTGATAAAAATTATAAACCTATACTAAAAAACTTTGATTTATCTTTAATAAAAGAAGAGCTTAATTTATCGTATTTAATTAAAATATTAGATAAATTAACTGATTTCACATATAAACCATTAGAAATACACGTTATTTTCTATTTAATCAAAAATGATGAAACTACATTGTCTTATAATAGTGTTGATTTAATAAGCAGGAAATTTGTAGATAATATGAGCATTTTAGCGCTTTTTTCTAAAAATTATAAAGAATCCTATTATTTAGGATGTGTAGAATTTCTAAAAAAATATATTAATCAACCCAGAATTCATATTATTGAAGACATTTTAAACTATTGCGATACATGGGACAATTATTCTCTTAGTATTTTGTATTTACATTTATTTGGTAATATGACAAGAGCTTTCTCTCTTAAAGATAATTTTATAAGTAAAATGACAATAATGTTAACTAAAAATGTTTGTCCAGACCCTTCTAAGAGAGAACCTATAGAAAAATCAAAGAAAAACTATGAATTATTATATACACAATTTACTGATTGGAATTTTGTAAAACAAATAACAAATGAAAAAATGGAGATTTTATTTGATATTTTGAAGAAGTAGATATAGAATTAAAAGAAAGTCAAATAGTTAATTAGTCAATTTATTTTCTGTTTTTTCTTGTTTTTCTTGATTTCTTAGATTTTTTTGATTTCTTAGATTTATTTGATTTTTTAGATTTAACCCCAGAAGCAGTTGAACCCATCTCACTCTTACGCTTACTAGCATCTTTTAAGGCTTGCTTAAACATATAATCAGGATTCTTTTTATGCTCCTCATTGTAAATTTTGGTAACAAAATCGTTCCAAGCTGTCATGTTATAGTATAATTGTAGATAATAATTATATTATAATTTATTATTGTCTAAATTAGAATTGTAATTTTAATAAATTGTGTAATAAATTGTGTAATAAATTGTGTAATAAATTTTAAAATTGAATAATTTTTATTAAAAATAATAGTATATAAAAACTTATTAAAATTCATTAAAATGGCATTCAAATTTACTCGATATTTATACGAACTTGAAGAAGTAAAAATCGCTTTGACACTTTCTCTCTTAAACAAGGATGAAGAAGTATTATTCTGGGCTTACGAGCTTTATTATTCTGGTTTTAAACAAGAATTAGTCGACCTTATATGGAAAATATATTATGAATTTTATTCCAGTTTGAACCCCGCATTTGAAGTATATCTATTAAAGAAAAACACAGTAAGCAATTTCAATGATGTTAAAAATATTGCTAATATAGTTAACAGTTTCTTAATTAGACCATACAATTTAGACGTCTTTATGGTGAAACAAATTATACAAAATTTTGAGTTTGAATTTGATAACAAAGAATTACACCAATTATTGTCCAAGGTCAACCACCTTCATACAACATTTTACATTTTGGAAATGGTTGAAGAGAGAAATATGGACGACGTATTGAATATAATAATTGATTATTTTCATAAGGAGAATGATAAAGATATAGATAATTCTAAATCTAAAGTAAAAATAGTAAGTTTGTGGAACAAAATAAAGACCCTTTATGACCCTAAAATCATACTATTATCATATATATTTCGCTTTTATTACGAACAACAGAACATCAAAACAGGCAAAAATATTTATATTGTAGTAAATGATGAAGACATTGTATTATACGAGACAATTGAAGT
>Ga0214919_10008566_pt1 | contig 13425 bp, 11 predicted proteins | sample LL1503_MetaG_FD_177994 | JGI IMG/M metagenome (GOLD analysis project Ga0214919, IMG submission 177994) | Freshwater microbial communities from Lake Lanier, Atlanta, Georgia, United States - LL-1503 | ecosystem: Environmental > Aquatic > Freshwater > Lake | place: USA: Georgia | collected...
ATTTTAAAATGGATCAACGCCAACATGAGCAATGTTTAAAATTGGGTTACGTTATTGCAACTGAAGATCAGGCAAAAATTGATAATTATTTTGCCTGTCGTCGCGCTTTAATTGACGAACAAAAATTGGTGCCGCCTTATGGTAATTTTGACTATCTGGATTATCCAAATAGTTCTTATGATATTGGTTTTGTGGTCGATCAAAGAATTGATGAAGAAACTCGACTCTTCAATGCTGCAAAAGCAAAATATCCAACTTGTGTAAAATATAATTTAAATAACATAAATTATAAAAATTGCACCATCGCACAAGAGCGCTCGCGCAAGTGTTTTAGCGAAATTGAAAAAAAGAGATTTAAAAAAGAATCGGAAGAAAAAACAATTTGCCAACGTCGTTCTTATATCGAATTTCCTGACGAATATTTGCAGATAAATGACCAAAAAAATAAGGATATTGAGCGCACAAAAAATAATTCAGATTTTTATAATAATTATAGTTTTGCGGCTCTGGGAATTGATGATTCAAAGTTTGGAACTGAAATTAAAAATGGAAAAAATACGAAAGATTTAAAAAAAGAAGAAGCAAAAAAAATTAATTCTAAATCCGGACTTTATACTAAATTTGAACTAACAAAATTGCGGCAGAAATATATTTACGAATGCCAAAAAGAAGCTGATATCAAAATTCACAGCTATACAGAAAGCTTGAAAGCTACTTGCGGTGATATGATAAATTTTGAGGTAATTGGAGAGGAATAAAAGATTTTAAGACATCTCAAGCATTTTCCGCAAAGGCTTCTCCGCCCTCACTCTCAACTCCTCATCCATCTGCAATTCACCGCCAAACTTTGATTCATTGCCATATTTCATCACCAAATAAAGCTTCTCCAAAGTATTTAACTGCATGTATGGACAAGTGTTGCACAATGTACATCCTGCTTTATCGACAAAAGGGCAATCATAAAACTTCCCGCTCGAATTAATTTGTTTCATCTGATGAATAATCATCGGCTCGGTCAAAACGATAAATTCTTCACCTTGATGATCTTTTGTAAATTTCAAAAGCGATGAAGTTGAACCAATATGATGTGCGTATGAAAGCAGAGTTTGCGGGCATTCGGGATGTGCAATCACTTTTGCATTTGGATGATTGGTAATTAATTTTACCAATTCTTTTTCGCTGAATCTTTCGTGAACCATACAACTTCCATTCCACAAAATCATTTTGCGTCCGGTTTCTTTGATCAAATAACGTCCTAAATGTTGATCTGGCGCAAAAATAATTTCTTGGTTAATCGGAATTTGCTCAATGATTTTTTTCGCGTTTGTTGAAGTAACAATAATATCGGACAAAGCCTTGATTTCAGCGGAACAATTGATGTAAGTCACCACAATTGCGTGGGGATGTTTTTTCTTAAATTCGGCGAAAGGAATTGGCTGGCAAGAATCTTCCAAACTGCATCCCGCTTTTAAATCAGGAATTAAAACTTTTTTTGAAGGTGATAAAATTTTTGCCACTTCCGCCATAAATTTCACGCCACAAAAAACAATTTCATCGGCATTAGTTGCGGCGGCTTTGCGCGATAAATCAAGAGAATCGCCAATAAAATCTGCGATATCCTGAATTTCCGAATCTTGATAATAATGCGCCAAAATCACGGCGTTTTGTTCTTTTTTTAAACGAAGAATTTCTTCTTCTAAATTTGTAGGGATTTCGTACATACTTATTTTATTTAAACTTATTTCAAACCAACAATCGAAAAAACTTCGTCTCTGGTTTTTGCCGCAATTTCTTGCGCTTGATTTTTGCCATTTTCCAAAACTTGTTTTATGTAGTTTTGATCTTGTTTAAATCGCACTAAATTTTCCTGAATTGGACGTAGTTTTTCAATCAAACTTTCCGCCAAATCAGTTTTAAATTTGCCATTTCCTGCGGTTTCATATTCTTTAGCTAAATCTTGCGGAGACTTGTCGCGACAAGCTGCAAAGATATTCAACAAATTATAAATTTCGGGACGAGCTTCGTCAAAATTAATTGTCGGAAGCGAATCAGTTTTTGCCTTCTTAACTTTTTTCAAAATCACATCCGCGGAATCTTCCAAATTAATGCGCGACAAATCTGATTCATCCGATTTGCTCATTTTTTTCAAACCATCTTGCAACGACATAATTCTTTTCACCGCCTTTAAAATCATCGACTCCGGCAGTTTAAAATATTCACAATTATAACGACGATTAAACGCGCCCGCTAAATCTCGCGTTAATTCCAAGTGTTGCTTTTGATCTTCACCAACTGGAACTAAATCGGCGTGATAAAGCAAAATGTCGGCAGCCATTAAAACTGGGTAAGCATAAAGCCCGAGATTTTCATTTTCTGCTGATTTTTCCTTAAACTGCGTCATCCGATTCAACCAACCCATCGGCGTGATTGTCCCTAAAACCCACGCCAATTCTGCGTGTTGCGGCACTTCACCTTGCACAAAAATTATTGATTTTTTTGGATCTAATCCCGCTGCCAAATAAACCGCAGTCGCATCTAAAATGTTTTTTTGCAGTTCTTTTGGATCTTGCGGCAGCGTGATTGCGTGCAAATTCATCACGCCGAAAATGCAGCGATGTTGATCTTGCAAATCGATCCAGTTTTTAATTGAGCCTAAGTAATTTCCTAAATGTAAATTTCCTGTAGGTTGGATTCCGGAGAAAACGGTTTTTTTCATGAATAAATAAAAATACTCATTGTCACCCTGAGCCTGTCGAAGGGTGATTCAAAGGACGGGCTAGAATCACCCTTCGACAAGCTCAGGGTGACAATGAAGTTCAGAGTTGACAATGAAGTTTTTTGTAAAAATTTTTCAAAGAATCTTAAAATCTTAAATTGCTTTGAAAGGCGCGGCACTTTAATTTCTCGATCTTGTAAGGCAAGTGGATGGTCGTTGGTTTTAATGCGTAAGTGTTTGAAAACCAGAGGAAAGTCCGGACTCTATGATGGGGAAATATCAGTTAACGGCTGACCGCGAAGCCTGAATCTATAAGGCTTCCGAGGGAAAGTGTCACAGAGAAAATACCGCGAAGCTATGCTTCCCATGCTCCCCTTATTTAAGGGGCGCGAGTCGACGCGTTAGCGCGACGATGGGGTTGCATAAACCGTAAGGGTGAAAACGCGAGGTAAGAGCTCACGCGCTTGCATGGTAACATGCATTTGGAAAAACCCTATTTAGAGCAAGACCAAATAGGAATGGCAGGTTCTTTAATGAACAGATGCCCCATCACATCGTCATTCGGGTAGGTTGCTTGAGGTTAACAGCGATGTTAATCCTAGATGAATGATCGTCACTCGCGTAAAAACGAGTACAAAATCCGGCTTATAGCTTGTCTTACATTTATTTTAAAACGCTTGCGCGTTTTAGAAAATATTGAGTTGCCGCAGGCGAAGTAACTTCAATTATCCGCAACAGTTTAATGAATTTTTTTAGATGTTTTTAACCAACCAAATCCGCACTAAATTTCTGGAATATTTCGCCAAAAATGGGCATGAAATTATTGCGTCATCTCCTTTAATTCCGCATAATGATCCAACTTTGATGTTTGCCAATGCGGGAATGAATCAGTTTAAAAATTATTTTACCGGCGTTGAAGTTCCGAAATTCAAACGCGCTGCCACTTCGCAAAAATGTGTGCGCGCTGGAGGAAAGCATAATGACCTTGATAATGTTGGATTCACCGCGCGTCATCACACTTTTTTTGAAATGTTGGGCAATTTTTCTTTCGGCGATTATTTCAAAGAAGAGGCAATTTTTTATGCTTGGGATTTATTAACCAAAGAATTTGAAATCAGTAAAGATAAGCTTTTAGTCACGGTTTACCACAATGACGAAACGGCCGCAAATTTATGGAAAAAAATCGCCGGCCTGCCGCAAGAAAAAATAATTCGCATCGCAACTGATGATAATTTTTGGTCAATGGGCGACGTTGGACCTTGCGGCCCTTGTTCAGAAATTTTCTACGATCATGGTGATAAAATTTTTGGCGGACCTCCGGGAAGTAAAGATGAAAATGGCGATCGTTTTACCGAAATCTGGAATTTGGTTTTTATGCAGTTTGAAAAAAAAGCTGATAAAACAATGATCTCACTTCCAAAACCATGTATCGACACCGGAATGGGTTTGGAGCGTTTGGCTTCAGTGTTGCAGGGAGTTCACGATAATTATGAAATCGACACTTTTAAAAATATCATTCACGAAGTTAAAAAATTCGTCGTTTAAATTAAGCTGACATCGCAATTCCGGCTTGCTTTTCGGTAATCGAAGTTTTTGTTGCTGAAACAGGAATTGGAGACTTCGAAGGAGTTTTTCCCAAATTAAGAGAAGAAGGTTTTTTATCAGTAAATTCGCTTTCTTTTTCAATTACCTGACCTGCATTTTTTCCTAAAATACCTATGATTTCTGAGGCTTCTGTTTTGAAATTCTCAGATTTTTCACTGCCAAATTGTAATTTAAATTTATCTTCATCTGTTTGCGATTTCGATTTAGGATCTTTGTCCTGAGTTGGTAAATCTGCTTTTGGTGGTTTAATATTATCATTAAATTTTTTATCCTGAACTTGCGCAGTTGGCAATGGCAATTCAGATTCATCTTTTTGTTTTTTATCTTTCTTCAACTCTTCCAAATTATATGAAATTATTTGCGATTCCAGCGCAGGATTAATTTCACTTTTTTTATCGCCAGTTTTAGAATCCTTTTCTTCAAGAGTTGGCAACTGTTTTTTAGGAATTGGTGATTTAGGAATCATCGCATTTTCTGAGTGAGGATTTAAAACCGTGGCTTGAGAAGCTTTTTTGACCTCACTTTTTTGAAAAGTTTGTGTAGGAATTTTTTTTCCTAAATCTTTTTCAATAATCTCAGAATTTTTTTGACCCTCTTCATTTTTTTTGTGATTTTCTTTTCTCGATGATGCTTCATCTTTTTCAATTGTTGCATCAAATTTGCTTTCCAATTGATTTAACTCTGAAGAAATTTTCTTCGGAAATTTAACCTCATCTTGCAAATGCTGTTCTGGTTTATTTGATAATACTTCTTCTGTTTTTATTACTGGCCCAACAATCTTAAATTCATTAAGATTCACAACTTTCTCTTCAACTTGCGGCAATGGTAATTTGCCAGTTACACCTTCATTATTTACAACCTTAGATTCAGTTTTTTCTGATTTTGCTTCATCTGCTATTTTCTGCTGCGGCTCTAAAATAATTTTTGCAGTTTCTATTTTTCTTTCCGAAACTTCAGGCAAAAATTCACTTCTTAAAGTATCTGGCAAAATTTTCTGCTCAATTTTTTCCTGCTTGTGAACCAGATTTTCCAATAATTTCTGCGCTTGTGGACTAGCATCAACAACAGTCAATGCTTTCTTAATTGTATCGGGTGACGAAAAAGTGAATAAAGTTGCAATTAGTGAATTATTACCATTTGCAACCGCCGCATCCAAAACACTAATGCCATTTTCTCGGTGATTAACATTGCCGCCAAAACGCACCAATAAAAGCGCCATAGTTTGTTGGCCATTTTTTACAGCGTCAAATAATAATTTATCAATATTCAAATCAACCAATGTTGTTCCCAACATTTTTTCTAATTCTGAAATCGGAGGTTTTTCGATTTTTTTCTCCTCATTTTTAAACTGCTCTTCTTGTTCGCGCAATTTGGCATCAGGTTCTTCTTTGATTTTTTGTAGTTCCTGTTTTTTCTTCAATAATTCTGCACGAAGTTCTTCATGAACTTCCATAGCTTCACGCACAATCACCATTTGCATTTGCCTTGCAATTTGCTGCTGCTGAATTCTTTCTTCAGACATTTGTTGCTTTAATTCACGCGCCGCCTGCTCTCTTTGCGAGGCTTCCTGTTTTTTTTGAATCTGGCGCTGCTGTTTTTCTTGTTCACGTTCCCGTGATTTTTCACGACCTTTTTCGCGCTCTTCTTCAACTTCTTTTTCGCGCCCTCTTTCTTTGGAAACCAGATTTAATTTTCCACCTTTTTGCTCTAAAGTTTCGACCATTTTTTCATTGCCAACTAAAACTGCCAAATCAGTTACAGTCATGCCAGACGGGCTTTTTTCATTAATATCTGCACCCTTATCAATAACTTTTTGCATCTCTTCTGGAGATTTATCCGACAGCATCATGGCAGATAAAGGACTTAAACCATTTTCACCAAATTGACTTAATTCTTTTACACCAAATCTGCAATTCTCATGAAACTGTAAAGCCTTATCCATCGGCATTTCTGAAGCGCAGGCAATAATAAAAAGTTCCTGAGCAATTTTATTGCTACGCTCGGAATTTTCTTTTTTTCTCTTTTCTTTTTCTTCAGGAGTTTCGTTGGGATTTTCTTTTTCTTTATCTTTTTTGATTTTCTCAATTTCAATTAAATATTCCTGCAACTTGTGCGGAAATTTTTTCAAAATTTCCTGCGCTTTCGGATTACTGGCTTTGAATCCATGCTTTTTTATTTCTTCAATAAACTGCAGCATATCATCCAAGTTCAAGCCTTCTTCTTCAAAGTTAAATCTATTTCTTGGATCTGGATTTTCTGAATTAAATTTTGTCATTTACTAAATTTATAAAATTTTCAATCCCAAATAAGGCAATAAAAGAGCCAACTCGCGGGCCTTGATCTTGACCTAACAAAATTTGATATAAAGTCAAAAACCAGTCGCGCATTTTGGTTTCAAAGCCGTGATTTCTTCCCACTTGAAAAACTAGATTTTGCAAAAGTGCGCCGTCTTTTTTCTCTTCTTTTGTGGCATTTTTTAATGTTTCAACCAGCTCGCAAAGTGCCGCCTTTTCTGCGTCAGTGGCTTGACGGAATTTTTTATTTTTCTTGATAAAGTCGTTGTAATAATTAATTGCGCTTTCAACCATTTTTGCTAAAAGTGGTGAATTTTCTTTTGAAAGCCCGCTTTGATATTTAGAAATAAAACCCCAAAGCACATCATCATTTTCAGGGTTGCAAGCGCTCGCCAAATTAAGCAAAAGTGAATAACTCAAATTAAAATTAATGGCAGGAATTTTTCCTTGATGAATGTGAAAAGCAGGATTATCAAGCTTTGGCAGCTCTTCTTGTTTTTCAAAAGTAGTCGCAAAAGTTAAATATTCATCCATCGCTTTTGGAATTACATCGAAATAAAGACGCTTCGCCGTTTTCGGTTTTTGATACATAAAAAGCGACATCGATTCAGCCGGCGCATATTTCAACCAATCTTCAACCGAAATACCGTTTCCTTTCGATTTAGAAATTTTCTCGCCCGTGTCACTCAAAAACATTTCATAAGTAAAATTGACTGGCGGCACGCCGCCTAAGATTTCACAGACTCGGCGATAAATTCTTTCGTTAGGTTGATGATCTTTGCCATAAATTTCATAATCAACGTCCAGCGAATACCAGCGTGCGCCGAAGTCGATTTTCCATTGTAATTTGCAGTTTCCACCAGTTACGGGAACTTCTTTTTCTTTACCATTTGCATCAACATAAATCACGGTGCTTTTTTCTTTATTCACGCCTTTCACGCCTTTATCAATTACAATGCCAGATTCAGAATCAATTGGCATAAACGGGCTGTAAGTTTCTTGACGTTCTGCGCCGAGCGTTGGCAACATTAATTCCATCAATTCATCATATTTTTCAAGCACGCGCAGCATTGTAGAATCAAAAGCGCCCGATTTATATTTTTGGGTGGCGCTGATAAATTCATACTCAAAACCGAATGAATCAAGAAATGCACGAAGACGCGCATTCATGTTGTGTCCGTAAGATTCGTGAGTGCCAAATGGATCAGGAACTGAAGTTAGTGGACGACCTAAATTTGCCCGCACCATTTCTTGATTCGGCATGTTTTCTGGCACTTTGCGAAGTCCATCAATATCATCAGAAACACAAAACATGCGAGTTGGAATTTCTGGCGCTAATAATTGAAATGCGTGACGTACAAACGATGTACGTACAACTTCTCCAAAGGTTCCAATATGCGGCAAACCCGACGGGCCATAGCCGGTTTCAAAAAGCACGTAGCCTTTTTTTGGAGTTTTACCGCCAAGTTTTTCAAGGATTCTACGAGCCTCTTCAAAAGCCCATGATTTTGATTCGAAATATAATTTTGTTTGAGTCATTTTAGAATTTATTTATCTATACCAAAATATCTGGCGTAATCTTTATTCATTACATTCAAGTAATTAAAAAATTTTCTTCAGCTTGTAAAACCTTAACCTCTAAGATTTCACCAACCTTTATTTTTCTATCTTCTTGCAAAATTTTTACATCTAAAAAGTTTTCCGACTTACCAATTCCATTCTTCTCAACAATAACACTTAAATTTTTACCAACCTGATTTTTTAAGAATTTTTGTAATTCTTTTTGTCCCATTTCGCGCAATTTTTTGGCACGTTCTTTAATAATTTTACCATCAAGTTGCGGCATTTTGGCAGCTGGAGTTCCTTCGCGTTTCGAGTAAGGAAAAATGTGGGTAAAAATAATTCCAGCTTCCTCAATTAATCGCACCGAATTTAAAAACATTTCCTCTGTTTCAGTAGGAAATCCGGCGATAATATCGCAGCCAAAAGTGATTTCTGACCTTATTTGGCGGGCGCGGGCGCAAAAATCTAAAACTTGCTGGCGATTATGGCGGCGTTTCATTCTTTTTAAAATCAGATCGTCACCCGATTGCACACTTAAATGCAAATAAGGCATAAAGCGCGGTTCGTTTTTTAGAATTTCAAAAAATTCTTCGTCAATTTCGGCAACGTCAATTGAAGATAAACGCAAGCGCGGCAGCTCGGGAACTAGTTTTAAAAAACGCTTAATCATTTGCGAAAGCGTAATTGGCGCAGCTAAATCTTCGCCATAGCCCGAAATATCAACTCCTGTTAAAACAATTTCTTTATGGCCCAACGCAACCATTTTTTTTGCCTGTTCAACAATTTCACCAAACGCAACCGAGCGTGAATTGCCGCGACCAAAAGGGATTATACAAAAAGTACAACGATGATTACAGCCATTTTGAATTTCTAAAAAAGCGCGGGTTTGATTTTCAAAATAGCTAACTAATTGCGGCACGGTTTCGCGAACCGACATAATGTCGTTGACCTTGATTTTGCTGGTTTCGTTGGTGGTTAAAAAATTTGCCGCAGCGTTACGGTTTTCAAAAAATATGCGATCTTTATGAGAAACGTGATCATCTAAATTGCTGCGCGCCGAGTAAAGCAGAGCATCCGCAACAGATTTATTTGTTTTAAGAAGTTCGGCGTTTTGTTTTGGAATCTGTTGCGACAATAAGCCGTAACTTTGCGGATTGGATTTTTCAACATTGCCCAAAACCAAATCAACTTCTGTCATTTTGGCATATTTTTGCGGATCAATTTGCGCGGCGCATCCTGTGACAACAATTCTCGCATCGGGATTATTTTTTCTGGCACGGCGCACAGCTTGACGCAACTCCCGCTCCGCTTCACTCGTTACCGCACAAGAATTAAAGACAATCAGGTTTTTCTGATCAGTTTTTTTCAGCGCCTCTTTTATCGCTTCACTTTCGTAAGCATTTAAGCGGCAACCAAAGGTTACAATTTGGTTACTATCCGCGTCTACTGTCATCAACTAAAATTATGTGATTAACAACTTTTTTGACACCAATAACTTTTGCAACCATTGTCAAAACCTTTTGCATTTCTGAATTATCATTTGCCAAACCAAGTAAATAAACAGTTTTATTCACCGTCGTAATTTTGTAATTCACGGTGGCAGCGTCACTTACAAAAAGTAATTTGGTTTCGATTTCTAAAGTAATTAGATAATCCATGAAAGCGCGTCCAAAATCAGCAGCGCGTAAATTTGCTTCTTCTCCAATTTGAATTTCATCAATCACTTCTTTTACACCAAAAACTTTCCACGCCAATTGACTGGCAAGCTTTGTTTTTTCAGGGTCGCGGGCGATTCCAGTTAATAAAACACGACCTTCATTTACTGAAATATCAATCGAGTTTCCCGGATTTTTTAAACCTTTAGAAATAAATTCCTTACCTAACTTGCTGGCAATAACCACATCCTTCTGCGTGCTTTTGAAACTTTTTTCACGCACGGTTAAAACACCCGTTGCTGCCGCACCAACAATTACGGTTTCAACGCAAGAAGTTGCAAAAAACAAAGCGAAAATAACGTGAAAAAACAGAATTTTTTGAGAAATTTTCATATTTAAAAATCTTTAGGAAACTTTGAAAATAAAGGAAGGACGACGCTTTAAAAAGAGAAATAAAATTACTTTTACGAATTGAACATTGCAAATTATTTTTCGATTCCTAGATTTCGCGACCTTCGTTTTAAGTCCTCATCAATTTCTTTTGAGAACATTTATTTTTTTCGAATTCAAAATCTAAAAAATAATTTACGCGCGGGCGTAGCTCAGTGGTAGAGTGCCACCTTGCCAAGGTGGATGTCGAGGGTTCGAATCCCTTCGCCCGCTCCAAATCTTTGTTTGGTATAGACTTCCAGCGAAGATCGTTAGAGCGAAGCCTGTCCGGCATAGCTCGCAGAGCGACGACGGGCTTTCGCCACAAATTCATTTCCCCTAATACCTCCCAAACATCTCCTCAATTTCCTTAACATTATTCGTTTTCGTCAAAGCCATCATCGCCAAAACCCTCGCCTTTTGCGGACTTAAATTATCCGCCGTCACAAACCCCAACTCATCATCATTAATCTCAGCATTTCTTACAACAAATCCTGCCCCAAGATGCGAACTTCTAACCACAATCACGCCTTTCTTCGCAACCTCACTAAGTTTTTCCACAGTTTTTTGGTTAATATTTCCATCTCCAACTCCGGCAACAATTATAGCTTTTGCACCATTCGCAACTAAATCATCAATAACCTCTGAATCATTGCCCGCGTAGGCATAAACAATTTCGACTTTCGGCAAAGTTGTCATTTTTCTAACATCAAAAACAGTTTTAGAAGTATGTACACGAAGCGGACTATAATAAATTTTTGTTTTGCCGTAATGTACAACTCCAATCGCACCAGAATTGAGCGCCTTAAAAGATGCAACATTTGTAGTGTGAGTTTTTGCCACATCACGCGCCGCAAAAATTTCATCATTCATTAAAACCAAGACACCTTTTTTTGCCGCGTCATCATTCGCTGCAAGCGCTACTGCATTATATAAATTAAGCGCACCATCAGCACTTAAAGAAGTTGATGGACGCATTGAGCCAACGATAATTACCGGTTTTTTGCTTTTCACAACCAAGTTTAAAAAGTAAGCAGTTTCTTCCAGCGTATCAGTTCCATGAGTTATAACAACTGCATCAACCGATCTTTGCGCCAAAGTTTCATTAACTTTTTTAGCAATTTTTAACCACGCCGCCTCATCCATATTTTGACTTGCAGTTTGCATGATTTGCTCGGCCTTAATATCGGCAAGATTAGTAATTCCAGGAATTAATTTTATGATTTGCTCGATATCAATTTTTGAAGAAGAATATTTAGCACCAATTGCCGAATCACCAGCACCTGAGATAGTTCCGCCAGTTGCCAAAATAGTAATATTTTTGGCGTTAACATTAGAAGAAAAGGTAAGAAATAAAGTAGCTATGAGAATTTTTAATTTCATGATTTAGCAAATTTAATTTCCCGTATGTCACATAGACATACGGGATGGGGATCCCCGCAAAGCGGGGCACGACTTGTATCGCGTTTCAGTATCCCGAAGGGATAAAGGGCTTTAATTTAGAAGAAATCTTGGTTTGAATAGAGTTAATTTTTAAAAGACCAAGGCTAAATTCTATTTTTTACCAGACATTTTTAACGAAATTAATTCGGTGATTATTTATTTTTTAGCCTCGGTTAATTCCTTAGAAATTTCGGTCTCTTTATAAAATTCTTCACCAATTTTAATTTCTTCGCGTCCATTCAAAACACGCCAAGAATTGCTGTCTCTTAGCGAAAAAATACAACCGCAATATTCCTGCTTATAAAATTCTTCCATCTTAGCAATTTCATACATCCGCGCTGCACCACCGCCTTTGCGCCAATTGTAAGTCCAATAAGAAATTCCTTCGTAATTTTTTGCCGCGCGAATTCCACAATCATTAATTTGATCCATATTTTTCCAACGCGAAATTCCGAGTGAACTAGTGATAATTTTAAAACCGTTTTCCGCCGCATAAAGCGCTGTGCGCTCAAAACGCATGTCGAAACATTTAGTGCAACGAACGCCACGCTCCGGTTCCCATTCTAAACCCTTGGCACGCTTGAACCAATCTTGCACATCGTAATCAACATCGATAAATGGAATGTGTAATTTTTCAGCAAAACGCTTATTTTCGTTTTTGCGAATTTCATATTCTTTTTTGGGATGAATATTGGGATTGTAGAAAAAAATTGTCTGCTCAATTCCAGAATCTTTCATGCGCTGCATTAAATCTCCTGCACAAGGCGCGCAGCAACTGTGCATTAAAACGCGGTTATCAATCGCTTCGAGTGGAAGTTGGAGTTTATCGATCATTTTTAGTTGGTTTTTGTTTTAAGCCCGAGTGGACCCCGTCGTGAAGACGGGGTGACAAGTTGAAAGTTGGTGCTCCTAACTAAAAACTTGTCACCCCGTCTTCACGACGGGGTCCATAGGAACTTGAATATAAAGAATAATTTTACATTTTAAGAAAATCCTAATTTTAAATCAAAATTAATTTATGCCCGAATTACCAGAAGTTGAAACTGTACGCAAAGGTTTACAGAATTTAGAGGGCAAAAAAAATGAACATCAAAATCACTGAACTTGGCGACTCTTCAATTAACGATTATGTTGATGCTAAAGGCGATTTGGGAAATTTTCAAAATAGTTTTAAGGTTTATGGGCGGGAAAATAAAAAATCTTGCTCTATTTCTGAGGGAAATTGTTTGCTTTGTAAAAATTTAATCAGAAAGATCAAACAAAATGGTCGATCATCCTTTTATTGCGCCCAATGTCAGAAATAATATGAAAAAAATTCTTACTTTAATTCCGCTTACTTTTTTGATTTTTTCTTGTGCAAAAACGTTACAAAACAACATTTCACAAAAAAAAGAACCAGTTGAAATCCGCGTTTCGGAAGATTTTATACAAGGCAGCGAAGATATTCCGCTTTTATTGGGAATGAATAAAATTTTTGATGATAGTTTAGGCTTCGATTCAAGCTCGGGAAGCATCATGACTTCGAGTTATGAAACTCAAATTGATTTGGAAAGAGTGAAAAACTTTTACCACAAAACTTTACCACAAATGGGTTGGAAACTGGTTTTAAGTGATATTGGAAAATCAAAATTTAAACGTGAGAAAGAAAAGTTGGAAATCGATTTTGTTAATCAGAATGGGAAAAATATTGTGAGATTTTTTCTTTCGTCAGCGGTTTGAA
>Ga0214919_10008568_pt1 | contig 13424 bp, 30 predicted proteins | sample LL1503_MetaG_FD_177994 | JGI IMG/M metagenome (GOLD analysis project Ga0214919, IMG submission 177994) | Freshwater microbial communities from Lake Lanier, Atlanta, Georgia, United States - LL-1503 | ecosystem: Environmental > Aquatic > Freshwater > Lake | place: USA: Georgia | collected...
TACTCTGTGTATGGTTTGATAAAGATAATAACAAAGGAGAAAAGTAATGAAAACGAAAGCAATATTTAAGTCACACGCATCACCAAGTTATAAAGGTTATGACAGGGAAATTTACATGTCAGAATATACACCTATAAACAAAGAGCATTACAGACGACTACGCTTTTGTGCAGTTGTGTCTGTAGGTATTAATATCTTTTTACTACTTGTCATGGTTATAAGATGAACATAGACCAAGTAAAAGAGTATGTGACCACGCAGTTAAAGTCGTATAGGGTTAAAGATATCCTAGATAACTTTAGTGACAAAGAGTGGTTGAGTATGTATAAACAGATAGCACCGACCAAGCCACACGAAGTGCAACGCAGACTTATTGACTATGCAGTCATGGAGTTAGATAGGTTTAGATATGTGTTATATACTGAAAGGCACTATGAAGATTTACTCATAGACAAAGCATGTATTGAGTGTTTGCGTTGTGAAGATGTATCCTGTGCCGAGAGGAAGTATTATGTCAGACGACCACAAAGTTAACGAAGCTCTAATGAAAGAAATAATACTCACATGGCTAGTTAAGTTTGGACATGATGTTATATTATATTCAACTGTTATTGAAAAAATGTTAGATGAGTATGGAAGATTAGATGTTGACGATGCGTTTGAGGAATGTTGTGATGTAGGTTATATTAGTAGGCTACAAGACCCATTTAATAGAATATACAATTATAAAATAGCAGATGAAGGCATTAAATTTTTAAACAAAGGAGAAAAGTATGAGCAATAAGATAACAATGGTAATTAGTATCAACTCTGATACTGTGTCTCGGTTTTTGTTTGATGACTACATAAACGCTTGTGCTGACGCAGGTTTGATGATAAGGTATGAGCCGTATACATCAGATATGTATGCAGAACTCAATGACAAAGCACTAGAAATTGAGAAAAAACAAGCACTTACAGAACTTGAAAATGAAATCTTAAACAATGTAGCCTGTGTCAATGGCTCTTGCGAAGACTAATATAAAGGAGAACTCTATGAAACAATCCACCAATACCTTTTTATCAAAGGCACACTAGTCTACTTCTAGACTAAACTTTAACTCGTATAAACAAATATAAAGGAGGTCAGTATGATTGACCAAGCTTTGCTTTGTCTCGCCACGACCATATACATGGAGTCTGCTCATGAGCCACATCAGGCACAAGTAGCAGTAGGCTATGTGTTAATGAGGCGAGCCGACTTTGATAAAAAGAATGTGTGTGCCGAAATGAAACGACCATATCAGTTTAGTTGGTATGGGTTAGTGCAACCACCTTCGGTAATTAGACAACAGTATTTTGATATTGCTTACAAGGTATTACATCGCCTTGAAGTTGATTATAGTTATGGTGCAACAAACTTCCATGACACTACCATAAAGAAACCAAAGTCATGGCATAGATTAGAACCTGTAGTTAAATGGTCTAATCTTATTTTTTATAAACAAAAAGGAGAGAGATATGCAAGTGCAAATTGAACTAAACGCAGACCAAATAGAACAGATATTGTGTGAAGGTTTGAAACAAGCTTACGAAGTTAACTTAACTTTTCCCGATGAACCCGACTATGAAAAGCTACACCAAGCGTTTCAAGTATTACTTCCATACTTTATAGGGGAAGAAAACTATTTGCAGTTTGTAGTTAAAGCTAAAAAGAGTGCTGATAAAGTATTAGAGCATGACAAGAAGTTAAAGAAGTATGGTAAAGCTTTAGCTGACGCATACGGGGGGCTATGATGTCTAAACTAGATGTTGTATGCCTAGCCATAATTATAATTACAATACTATGGTTTATTGGGGGAGTTATTGAATGTCTATACCATTTACTTATGCTGTTGTAGATGATGACGGAGAAATCTTACGCAAGTATAGATGGAGTGCTAAAGAGGCGAAGTGGCATAAAGAACAAGGGAGTAATGTCATTAAGCTAGAAGTCATTAAAGAAGTAGAGGTAGATGTTATGTCTTTAGTAGGAGAGTGTTTATTCTAATGTATACCAAGCTAGATGATTGGCGTCATGCCAACAAAGTTAACGAAGTTTTATTAAAAGAACCTACTGCTACCAAAAAACATATTAGTAGTGTGTTAGGACTTTGCGATGCACGATTAAACTATTTGCATAGTCAAGGACTTATTAACATACAACATACTTATAGGAGAACTTATGAACAAAGAACAAAGACGAGCCATACGCAAGTTTGAAACATGGCAGTTGAGAAAGTTTGCGTCAAACGCAAAAAAGGGTTATCACTTTTTCCAACCCGATAGCGTGCCGAAACCTACACCCCGTTCTGCTTACGAAGCTTGGCGTGGGGTATATACAAATGGGGACAGTGACCGTAGACAAGAAAAGTATATGACATGGATAATCTATGCGTTTGCATTTGCGTATGTTGCGTTTTTAATTTGGAGAGAATATGTATTTATGTAAATGTGGGAACGAGATAGCTGATGAACGCATAGCCATAGGTTATCATGTGTGTCTTAAGTGTGGAGAGAAGAACGCACTTAATTATAAACATACGATTGTGCCTATGCCGAAGTCAAACTATATTGTTGTAACTGATTTAGAACTACTAAAAGGGCTTAATTCTTCACACAAAAGTAAGTAGTTTTTTTGAGACTTTTGACTTGACATTGTCAAGTAGGTATGCTATAATAATATTTGTAAGAGTAGTAAAAGTAGTATGTATTTTAACCTGTGACAATTGCGTAAATTTACGCACATGTCACTTTTTTTATGGAGAGCAATCATGAAACAGGATATAAAAAGCGAGCAGTATCAAGCCAAGTTATTAGGTGAACTATTCAAATCATATGGGTTAAATCATGTAACCCCTATCCCTTCCGAAACAAATTACAAACTAGCAGTATATCTGATGAAAACTAAAGGAGAGAAAAATGCAAAACATCTTTCCAAATAAACAAGAAAAAGAAACGCTACTTGCACAATTAAATCTACTTGGTGCAAAGCATGTGTATGTGGAGTTCCGAGGTGGTGGTGACGAAGGACACATAGAAGGTGTCTATTATAGAGATAGGAATGATGATGTTCACGACATACCTAGTGACATGATTGCGTGGACACAAATTGCTTATGGTAATAAACCACTTGAAACACAACAGATGTCGTTATATGACGCACTTGAAGACTTATGTAGTCGTGCATTAGATGGCACAGGGTTGGATTGGTATAACAACGAAGGTGGTCAAGGTGAGTTTACGATTGACTTTACTGAAAGCCCTCCAAAGATAAGCTTGAATGTCGGTATCAATCATATGTCAACAGATGATTATACCTACGACATGGACGATGAGGAGGACGAAATATAATGAATACTCATTACCATTCTAAAACATCTGTAAAGAAGTGGGGAGGTGTTGAGGCAGACTATCAACCTATCCATGATTGGTTTGATGCAACCAAAGAATGTTTTGCTGATGCAAGACACAGGGCAATTCGTCATCACTCACAGGGTATCTTTGAATGTGAAAGACAATTCGGGTTATTTATTGTGAATAGTGATGGTCGTGAAGTGCCTACAAGACTTATCGGTGAACAACATGTTAAAGAAGATTGTGGTGGGTGGATACCTAGCATGCAAGATTGGCTTATTAACATGAAGTTTGTTAGTTGGATGAACAGAGGTTATGACATGAAAGAAGGAGAATAGCATGGGCTTTCATATAAACACTAGCAATATGCCTGTTATCAAAACCTTTGAACAGGCAAAGAAAGAGTTTCAAAGTAGAACTGCTGTGCGTGGTCAGCCACATTCTATGCGTAGGTTGGGTGGTAGGTATGAGAAAGAGAAATGGCTTAAGCAAGAAATGTTAGAAGGTGTTGAAGTCTATATCGCAGGCTACTATGACACAGAGTTAGTTAGATATTACCCTACGCATATGGAGTTTAGTTTGGGTGGGTATCCGTCATTAAGCACAAAGTTATTTATACAAGGGCTAACACACACTATTTCGTTTTGGAAATATTATGCCGATGACTATGTGCCTAAACCTTTTAGCCACGAAGCTAACAAAGATATAGAGTCACGAGTAACACTATACGGAATCAGAGATGAAGCCGATAGACATATTGATAAAGATAGTTGGTATAAGGTGTATTACGATAAAAGGTTTGATGATAATGATAATTACCTTACACCTAAAAAGTTTAAGGTAGATAGAAAGCTTATGAAAGAAATAACCCATGAGTATCAACCCTTTCTTAAGTATGCAGATAGTATGATTAAGTTGAATAATGATTATATAACCGATGAAGCTACATCAAAGTATATTAGAGAACACAGGACTGCTGATAACTTTGTATCTACATGGGTGTTACAAAATGCATTAGATGAAAGCCAATGGTGGTATGCGTATTATGAGTTGGCTCGTCATACACATAGTTCTATATTCAACCATTCTAATCGTTCATGGGAAAGCAAATTAACCATTCGTGGTATGAAAAATTATTTATACAACGAGTTAAAGAAAAATAGTCCACAAGTTTTAGTAGAAGTAAAACCCGAGACAAATGCGTAATTCCACGCAAATGTCTTTAACCTTAAGGAGAAAGCAAGATGCAACAAGAAATCAGTTTGAAACAAGCAGAAGAGTTGATTGCAACAGTCGGTCGTGATGTTACAGTTCATCTCAAAGGTCAGCCAGGCATTGGCAAGTCATCTATATTGAAATCATTAGCTAAACGATTTCCCGACCACACACCTGTGTATATAGATTGTGCTGACTTAGATTTGGGCGACCTAGCTATGCCTGCCATGAACCATGAGAGCAAGACTACTACATTCTATCCGAATGAACGCTTTGCTATTCATGACAACAAGCCTGTCATCATCATGCTAGATGAGATAACAAAGGCAAGCGAACCTGTTAAGAATATGTTATTGCCTGTCATGCTAGAGAGAAGGTTAGGTGCAGTTAAGTTTCACCCCGACTCTATTGTATATTCAACAGGTAATCTTACAACAGATGGTGTAGGTGACACGATGAAGGCTCATGCCAAGAACAGATTGACGGCAGTCATTGTGCGTAACCCTAATGATGATGAGTGGATTAATTGGGCTATTGATAACAACATAGCACCCGAAGTTGTAGCGTGGGTTAAACAATTTCCTCATGCCCTAGCATCATATACAGATGACTCACAGAAAGAGAACATGTATATCTACAATCCTCGCAAACAACAAGAGGCATTTGTATCGCCTCGTTCGTTAGAGAAAGCATCATTCATTGTTAAGAACAGAGCAACACTAGGTGAAGATACTACCTTGACTGCACTTGCAGGCACATTGGGCGAGTCAGCGGCTAGGGATATGTCTGCTTACTTTAGTTTAGCTGATGGACTACCGACCAAAGAAAGTATCTATCAAGAACCCGACAAGGCTCAGTTGCCTAACGACCCTGCGGCTCGAGTAATTCTAGTGATGAGAGAACTTATGACAATCACAGACAAACATATGGATGCGTGGGTAACTTATCTTCAACGCTTACCAATGGAGATACAAGCATTGTTTGCAGTCAACATGATGGCATCATCACGCAAACAGATTGCGGCTACCAACAAGTCGTTCATTGATTGGGCAGTTAAGAATAACCAATACTTCTAGGAGGATATATGACGGACGAATTTTTAGATTGGCTTAATCAATGCCCTAACCAATGGTTAAGGCTTGAAGATACAGAAGGCACTGTTACATATATGTTTTATAAGGAGAATAGTGATGGCACTAACGAGTGAGCAAAGAGTCACGAAGTCCCACATAGCGATAATGCGTAGCAAACAGTTCTGTATGTTTGCAGGTGTGTTATCGGTGGGCAAGGTAAACTTTACGGAAGACTTACCGACTGCGGCAACGAATGGTCGTGATGTCATGTATAACCCAAAGTTTATTGATACATTGAATGACAAAGAACTAAACTATGTTGTGTTGCATGAAGCGTTGCACAAGGTGTATCAACATATGCACCTATGGAAAAAGCTATGGAAAGAAAATCCCATGCTTGCAAACATGGCGGCTGACTATGTTGTGAACTATGCAATACATGAAGCTGATGCTGATAGTGAGATTGCCAAACGACCCGACTCAGCGTTGTTTGATATGGCTTACAAGGGCATGACTACTAAACAAATCTTTGACATGCTTAAGAAAGATAGTAACTTTGTTAAGCAACAAGCAGGACATGATACACATGATTGGGAAGGTGCTGAAGCTTTGTCTGATGATGAAGTTAAAGAGACTGCCAAGCAGATAGACCAAGCATTACGACAAGGTGAAATCATTCGGGGCAAAATGCAAGGCAATAAAAACAGAGCAGTCAATGAAATACTTGAACCTAAAGTAAATTGGCGTGAGCAATTGCGTGAGTTCGTTAATTCTACTTGTAAGAACAAAGATAGAACATCATGGAGACGACCACACAAGCGTTTCATTGGGCAAGATATCTATATGCCTAGCATGATAGGTGAGTCCATAGGGCAAGTTGTAGTCGGTATAGATACATCGGGTTCTATTGGTCAGAAAGAACTCAATGAGTTTTTATCAGAAGTTGTAGCTATATGTGATGATGTATCCCCATCAAGTATAGAGTTATTGTATTGGGATACTGCAGTTGCAGGGCATGAGACATACAATCAAGGTGACTACAAAGCCTTGGTTCAATCTACCAAACCTGCAGGTGGGGGTGGCACTCATGTTGGATGCGTCAATCAGTATATTCAAGATAAGCGTATCGAACCCGAGGCTGTCATTATACTAACAGATGGTTTTGTGGAAGATGATTGGGGAGGTAATTGGGGTTGCACACCTACACTATGGGCAGTCACAAATAAATACAACACATCACCACATGGTAAGACCATTCATATTGATGAGTAATTTAACCCGAGACATTGTATCAAAAATGATACTTTGTCTCTTTTTTCAAGGAGAGAAAAAGTGGCAACATATTTAAGACAAGAAGTAGAACAGTATACTAGGTCGGTTACTATGGAAATAGATTTTAATTTGTTTAGTGATAGGCAAATTAAAAACATAGTAAAACAAGTTCGTAATGGGAGTGTGTCTACAGGTAAAACAATGCCTTCAGCAGTAGCTAGATGGTTAATTAAAAAATATCCCATGCCTCATTTTCGTTTTAGCAAATGGTATTCTTCATGGAAAGACATTCCAAACGGTCACTCTTTCTTTGAAACGCTTAAAAATGTAGCATCAATAGCTAAAATTAATGCGGACTCTTATGACATTCGTCACATAGAAAACGACCTTGATACAGCAAATAAGCAAGAACCATCAAGCGAAATAAGAATGTATACCTACGATAAAGAAACTGTAAATGTTTTAAAGAAGGCTATGCAAATAGATACTGTTATAGATGGTGAACTAAAAGAGTTTTTAGAAAAGCTACAAAATAAAACTCTTGGTTTGGTTGCTGTTAAATTTCAAGAATTTGCAGATAGTTATTAAGGAGAAAATTATGTTAAGTAATATTGATATACACAGTAATTTATCAATGGTGGCAAAAAATATAATAGTTAACATTGATACAGAAAACCTTACCAGAAATCAACTAAAGAGAGTAGCTAATCAAGTAGCAAATGGTTATGCAACAAGTGGTAACGCCACAACATCATATATAACTAGAAGTATATTGCGTGAATATGCTATTCCACATTTTATTGTAGGTAATGAAAGCAATAGTCATATTTCGTGGAAAAGTATAACACCCGACCATCCAATATTTGATGAGTTAGCAGGAGCAGTTGCAATTACTAAATTAGTCACTCCCCATCATGAACATCATCAAAGAACTTTGGCAGATGATATAAGAAAATGGGAGCGAATATTGGCAGAACGACCAACAACAGGACATGTTGACTTATATAACATTGACCATTTGGTAAGAGACAAACTGCATGCTATTGGTAGAGTTAAAATAGATAAAGACCACAAAGTTCACGAAGTTTTAAAAGCCCTACCTGATATGAAAGAGTTTCCTATTGTGCTTGGTCGAGAAGAGTATTCGTATGCTTTACCCTATGAAGAACAGGATAAAGATGAGGATGAATACTATGCCTAAACCTAAAAGCGTAAACATACTCTCGTGCAAGTGGGGCACAGTTATATCTGTGAGAGACCACAACAATGAAGAGTATCGTATGGACTATTGGGCTTTGCATCATGTATTGATGCAGTTAGTAGATACAGATTGGTTTAAAGATAAGAAAGTGAAATGGAAATATAAGCGTTTAGATTTTGAAGAAACATATAAGCATTTATTGTATCACCCTGCATTACATAAAATTATCAACGTAGAGGAGGAAATAAAATGAGTAACATTAGTATAGCAAGCAGTGCAGTTTTAATTGACTTAAACATATCAATATGGACAGCTAGGAAACTAGATAAGAATGTGTCTAAAGAAATTGATATAAACAAAAACACAACCATCAAGGCAGGTAACTATAACAAACATATCCTTGCAGGTTCAGACCAACTAGATGCTATCACAAAGTTAGCTAATGAAATTCGTGATTGGCATGGTAGACAAACACTACCTTGGTCAGATACAGGCACAAGGTTATTACCTATGACAAACTTCTTTGACTATAAACAACAGCTAGGAGTATATGAAGCAGAGTTTAAATCTCGTATCAATACGTTTATACAACAATACCCAAACATCATTCAGAGTATGGTATATAAACTAGGTAATCTGTTTGATAGGTCAGAGTATCCCGATGCAGACAAGATTGAGTCTAAGTTCAATTTGAGATATACTATTATGCCTGTGCCAGAAACAAAGGACTTCCGTGTTGACATCGCAGATGACATACGAGAAGAGATGCAAAAGGAATATCAGAAAGCCTATGAAGGTCGTGTCGAAACTGCTATGAGTGATGCGTGGTCTAGGTTGCATAACACCTTAGAACATATGGTAGATAGATTAAGTGGTGATGATAAAAAGATATTTAGGAATAGTTTAGTAGATAATGCATTAGAGTTGACAAATCTATTAACAAGGCTTAATGTAACAAAAGACCCTAAATTAGAGCAAGCAAGACAAGCGTTAGAACAATCTCTAGTAGGTGTAACAGCAGATGATTTAAGAGAAAGTCAAGGGGCTCGACAAGAAATCTTATCGAGAGTAAATGAAATTATGGAGAGCATATGAAAATATTTCATGCAATAGATGAACAATCATCAGTGGTATCTAAAGAGGATAAGGAAAAGATGGCTATACTTAAACTCGTAGACGTAGGTAAGTATGTAAAGAATGTAGGTATTAGAGATGGTCAATTTTATGTGATTGCAGAAAACAATACAGATGAAATCTATCTAGAATATAAAGCCGCTATGTCTAACATAGACTCTGCCTTTAAACAAAAAATTGATTTTAGAGTGATAGGTCAGAAGACAGCTGAGTTTCACGATAAGAAAGCAGCTGTTGTGCAAAGACTAATGGAAATCCCAAAATGAAACAACCCGTAAAAGAAAAATGGGTTAAGCAACAAGTAGTTAAGATGCTAAAGGCTCGGGGAGTATATTATTTTTTCCCCGTTGCTGGTGCATACACAAGTATAGGTGTGCCTGACATTGTTGCGTGTATCAGAGGTAGATTTGTAGGTATTGAATGTAAGGCAGGAACTAATCGACCTACAGAATTACAACTACGAAACCTTGAAGCTATACGCGACAATGAAGGGGTAGCTTTAGTTGTAAATGAAAATGATTTAGAAGCATTAGAACAAAGATTGGAAACATTAACATGACAAGATTAAAAACAATTTTAAATAAATACAAGGAGACAAGAATGGCATACAGAACAGGAAAACCTAAAATTAGATTGCAAGAAACTTATGCTGATTTTTCTGATGAACAAATAGCTGATATGATGAGAAGAATGACTGAAAGTCAAGGTGCAGGTCAACCTGCTATCACTGCTGACATGGTAAATCACCCACCACACTATACTCAAGGAGGAATGGAGACCATAGATATTATGGAGGCTAAGTCAACACCCGAAGAGTTTAAAGGACATCTTAAATTAACGGCATTAAAGTATTTAACTAGAGCAGGGCATAAAGAAAGTGAATTACAAGATGCTAAGAAGACACAATGGTATGTCAATAGATGGGTTAAAACTTTAGAAAAAGAAACAGTTAACATTAAAGTTATAGATGAATAATGTGGGTATTTAATCTTGCATTAATATCAGGAGTTATGGTAGGCTTAGAACTTAAATTTCTAGAGAAGAATGCTCCATACACGTTTTCTTTAGTAATAGACCTATTCATAATTCGATTGATATTACAAAAGCTTAAATATGTCAGATGATGCAGATAAAACGCAAGATAGATTAGAAAAAGAAGATGCTATTCGCCGTAAGGAAATGGATAGCATGAAATATATAAAAGCAACGGGTCACTGTTTAAATTGCGGCACAAAGCTTAAAGACTTAAGACGTTGGTGTGATAAAGATTGCGCTGACGATTGGGAATACAACGTCAATAGACGCAACCAAACGTGACATTTGCGTAAAAATACGCAATAGTCACCCACAAGGAGAGAGGTATGGCTACAAAATCAACTAACCCTACTACTAGGGAAACATCTGCCACTACATTCGATAGAGGCGAAAGAAATTTAATCGTTACCATTCATCATGGTGTTATCAAAATTAGACCTAAAGGATTAAAGTCAGAGGAAGTTATTAACATTGCTGCTATCTATGAGCATGCAGTTAAAGCCCGCGTTAGGGGTAAGTAATGCCTAACTTAATTACGCTTGACTTTGAAACATACTATGATAAAGAGTATGGCTTAAAGAAATACACTACCGAAGAATACATCAGAGATGAAAAGTTTGAAGTCATAGGTGTAGCTGTTAAGGATAAGGGTGTAACTAAATGGTTTACAGGAACACATGCTGAGACCAAAGCTTTCCTAGACTCATACAACATGCATGAACACTTTGTGTTAGGACATAACATGAGGTTTGATGCGTCTATACTGTCGTGGATATTTGATATACACCCATTAGGTTTATTTGATACCATGAGTATGGCTCAAATTTTACATGGGTTAACTGAGTCTGTATCTTTAGCGAATCTCTCTAAGTTATATGAGTTAGGTGAGAAGGGAACAGAAGTCCTTGACGCTTTAGGTAAACGCCGATTAGATTTCACACACAATGACTTAGCCAAATATGGTGGTTATTGTATCAATGACGTAGAACTTACCTACGAACTATTCACAGAGTTAAAAGATAGGTTTACTGCACCCGAAATGAAACTTATTGATTTAACTATCCGTATGTTTACAGAACCTAAACTAGAACTTAACAAGGGATTGTTGGTGAGACATCTGGCTGAGGTTAGAGCCAAGAAAGAAGACCTACTTAATTCAGTAACGGTAGATAAAGATACGCTTATGAGCAATCCTAAGTTTGCTGCCATTCTCGAAAGCATGAAGATTAAAGTGCCAATGAAAGAAAGCCCTGCCACAGGTAAACAAACGTATGCGTTAGCTAAAACAGATGAAGGGTTTAAAGCCTTACTAGAACATGAAGACCCTTATGTCCAAGCCCTTGCTGCGGCTCGTATAGGTAATAAATCTACTATTGAAGAAACAAGAACGGAAACCTTTATTAACATAGCTAACAGAGGGAAACTTCCTGTTCCGTTAAAGTATGCGGGTGCAGTTGTGTCTCATCGATGGAGTGGAGTTGATGGTATTAATCTTCAAAACTTACCACGGTCATCACCTCTTCGCCGCGCAATTTGTCCCCCAAAAGGATTTAAAATTGTTGCGTCTGACTTGAGCAATATTGAATTGCGTCTTGCGTATTGGTTTGCTAAATCACATAGTAAAATACAGCAAATTAAAGATGGTATTGATTTGTATACACAATCAGCGGCAGATATTACAGGAACACCCTATAACGAAGTTAACAAAGACCTACGATATATATTTAAGGTAGTAAATTTATCGGGTATCTATGGTGTAGGGGCTAATAAGATGCACTCTATATTAAAACAAGGCGGTGTAGATAAAGACTTAAACGAAGTTAAAAACATCGTGTATGCGTATCGCAAATCAAATCCCGAACTTGTTGAAGCATGGCAAGATGCAGGCACTATGCTTGAAAGTGTAAGAGCAGGGCAACACTATACGATGGGTAATGGTGGAATTATATCGAGTGTTCCAAAAGAAGGCATGATGAAACCTAATGGCATGATGTTAGGATTACCTAACCTTCGTAAATTAAAGACCGATATGGGCGAGTCGTGGGCATATGATAAGTTAATGGGAAGAACTTTAATCCCCGAATATATCCACCCGTCTAAAACATTTCAACGCTGCATACAAGCGTTGGCTCGTGATATAATAGCAGAACAGTTAATACAAGTAGCTAAAAGGTATACTGTTGTAATGACTGTGCATGATGAGTTAGTTATGTTATGTAAAGACGCAGAAGTAGACGATTGTATAGCTTATGTTAAAAAGTGTATGACTACTGCGCCCTCTTGGTGTAGCGACTTACCACTCGGTTGTGAAGTGGGTGTAGGTGATAACTATATGGATGCTAAGTAATGAACTACTATGAAATAGGAACGAAGTCTACTATAGCTAAAGAACTATATGACTACGCCTTTAATCCTCAACCATGGTTTCCACACTATAACTTTAATGTTAAACCTATACCGCCTGACATAATACATAGGGATAACTTTTTTAAGTGGCTACACGCAAGATATGAATTTATTGTAGGGATACTAAGATTAGACCCTTACACTTGTTATAATTGGCATACAGATACAAGACGTGGTGTAGGTATCAATATGTTATTGACTCCGTTCGATAGAAGTGTTTGTGCCTTTGCTCCTGACAAAGAAGGAGCAGTATTTGAAATAGAAGAATTAAAATATAAACCTACAACATACTATATATTTAATACGCAAGTGCCACATACAGTATATAACTTTGAAACAACTCGGTATCTTATGAGTGTTGAATTTGCCAAGGATAAAAGCGAGTTATCTTTCGAGGACTTACTAAATGATATAAGGACACAGTATGAAAAAGACCGCACAAAATGATATAACAGGTGATTGGTTACAATCTAAACCAAACAACGAACAGTTTGAAAAGAATTGGGATTTAATTTTTGGTAAGAAAAAGAAAGAAGAATTACCTATACATAAAGAATGGGATCAAATGAAACCCGTAGGGAAAGAAATTTTACCTGAGTATGAACTTAATAAAAGTACGGGTGCCGTACAGAAAGTAGATCATGGCGACACAACAAATACATAAGAGCAGACGACATGCTGACCCGTTTAAAACACGAACAGGCAAAGATAAA
>Ga0214919_10008569_pt1 | contig 13424 bp, 9 predicted proteins | sample LL1503_MetaG_FD_177994 | JGI IMG/M metagenome (GOLD analysis project Ga0214919, IMG submission 177994) | Freshwater microbial communities from Lake Lanier, Atlanta, Georgia, United States - LL-1503 | ecosystem: Environmental > Aquatic > Freshwater > Lake | place: USA: Georgia | collected 2015-03-15
TAGTCATTGATTCTCATTAATTTGAAGTCAAAAATCTTGAAAACTAATAACAAGTCACAAAAAAACCGCTTCTTTCGAAGCGGTTTTTGTACCCGGAGCCGGAGTCGAACCGGCACGGTTTCCCACAGGTGTTTGAGACCAGCGCGTCTACCAATTCCGCCATCCGGGCTTAGCAGACCTGAAATAACAACAGTTATTTCAACGCAATAAAGAGATATTTAGCAATAGCTAAACGTCTTTTCCTTTAACACGGTGCAAATGTAAAAAATATTATAACAAATTCTAATAAAAATTCTCTAAAATTTCCTTTCCAAGTTCGATTTTATTGCTAAATTTGCACCTCGTTAAAAGGAAACAGACTAACTTACTAAACCCGAGATGCATACAAACATTTGGCTTTTAAAATGTTTAAAAGCTGAATTATCCTGGAGTGTAGCAAAATAAAAAAACAAATTTAATGTCAAACCTAAAGCCGGAGGCTAAAATTTTTGCGTGTTCACAAAGTGTTTATCTTGCTGAAAAAATGGCTAAGGAATACGGAATTCCTTTAGGTAAAATGACAATGTCCAAATATAGTGACGGAGAATTTCAGCCGTCTTATGAGGAATCAATCCGAGGACTGCGGGTATTTATTGTTTGTTCTACTTTTCCAAATGCTGATAACCTGATGGAATTATTGCTGATGATAGATGCTGCAAAACGCGCTTCGGCAAGACATATAACTGCCGTAATTCCTTATTTTGGTTGGGCAAGACAAGACAGAAAAGACAAACCAAGGGTTCCGATTGGGGCAAAACTGACTGCTAAATTGTTAGAAACCGCCGGAGCAACCCGAATAATGACCATGGATTTGCATGCGGACCAAATTCAGGGATTCTTTGAAAAACCAGTAGACCACCTTTTCGCATCGACTATCTTTTTGCCTTATGTAAAAAGTTTAAATTTAGAAAATTTGACCATTGCATCTCCAGACATGGGAGGTTCTAAAAGAGCGTATGCCTATTCTAAATTTTTAAATTCGGATGTGGTTATTTGTTACAAACATAGAAAAGAAGCTAATGTTATCGATACCATGGAGCTCATTGGCGAAGTGAAAGGCCGCAATGTAATCCTAGTTGACGACATGATTGATACGGGAGGCACCTTGGCGAAAGCCGCTGATTTGATGATAGAAAAAGGAGCCTTGAGCGTTAGAGCGATTTGCACACACGCTATTCTATCTGGAGATGCTTACGAAAAAATAGAAAAATCGCAATTGAGCGAATTGATAGTGACCGATTCTATTCCGTTAAAGAAGGAATCAAACAAAATAAAAGTGGTGAGTTGTGCGCCTCTTTTTGCTGAAGTAATGCACATGGTACAACACAACAATTCCATAAGCGGAAAATTTTTAATGTAGAACAAAAAAGTCTTAAATTCGAAGGTCTTAAAGTCAAACGTTTTATAAAGCTTGAAGCAGAGTGCTAAAGGCGTATTCCCAATTAATTATTTATTAACTATATTTTTTTACAATGAAATCGATTACAATTAAAGGATCAGAAAGAGAAAGCGTGGGCAAAGTTGCGACTAAAGCCATACGTAATGCTGGAGCGGTTCCTTGCGTGTTATACGGAGGAAATCAACCAGTGCATTTTTCAGCAGATGAAAGAGCATTCAAAAGCTTGGTTTACACTCCAAACGCGCACACTGTGGCGATTGAACTTGGAGAAAAAACTTACAATGCAGTTTTACAAGACGTACAGGTACACCCTGTATCAGACAAAATCTTACACATTGACTTCTTTCAATTGAACGAAAGCAAAGAAATCACTATGGAAGTTCCTGTTAAAATTGTTGGAACATCCCCAGGGGTATTGTTGGGTGGTGATTTACGTTTAAATCAAAGAAGACTAAAAGTAAGAGCCTTACCTAAAAATCTTCCTGATTACATTGAAGCTAACATATCTGAACTTCAGATGGGTAATAAACTGTATGTGACCAAAGTTGAAACCAAAAATTTCAAATTGATACATCCAGACAATACCGTAATTTGTCAAGTGAAGATTTCTCGTGCCGCCATGAAAGCAGCTCAAGAAGCAGCAAAAGCAGCAAAAGCACCTGCAGGGAAAAAGAAAAAATAAAATTTTCTCAATCAATTTTCAAGAAAGCATCAGTTGTACAACTGGTGCTTTTTTTGTTTTATAGGGCAATAGTATTGGGAATATCAAGAGCCATAGCTTCTGCTGTACACTGTATCTTTCGTGACGAACTCCGCCACAAAAGGATACCGTTCCCATCAGTGCTAAATACAGATAATTATTTTCAAAATTTAAAACCCGAAAAACCATAAACTACTAGGAATTAAGTTTCTTTAATAATGACTTAAAAGCTTAATGACCCGAGCGATAGCGAACAGGCGAAGCAAACTTAAATTTCTTAATGGTTTGAAAGAAAAAAATGTTCCTAAAATTCAACAATGAAACAATTAAGTAATTATATTACTTTTGTGCCATGCTAAAATGGTTAAATGCACTTTTTTTAAAAACAAAAACAGAAGACAATACAGATTCTACGAAACTGGAGGTTCACGAACCCCAAAAAAACAATATAAAAAGCGTGAGTACTAAATATTTAATCGTCGGACTGGGCAATATTGGCGCCGAATATGCAAATACAAGGCACAATATCGGTTTTAAAGTCGTCGATTTCTTCGCCAAAAAAGAAGGAATCCACTTCGAAACCGTAAAACTAGGTTCGCTTGCCGAGTACAAATTTAAGGGCCGGACTTTTTTGCTTTTGAAGCCCAACACCTACATGAATTTGAGCGGCAAAGCGGTGAAATATTGGATGGACGAGGAAAAAATTCCTCTCGAAAATATCCTGATTATTACCGATGACCTGAATCTCTCCTATGGAAAAATCCGCATCAAACCAAAAGGAAGCGATGGCGGACACAACGGACTTAAAAGCATTCACGCGACTTTAAACACAACTGATTATACCCGTTTCCGCTTTGGTATCAGCGACGAATTCAAAAAAGGAAAACAAGTCGATTATGTTCTGGGCGAATTTAACGAAGACGAAAAAGCAAAACTTCCAGAACGATTAGAATTGGCTTCCGAAATTATAAAATCGTTTGGAACCGCCGGATTAGAAAATACGATGACCGCTTTTAACGGAAAATAAAAATCCAAAATTGTTATCTTCGACTTGACATTAGGGTCTTAAATGCTTATCTTTGAGTTAATTACTTCTTAAAATAATGAAAAAAAACGCTTCTGTTTCTATCTCTAAAATATTTGTTTTATTTTGTCTTTTTATAGCGCACTCGGGTTATACACAGCAATCTTTGTTGGACAATCTAAAAATAAATCCTAAAAACCAACTCATACGATGTGGCACAACAGAAAATGAAAAAATGTTGCAAGCCAAAAATCCAAAACGAAGCACAAGTACTCAATTCGAGAATTGGTTGGCGCCAATTATTGCAGCACAGCGAAAAAAAAACTTGACTAGTAAAACAGCTCCAGCCACTTATACCATTCCTGTTGTTATACATGTCATTCATGATGGGAACGCCATCAATACTAGTAGTTCTCACGCAAGCGAAAATATTTCTGATGCTCAAGCTATTTCTCAAATAACGGTTTTGAATGAAGACTTTAGAAAAATGTTGGGAACTCCGGGATTTGGCACAACAGGATACCAATTAGGGGTAGATTGCCAAATTAATTTTGTGTTGGCCAAACAAGATCCTTACGGCGTTCTTACCAATGGCATAGAGCATGTCAATCTAGGGAAAGCCGATTGGACAGCGGAGGAAATTGATGCTATTGTAAAACCTGAAACCCAATGGGATCCCACAAAATATCTTAATATATGGAGTGTTGCATTTTCATCCTCAACTAATTTATTAGGATACGCACAATTTCCATCAAATTCCACCTTAGATGGTTTAAACTCGATAGGCGGTGAATCCCTAACAGATGGTGTGGTACTCAATTGTTATGCACTGGGCACTGCAGCGGTGAATGATGGGTCTTTTCAATTGTACACCAATTATAGCTTGGGCCGAACCGCTACCCATGAGGTAGGGCACTGGCTGGGATTGAGACACATTTGGGGAGACGGAAACGGGGATGAAGCGACCAATACCCCAGATTGCACCGCATCAGATTATTGCTCAGACACTCCCCAAGCGGGATGGGAACACTATGAGTGTGGTGTTTTTGATACCTGTCCATTAGATCCAGGAAACGACATGACCGAAAACTATATGGATTACACGAACGATGCCTGCATGAATACATTTACTGCCGGACAAAAAATCCGAATGTCGACCGTAATGACTAATTCTCCTAGGCGAAAAGAATTGCCAAGTTCAACGGTTGCAACACCCGGTTTTACCAAAACTCGAGATGCGGCTTTGAAAAACATTTTAATATCCTTTTCTGGGTGTGGTTTTATTCCTTCCATAAATTTTCAAAACAAAGGGACATCAACCCTCCAAACCGCAACGATTACCTATAGCATTGACAATACAAATATAGGCACTTATACGTGGACAGGAACCCTTACGCAAAACTCATCCGAAATAATGAGCCTACCAGCCATTTCTTCGCCAAGCGGAGTGCATCTGTTCAGCATGTCCATTGCTACTTTAAATAACCAACCGGATCAAAATAATCTAAACGATACAGCCACTAAAGAATTTACGAACCCGGTGTTAAGTTATTTGAGCGGCGGGCTTGCTCCAAAAGTGACTTTGACCTTGCAATGTGACCGAGACGGAAGTGAAACGACTTGGACATTGAAAAACAGCAATGGAACAACCCTATACAGTGGTGGTCCATATCCAGATGCCTCTTCAGAAACTCAATTAAACCCTCCTATAAACCAACCATTTCAACTTTTAAATGGCGAATGTTACACCTTTACTATTAATGATTCGTTTGGAGATGGAATTAATACCAATGGCGGCTTAGGGAGTTATTCCTTGAAAGACGAAAACAATCTTGTATTTGCATCAGGAGGAACTTTTCTATTCAATGAATCGAAATCTTTTTCGATTGGCACTTTGGGAAATCCAAAATTTGAAACTTCTGATGGCATTTATTTATATCCAAATCCAACCCAAGAAAAATTAACAATAAATGTTCCTTCCCATTTAAGATTGCCAAAGAGATATACCGTTTATAATAGTTTAGCCCAAATTATCAGTGAAAAAATTATTTCAAAAGAGGAGGATTTATCGCTAAACATATCGACCTTAAGTAATGGAATCTATTTTATTACCGTTACCAAAGAAAACGAGAAAAAAACGCTGCAGTTCATCAAGGAATAGCTTTGCAAACCAAAAAACTTGTGAAGGGTCAATTTATTAGAATCTTTTTTAGTTCTCCAAATTCACAAAAATTTGGTATAATTTGTGATAAACCTATTTATAATCAATAAATTGCAAAAAATAAGATCCCATTTGAAGCAAAATAGTGAAAAAGGTAATTTCTATTTTTTTTGAATTTTAAACCCCTATTTTCTATATTAAAAGTTAATTTTATAAATTTATTCCCTTTTGTTTTTAATTTTTTGTAAAATTTGTAATTTATAATACTATTTATCTGAATAATGAAAAGAATAATCCCCATTTCTATTCTTAAATTGCTTGTTTTTATTTGTCTTTTTGCACTAGGCGCAGCCTATAGCCAAAGTAATAAGCAATCAGAAACTATTTTGTTTGGCAAACAAATAACACCCGAAAATATAAATCCAAAAAATGGAGTTATTCGTTGTGCTTCAACAGAGTATGAAAAAATGCTACAAGAGAAAAACCCTAAGAGAATGACCCAAGACCAGTTTGAATCTTGGTTAGCCCCTTTGGTTCAAAAAAACGCTACCATGCGAACTACCCAAACCAATGCAGTAATAACCATCCCTGTCGTGGTCCATGTTATTCATAACGGACAAGTGGAAGGAACAGCTCCAAACATTAGTGATCTCCAAGTACAATCCCAAATTACGGTACTAAACCAAGATTTTAGCAAAACAGGACCTGGTTATAATATAAACTCAGTAGGTGTAGATACCCAAATTCAATTTGTTCTGGCACAACAAGACCCAAACGGAAACCCAACCAACGGGATTGACCGGCGGATTTTTTGTCAGGAATCATGGACAAACGCTGAAATTGAATCTATCCTAAAACCATCCACCATTTGGGATCCTACCCAATACCTTAATTTGTGGACTGTTCAATTTACAGATAGTAAGCTTTTAGGCTATGCCCAATTTCCCGATGCTTCTGGCTTAAGTGGCCTTAGCGGGAATGGAATTGCAAACACGGATGGCGTTGTTGGCAGATATAACGCATTTGGTAGCGGAACTACAAGTTCCTTTTTATTAAACGCTCCTTATAACAAGGGAAGAACTATGACTCATGAAATAGGACATTGGCTCGGATTAATTCACATTTGGGGCGATGGCTCAAATTGCGCCACCAATAATGATTATTGTGCTGACACCCCAGTAGCAAAAGATCCTAATTATGGATGTCCAACAGGGACTAATAGTTGTACTGCAAAATCTGGTATAGATATGATTGAAAATTACATGGATTACACGGACGATTCATGTATGAATATTTTTACCAAAAACCAAAAAGATAGAATGGACGTCATAATGAATAGTGCTGCCAGAAGAAGTAGTCTAAAAACCTCGACTAAAGGCGTCGCTATTCCCTTGTACACTAATGACGCCGAAGTAAAGCTAGAGACCAGCTGTAACGTCGCCACTTGTAGTTCCGTTCCTAATCTAACGATTCAAAATATCACAATCTACAATAGAGGGACGAGTACATTGACATCGGTAACACTTAATTATACTATTAATGGGGGTAGCAATATTCCCTATAACTGGACAGGTAGTTTATCCCCTAATAAATTTGCCACCTTTCCCATAACGATTAATTCAACCATAAATGGAACCATAGTTGTCAATATAGACAAAACCAATGGGGTTACAGATCAAAGAGTTTCCAATAATTCCGTTTCAGGAAGTTTTATCATTACAGGAAATCCTTCAAACTACAACTTTGCCAATTATGTGTTTAGATTGCAACAAGATTATTACGGAAGCGAAACAACATGGAATATCAAAAATGCATCTGGGACAATTTTATATAAAGGGGGACCCTACACTGACACCTATGTAAATGGAACAACCGTATCCCCTATTCCAACATTGATAACCCAAACCTGGGCATTACCTAGCAATCAATGTTATACTTTCACCATCAATGATGCGGCTGGCGATGGGATTTGTTGTGGCAGAGCTCTTGGCGATTCAGGCACTGGATATTATGATATTAAATCTTCTGATGGATTAACTATCATAACTTCTGGAGCCTCTTTTACTTCGAGCAAGAGCAAATCTTTCACCACCAACTCTCTTGGAAACAAGGAATTTGAAAGATCGAATGCCATTTTTCTATATCCAAATCCTACAAAGGGAACTTTAAACATAAGCGTTCCAAGTAATTTTGGCCTACCAAATAGCTATACCATTGCCAATAGCATAGGTCAAATCATCCTCCAAAAAGAAGTATCGGCAGCAAGCGATTTGACCATAAACACATCGACCTTAAGTAATGGAATCTATTTTGTTACCGTTACCAAAGAAAACGAGAAAAAAACGCTGCGATTTATCAAGGATTAGTTTTTTTACCTAAAAAATAGAGCGGATTGATTTACTTCAATCCGCTTTTTTTATATGTTATTATTACCCTAAATTTGCACCATTCTAAAACAGCCGCTTTGAAGATTTTTCATTCCATCAACGATTTCAAATCCACGAAAAAAACCATACTCACCCTAGGTACTTTTGACGGAGTGCATGTTGGCCATAAAAAAATCTTGGAAAGGGTAACCCAAAATACGGGCGGTGAATCTGAAAGCTTGGTTCTTACTTTTTTTCCGCATCCGCGTATGGTTTTAGAGGAAAAATCAGAAGTGAAATTACTCAATACCCTATCCGAAAAAATAGCTTTATTAGAAGAAACAGGACTCGAAAACCTAGTCATTCATCCTTTTGACGAAACGTTTTCAAAATTATCTGCCCATGAATTTGTCAAAACGGTTTTGGTAGATCAGTTCCATATCCAAAAAATAATTATTGGTCATGACCACCGCTTTGGAAGAAATCGTACCGCAAACATTGACGACCTCATTACTTTTGGCAAACAGTATGATTTTGAGGTAGAACAGATATCCGTTCAAGAAATTGAGGACGTTTCTGTGAGTTCCACCAAAATTAGGAAGGCGCTACAGGAAGGAAATATGGCTTTGTCCAACGAATACCTGGGCTATGACTATTTCTTGTCGGGCAGCATTGTCAAAGGGAAACAATTGGGAAGAACCCTAGGCTTTCCCACAGCCAACTTGCAAATCGAAGAAAACTACAAACTCATTCCCCGAAATGGCGTTTATATAGTACAGAGCACAATCCATCAAAAAACCGTTTTTGGGATGATGAATATTGGCTACAACCCTACCGTGGCGGGAGAACATTTATCCGTCGAGATACATTATTTTGATTTTGATGCTGATTTGTACGACCATGAAATATCGGTTTCCATTTTGCAATTCCTTCGCCCGGAACAAAAATTTGAATCTATGGCCCTTTTGAAGGAACAATTGGAAAAAGACAAAAAAACAGCGCTTTACTTTCTAAAAAAGTAAAAAATCACTAAAATTATTTTCCTTTTTTTCTTTAAAAACAACATTTTTTGTGTAAATTTGATTGTATTGTGCTGTTTTTCATGAAGTTGCCATTTTAAAAAAGTTATGTAATATTGCCACTTAAACCTAATTTGTTGCAAGCAAATACCAATAAGTAAAAGTGATATGCTATAAACCGCTAACCTATAAATTTTACCTATATGAAACTACCGAAAGAATTAATAAACGGATTTATTATTTTTATAGCAATTGGGGCTTATTTCATAATAATGGAGTTTTTAGGGGTTGCCGATCTTTATTTTTTAAGATTATTTAACATCTTATTCGTACTTTACGGAACGCAAAAAACGCTAAAAACTAATTTCAACGAAGGCAACACCGTATTAGCTTCCAATGCCTCATCTGCCTTAAAGACTTCACTTACGGGCGTATTTTTGAGTATATTGGGTTTAATTGCATACAGTTATTTTAAAGGAGGAGAAGCCTATATTAAATCTTTATCCAAAAGTTTTCTGTTTGGAGGAAATCCTTCCGTAATGAACTATTCCATTTCGCTATTGTTTGAAGGAATTGTATCAGCAGTAATCGTTACCTTTATTCTGATGTTATATTGGGACACTCGCTATCACACAGACAAACATAAAGCTTAAATTCAAAACTCATTCCTTTTAAAAAAAGAATTAGATAGAGTCTGGGGATTTGAAACACAAATCTTCCAATAAATATACTTATTAGAACGCACTTCCGATTGACTGTTTTTTATTTTTAAGTGCTAAAATCTAGATCCCCACTTTTTTTATTTGAAAAACCTTCGTCTAAATTTAGGATTCTTTTGGTAATATGATGTAATAAATTCATCATTCAAGAGATGGACTTTTTGTTTTTCAATCGGATTCCATTGCTACTTCAGAACAATTTGACTACTTTTGAGCCATTAAAAATCACATCGATGAGCATCACAAAACACAATTGGACGACCCCCGAAATTATTGCCATCTACAACAAACCCATGATGGACCTGCTTTTTGAAGCAGCCTCTATTCATAGAGAACACCATGATCCGAATGTGGTTCAGGTTTCGACCTTGTTGTCCATCAAAACAGGCGGATGCCCTGAAGACTGTGGCTATTGTCCGCAAGCAGCGCGATACCATACTGAAATTGAAGGCAACGATTTGATGACCGTGAGCCAGGTAAAAGCGCAGGCTTTACGTGCTAAATCAAGTGGTTCTTCCCGTGTATGTATGGGGGCGGCCTGGCGAAATGTTAAGGATGGAGCCGAATTTGACCAAGTTCTGGAAATGGTTCGCACCATCAACAAACTAGACATGGAAGTGTGCTGTACCCTGGGTATGATTACCGAAAACCAAGCCCAACGTTTGGCCGAAGCCGGTTTGTATGCCTACAATCACAATTTAGACACCTCAGAAGACTATTATAAAGAAGTCATCTCGACCCGTGGATTTGAAGACCGTTTGCAAACCATAGAAAATGTCCGAAAAACGAACGTTACTGTATGTAGTGGCGGCATCATTGGGATGGGCGAAAGCATCGAAGACCGAGCGGGCATGTTAGTGGCGCTTTCCACCTTGAATCCACAACCGGAATCAGTGCCGATAAATGCCTTGGTTGCCGTTGAAGGAACCCCGATGGAAGAAGAAAAACCGGTAGAAATCTGGGAAATGATTCGGATGGTGGCCACCACTAGAATTGTTATGCCAGAAACCCAAGTGCGTTTGTCTGCAGGAAGAATGAACATGAGCCGCGAAGGACAGGCGATGTGCTTTTTTGCCGGAGCCAATTCTATTTTTGCAGGAGACAAACTATTGACCACCCCTAACCCGGATGTCAATGAGGACATGAAAATGTTTGAAATGTTAGGGTTGAATCCACAAAAGCCTTTTACCAAAGTATCTCAACCCCAAACGGTGGAAGCGGTAGATTCCCAATTTGCTCCGTTGGGCGAAAAACCAAAATGGTCCCGCCCCGGTCATACGATTGAACGCAATCTAGAAGCTTCGACTAAAGGTAAATAATACTTTAGACTCCATAAAAAAACCCATTCACATACTATTGCGAATGGGTTTTTATCTTTAGGGACAACTTCCAGAATGGGAATTGTCTTTATTTAATTAACGATTATTTTTTTGCTGCTTTCGCCTTTCGTGGTTTTCACTTTTACAATGTAAATTCCAGAAGGTATATTTTTTATTGGAATCTGGATATTCGTTTGACCACTGTCTTTCACATCCCATTTTTCAATATTCTGCCCTGCCATATTGAACAGCGCCACCGATTTTACGGTGGAATCCATCACCTTGTTTTTGATGATTAGTGTTTTATAATTGTTAGAATAAAAGACCAAAATTCCATCCTCTTTATCCGTATCATCTATACTTAATGTTGTATCAGTATCCGTATACCGAAGGACAAAACGGTCGTTGAAGGTGCCCTTGGCCGTGGTAAACGTATAGTTGCCGTTTTTTAAATTAGAAACGGTGTTGGTCACCTTGTCCTCCAGATACACGGCTTGATTGGCGAGTAATCCATCCACTTCGTCGATGTCAATGGTAAAACTACCCTCAATCGTGGTTTTGAATCCCAACGGAACGGTGTCATTTTGATCGAAGGGCACTGCCCGTCCTTGAATGGTGAAATTCTTGCCTTGGTTGATGCTGTAAAAATCGACATACGCATTCCCATCATAACTTTCCCCATCAAAACGGCTGTCATAACCGTTTGTGGCGTCCGTCACATAACCCACCAATGTCTGCTTGAAAGCGCCCTGGGTGTTAGATACGTTCAACCATACCCGGTGTTTTTCAATACTGTTGGCCGTTTTTGCTTTGGCGCTGCTGGTCCTGAAAAACTGGGTGTTATCTAATAGAGCTCCCCCAGCACCTACCCGCATGGTATTATTAAAGATAACATTAGCAGTAGCTTTTGCAGTGGCAAAAAACGACTGGCCTGCAGCGATTTTTCCTGTTGGTTTTTTTTTATCGCTAGTTGTTGCAACACTTCCTGAAGAATTATAAAGAGCATAATCATTTGAATTATAGGCATTATTAGTAATTGGATTGTTGTGGGTCCAAAAATAAAGTGTACCTTCTAAAACGGAGCTGTTTCTTTCCAAAAATGCGCCCGCATCTAGGGCGGAGGGATAGGGATTTCCTAGAAGACAGTCTATGCCCGCAACACAATCAGTTACTGTAATAGTCCCATTATTAGGCACCCCATAAAACTTGGCAGTCCAGGTTCCCCCTACGGTAAATGTGGAAACGTTGTTGTTGTAATCCCATCCCGATTGTCCGTTACGGGCACGAGAAATATAGCCTTTTCCGGGAATCATTGTGTTTGCCTCATAGGTTCGAGCCCAATTATTTGCTGCAGGACTAAAATTGTAAAAAGTATCTGCCCAATTGCTGGCCATCCAAATTTTCCCTATTTTCTGCTCTTTTACCGGGGAGCTCCAATACACAAAATCGTAATTATTGTTTAAAGTAGAAGTCGTGCGTTTGTAAATTATATTTCCAGAATTTATTGGGTTTTCGTTTGTCTGGACCAAACAGGCATCGTTTTCGAAGGTTAAAGAGCCTCCGGAAACATTTATTCCATTGGTAACTTTTAAAGTATGGCCTGAATTTATAACAACTGCGCCTGAAGTTACTTGACACGAACAAAAGGATAACACGGAATTGGTACTGGAATAATTACCATTGAAAATAACCAAATTGTCACTTGTTGGGTCATCATTTGGTAACGGTGACCAAGCAGTTCCATTCCAAGTCTTTGTTAAAGTGTTTATAACTACATTGGCAGAAGCTTCAGAAGTAAGACCACTAATAGATACGGTATAAGTATACGTTCCAGAAGCAAGTCCTATAATAGTGGTGCTTGTGCCTGTGCCTGTTGTTTGGCTTGAATCATCACTTCGTGTAAGGGTCCAAGTTCCTGGTACCGGTAAACCGCTTAAAACCACACTTCCTGTTTGTAGAGCACAAATGGGTTGGGTTATGGTTCCTATTATTGGAGCAGTAACCGTTAACGCTTTGGCCGTAATGCTTGCATTGCTGATAGCACTGTTGGCAAGGCTGTAGTTAGTTGCTACACCACCATTGGTTCCATCGGCAAGGGAATAGGATACGGTTACGCTGTAAGTGCTACCCACGTTTGCGCTTGCATAGGCAGTAGCAGTTCCGGTTGCGATTACTGTTTCAGTACCCACAAAACCTGAAAGGGTGCCAACGGTTTCGGTGCCAGCTGTTGTAGTTCCGTCATATTCTTTCGTAACTGTAGGGGCGGTTATTGTTAAGGCCTTGGCAGTGATGCTGGCGTTTGAGATAACGCTGCTTGCAGGAGCGCTGTAATTAGACGCAAGGAATGTACCGTTGTCTGAAAGCGTATAAGTTACAGTGACACTGTAGGCACTTCCCACATTCTTGTTCGAATATACTGAAGCAGCTCCGCTGATTCCTATCGTTGGCGATTCAACATTGCCTGTTACTGTTCCTAATGTTACAGTACCCGCAGCTGTAGTTCCGTCATATACTTTCGTAACTGTAGGGGCGGTTATTGTTAAGGCCTTGGCAGTGATGCTGGCGTTTGAGATAACACTGCTTGCAGGGGCGCTGTAATTAGACGCAAGGAATGTACCGTTGTCTGAAAGCGTATAAGTTACAGTGACACTGTAGGCACTTCCCACATTCTTATTCGA
>Ga0214919_10008571_pt1 | contig 13423 bp, 11 predicted proteins | sample LL1503_MetaG_FD_177994 | JGI IMG/M metagenome (GOLD analysis project Ga0214919, IMG submission 177994) | Freshwater microbial communities from Lake Lanier, Atlanta, Georgia, United States - LL-1503 | ecosystem: Environmental > Aquatic > Freshwater > Lake | place: USA: Georgia | collected...
CGTGATAATTATCGCCATTGGAATCGCCATAGCCCGGTACATCTACAGTATCTTCTTCATGGAGACTGAGGGATGGTCTATTTATTACTTTGTGGCCTTAGCGGTTATTATACAGATTGTGCATGATATCATTTTTGCTTATGGTGTAGTGGATAAGATACCACATGGCCATAATGCAATGATTGATGTATTCAAGTCATATATAAAGGCTGGGCCAAAGATTTTGTTGGTTGATGCAGTCATGATTGCTGGATCAATTGGAATTGCTGCTGCTATGAAGAATCAGGATGCTCATTATACCGTATCAGGATTCTTGGTTACGGCATACGCCCTCTCGTATATTCTCTTTACCAATGTTAAATCATATAATTAGTAATGTCATCTTGGCTTCAGGGACCTATACGAAAAGTTAAACAAAATCCGATCCTAAAGGTGAAACATAATAATAGTGGATTCTTCTCATGTTGCTCTGTTCAATTACATCTTATAATTGAATATTTCAACAAATTTAAGCAATTACCTGAAGCGGTTGATGCATCTGAACAATTTGATTGGTATCGGCCAGGCAATATGGAGACATATTTTCAGACTCTTCCGACCAATATTCGGTATGGTCGGCGAATAGACTTTGAACACTTCCATCAATATATCGATTATATGAAACTTGATTATAAGGGTATTAAATTATTTATTGCGAAATATTTTACGCCGTCTGAAGAAATTCAGGGACTCGTAAAAGGGTTGGAAGCGAAATATGAGTTGCCTTATGAAAATCTGTGCGTCTTATTCTACAGAGGAAATGATAAGGTGACTGAGACACCTGTTAGTCCCTATTCAGACTACATTGAACGAGCTAAGAAACTCCTTATAGCCAAGCCTGATCTCGTATTCCTAGTGCAATCTGATGAGACGGAATTTATTGATGCTATGGTCAGCGAGTTTCCTGGAAAAACAGTCGTGTTTCGCGATGAGATTCGCCATATTCCCAAATCGTTGACAACTGTTGATAAGGTATTCAAGGCGGACAATTTTTTCTATTCTAAATACTACTTGGCCATTACAATTATAATGTCCAAGTGCGCCTATATAATATGTGGATCGGGTAATTGCTCATTTTGGATTGCGTTATTCAGAGGTAACGCTGACGGTATGCAACAGTTTCTGAAAACTAGCTGGATACAATAGAATGCCCTATGTGCCTCCACATCTTAGACCGGGCTACGTGCCTTCTGCGCCAAAAGTGGCAGATTACACGGGAAAGGTGCATTGGCCGACAAACTTGGACTCGCATCGGGTCGATGATATCGTGCAACCAACTAGTCTGGCGTCACCAACTGAATTGGCGAGACCAATTAGTCTGGCAGGATCAACTACCGTAGCCGGTCAAGTCATGACCGCCGCCGAGCCTGCCACACTCGAAAGTCTAGGCATTCGTTCAAGTAAAAAGCCCATATTGAAACTTACAAGACATATTACACCAAATACAAGCCCGGTGGCTCGGCCGACTATGAGTATACGTGCATTACCCCCTAAGTTTAAGAATACAGTGAGACTGCATCTTAGACGTAGGTCAAGAGGTATGAAGAAGGGTGAGGCTAAAAAGCAGACTCGGCGTCAGAAAAAGGCTAGACTGCTCGCTAAAGGCAAGAGACGATGATTTAAGACTGTTCAGGAAGATCATGAAATTTACCGTCTAGCTCAAATGATTTCAAATATTTGCCCCAAGTCAATCCAATTCCAGGCCTATCTACAATTCTACCTAATTCTTGAATTTCACCAAACTTTTTCCCCTCCTCCCAGATTTTAGTTGGTTCAATTGTCCATCCAGCTGACCATCCTGGAACATTTACAATATCATCAACGATTACTATTGTATTTTTATGGGCGAGTCCAGATGATTGAATAATATCTATTTTAGCCACATCATATGTATGACCACCGTCAATAAATATTAAATCAAATCGTTTATTGGGATTATTTTTCTTAAAGTCCCATACTGTTTTTGTACTATTTCCTTCAATTAATGTGTGCCTACCAGGAAATGTAATATCCATATATTGTTTGCCATAGTTCATCGCATTCACACGGCCAAGATCAAAACTTGTGACATTTGCATTTGGATTGGCCATTAATAGTGTTTGAGAACTATGGCCGGCATTAAATCCAATTTCCATAATTTCTTTTACATATGGTTGTCTAGCAAAATGTTCTAGTACAATCACTTCTCCAGGAAATTGGCCGGAATAACCTTCGTAGTCACGGCTAAATTGAATATCATTCTCTCGCAAATAATCGTCTAACATAATACTTTATGAAATATTATATTAGAATTTATACTACGCATGCTTTAATGAACATGCTTTTAATGCGCACGCTTGTTGATATATGACTTATTTACAGGCATCTTGGCTTTTTTTCGGACAATAAGCTGCTTAGCTCCATCACCGAGTTTCGTCTTAATTGAGACACAGAGAAGCTGACGGCCCGTGAGCTCAGCCCACTCAATCTTCAGTGCTAGTGATCCAGATAGACTTGCGTCAATGGGGTATGACGAAACCGTATCAAGCTTGCCGACATTGATGGGGCAGGGGACTGTTACGCCACAGAGATCATCGACAGTTGGCGTCAAAGGTAAGAAATTATACGTTGATGTATACGTTGCAGTGCCATTCGTGACTTGTTCAGGTACGGACAATGAAAGAAGAAGAGTGGAATTCTGACCAGGAACTGTAGGGTCTGGTGAGAATGACATGGATGTGATTGTGAAGAGTGCTTTCCCGTTCGAGCAGTCTGAGACTGAGGCGCATGCTGTAGCTAGAAGGGAGATGAATAGGCCGAGCATTATAATATAATATTGTAGTAAAAGTTTAGGTGGAATTTAGTATCCCCTTTATTTCATCTGTGGTAATATTCCCACTACGTTTGATAGAATTTATATAATCCATATTTACTAAATCAGGATGTACATACCAATCTTCAAAGGGTTTATATCCACCTTGCCAAAATACAGATACATTTTCAAATACTAATATATATCCTCTTTCATTTAATATCCTTCTTGATATTGTCTGCGTATCATAATAATTTCCAGTATAAATATCATGTTCAAAAGTTATAGATGCAAATTTATATTTATCAAATACAGTATTATTAAGTAATACGAGTGTATCTAATGTAGACTTATTATTTACATCTAAATCTATTTGAAGGTAATCAATATTTAACGGGAAATTATTAGTATCTAAGATAAATTTATAATTGACTAATCTTGCGTCCTGTAATCTATATATAGATTTTGGTCTATGTATCTTATAAAGTTGTTCAAATGATGAATCATATTCAACCATAAGACCTCTCCAGTTATATTTTGACTCTAATATATATGTATTATTGTGAGTAATAGGATGATTAGAACCAATTTCTAGAAATGTCCCATTATATTTTTTATTTAAAACTGAATATACAAATATATCTTGGTAGGCCTGACTATAGGATTCCATATATTGTAAAAAATACGCAATGGTTTAAACCTTATCTCAACATATAACTTATGAAGACAGTTCTATTTTTAAATCATATACATTCTAATTGTGGTGTATATCAATATGGTTTACGTTTATATAAGATTATTAAATCTACAGAAAATATAAATTATATATATATTGAAATAGGTTCATTAGAAGATTATAATAGATGCATTATTTCTTATACAGGTATAATAGATGCAATAATTTATAATTATCATCAGATTACTATGTCCTGGTTAAATAATACTAATATACAGCATACTGTAAAAAATATTGGCATACCGCATGAATCTATAGATACTATGTTTGATATTATTTGCAATATAGATCCAGATGGGCTTGAAGATAATAATCATTTTTCTTTACCAAGACCAATATTTGAAAATATAGATAATATATTAAGAGATAAATCATCATCAACTGAAATAGAACACTTTATTAATGAATATCAGGGTACAGGCCTACCGATATTTGGCTCGTTTGGATTTGGGTTTGATAATAAAGGTTTTGATAAAATTGTTAAGATAGTGAATGAATCATATGATAATGCAGTAATTAAATTAGTTATACCTGTTGCACACTATGATCGTAATAATATGCAAACTGTCATAAATATGAAAAATAAATGTTTACAACAAAAAACTAAAGAGGGTATACAAATTATGATTACACACACTTTTTTCTCCAATGATGATTTATTACGATTTTTAGCTTCAAATACTATGAATATATTTCTATATGATAAAATGAATGGGAGGGGTAATTCTAGTACGATAGATTACGCATTATCTGTTAAAAAGCCAATTGGTATATCAGATAGTTATATGTTTAGACATATATATCATGATAAAATATGCTTATATAATACCTCAATAGATGAGTGTTTACAAGTTTCTACTGAATATTGTAATCAATTCTTAGAAAAATATAGTCATACAAATATGATAAATAAATTTAAAAGTACTATCTTAAATATTTAGATTATTAACTGCTGGTCTAAATACGTCTACTAGATATATATATATATGGCATGTTCAGAACTATTACAGTGTCGTTTATGTGCAAATTATAACTTATTAGAGGTTGTAAATTTAGGAATGCAGATTATTACTTCTAGATTTCCTATGCTTGGAGATAATTCAACACCTTCTGGTAAAATACGTCTAGTTCAGTGTTCAGAATGCAAATTAGTTCAATTAAAGGATACTGCTCCTTCATCAGAAATGTATGAGCATTTTTATGGATATCGCTCTGGAATAAATGCTACTATGCGTAATCATTTGCATTCATACAATGATCAGCTACAAGAATTTGCTAATCTTCAAATGGGTGATTCAGTATTGGACATTGGTAGTAATGACTGTACGTTTTTGGACAAGTATCCCAAGCACATTAATAAAGTTGGATGTGATCCTACAGGCATTCAATTCTCTGAGTTCTATAAAAATGCGTCTGTCACATTGGTTCCTACCTATTTTACTAAAGATGCAGTACAATCTGCAATTGGCACATCAATTAAATTCAAGGCGGTAAGTTCAATATCAATGTTTTATGATCTTCCTGACCCAATTCAGTTCGCACGAGACATTTATGATGTATTAGATAACGATGGCGTTTGGACTCTTGAGCAGAGTTATGTCGCAACTATGCTTGAGCGCAATAGTATCGATACGATATGTCATGAACATCTTGAATATTACGGTGTTAAGCAGATGAAGTATATTATGGATAAGGCTGAATTTAAAATTATTAATCTGACCCTGAATGAGTGCAATGGTGGAAGTTTCAGAACCTTTGTTGTAAAGAAGTCATGTGAGAGATTTAAGGAGGCTAGTGATATATTAAATTCGTTTTTAAAAAATGAGGAAACTGACAGAATACATACAGTTGAGAAATATGAAGAGTTTATGTCTACATGTAAAGGTGAAGTTAATAAGTTAAAAGAGTTTTTAATTGAAGCTAAGAAAGATGGTAAGAATACTCATATATATGGAGCATCTACTAAGGGTAATTGTCTGCTACAATTTGCGAATATTGGCCCTGACCTAGTAGATTATGCAGTTGAACGCAACCCTCTTAAAGTTGGCCGTATGACATCAACAGGTATTGAAATTATATCTGAGGAGACTATGAGAAGAAATCCACCAGTATATATGCTTGTATTACCTTGGCATTTTCGTAAAGAAATTATAGAGCGTGAGAATGCATTCTTAGAGGGTGGTGGCAAACTCATCTTTCCATTTCCTACATTTGAAGTATTTTCTAGTTAACTAAGGCATCTTTATATAATTTAATATTTAATCTGCACAAATGCTATTTATGTAGATTAATTACAGTGTAGTTCTTAATTTAAGTATTAAGCGATATATTAAATGTGGCATGACGGTATATTTGATTATATGATATAGTTTGATCTAAAATATAATTGTGTTTTTCTAGATATTCTTTTATAATTTTATCAGCGCTTATATTCTCAATAAGAACTATTTTAGGTGCATATTTTATTAGATCAAACCCATTTAAACATTTTTGTTCACCACCTTCTATATCAATAGATATAATATCAATATTCCCTACTGTATTTAACTCATTATTCATTATAGTATTTAATTTCCTTTGAGGGACTATTATTTGTGTAATAATTTTATTTTTAGATGTGAATTTTTTAGAAATTTTATCACAAAGTTCAATTGCTGAAAATCCAGCAGTCCATCCATTTGATTCAACAATATTAAATGTTACTGCATCCTTATCTTCATCATATATTGCGTAATTAAAAACATTTTTACGATACTGTTTTAACAACGGAATACCATTAGTATTTGCCTCAAAACAATATACATCCCATCCATTTTTTTCAAAATGATAGGTATTTGAAATCCGTATAGGTTCAAATGCACCTATATCTATACACACACCCTTATAGGAATAATCAGGAAAATATTGTCTTAAGTATAAATCTAGATGCTTACCATTAAATATTTCACCATGAAATTTAGAATATTGTGGTATGCTTGTATTTGACATCTTATCCATAATAGCTATTATTATAGTAACTTTAAACGGGTCCCATATTTAAACTTATCTAATGCAAACTATGAAATGTATGTAGTCAAGAGTAATTTACATGATTACTTTAGTTCCAGGTATAATATGCTCTAACTGATTTACAAAAGTACTTTCTAAAGATTTCTTAACTATTAAGCTAATATTTTTCTTATGTAGTCCATATGCATAGGTTAGGGGAGATGACTGGGTAGATATAAATAGTTTGCAGCTATTTACTGTAATAATATAATCTTCAATAGAACTCGCTATATAGACTTCCAATTCAATGCCAGTTTTATCCTTGAATTGTATATATTCATTTATATTCTCAGTTATAAACCTTATATTCTCCTTTCCATATTCATTAAACAGTTGTGTAAAATCTATAGCTTCAGGAAATCTTGCTATTACACAATTAAATAATACTATATTATTAAATTCAGGCTTTTTCACCGATGTATATAGCCAGGAATGAGATCCCCATTCAACTCCATACTCTGCCTTGAATAGGTTATACCAATTAGTCTTAAAAATTAGGGGACTATTACGCCAGCTAGATAAATTAATATCATAGGATTCCCCATTATGAATTTTATAATCGTGAATATAGGGCTGTGACTTAATAAAAGATTCAGTATCCTTATAGGCTCTTTCAACCCCTAATGTAAATTTATCCTCATGATTTTCTAAATTTGTAATATATAATATTGCTCTTTTACCAGTCTTAAGATAATTTTCATTTATAACAGATAACTGTTGAATAAAATCGCCAAGTTTTCCTCCTGCTAAATATGAAACTATTGTATACTCATTTTTAAGATATCTCTCATGAAAATGATTCTTACCACTCTGCCATAGTGATACCTTTTTCACGGGCTTACTGAGGACCCACCATTCAGCACTCATCTTATCTGTCAGTAATCCAGTATCTAGTTTCTTAATATGTGACGAATTCGCCCACCAGAAGTTGCCTGAGAAATGTGGCTTAGGGTCCTCACTGAAGTTGCATCCAGCTGCATCATGTGTATCCAAGAGTTTGAGACAGTCACCAGATTTTGTACACAAGAAATGAAGCATATAATTAATCCAGTCTAACACATTTTCATATCCTAGCACACCAACATATGTGATTCCCTTAGTGTGCAGATACAAGATCTTAGTATTCGGTGAATTCAAGCTGAAATCATGCATCAAACGCAACGTAGGCAGCTCAAATAATTCAGGATCACTTGAGCACTGTATGACCTGGATACGAGAATCGAGCGCCATATATTTCTGAGAATCAAGTGGTAAGCCAATATTGTTTATGATAATTGCATTAAGTTCTTTGATGCCTATTGCAGCGCTTAGAACTAAATCAAGCGTACCGGTCCCAGCAGATGCCAAGTGGCATGAATGGATGAAACAGGCTGTCTTAGGTTTTAATGCATTCTCGAGCATAGGGAAGAATCCCTGCTCGTCCAAAATTCGCTGCTTAGCCTTCTTAATGTATGGCAACCGTTCCTGCCAGAGGTTCGTCTCAATGGCCGCATTCATGATATTATATGACGCCTCAAAGTCGTCCATATTCAGCTGCACGTAGGCCATTGGATCCACGTGTTCGGCAACATTGGGGCAGCCCCAGTAGAAGCAGAGAGCCTCGCACAGAATCGGCTCCCAAAGCTTCTCAGTGATGAAATTGGTCTCTACATTATTCTCACACATGAAATAATACTTGTATGGCACAAGCCCCTTATCTTTATCTATAGAGGGTGTCGCAGTCCCTTGATAGGATTTGAATTCATGCTTATTATCTTCATTGTAGATGTGCAGCTTGACCGAGCCCTTCGCCTCCACAAATTTGAGAAAGTCTATGCGCTTCTTGTGACCAGGATCGAAGTATTTGGAACTGCAGATGCTTGAGATGATATTGTACTTGTCTGCAGACTTCTGCTTTACCATATCCATCTCCTTCAACTGTGAATAGGTGAGGCTGAGCTGCCAGAATCCAGGATTGAGAAATTTGTCATGGGTTCTCACTTGTAGGAACTTAGCAGGGTCTGGCTTGGCCCACTCCCCCCAAGTCTTGACGCCCCAGTTCTGATGAGGGCTATCACACCAGGGTTCCATGTGAAAGATGATTGTCTTCTCAGGTATATACTTGGCCCCAGCTTGAGGCTTATTAATAATTACGTAATAATCGATATTATCATCTGACCAAGTAATCTCAATATCATTCCACTTATAGGAGCCCTTAGTCATCTTTAACCATTCCTTGCATAGGTCCTCAGATGAACACCAGTTACAGAGCATCTTTACTCTTATACTAGGTTTATATGATTTCTTCACATAGATGCCACCAGGTGCGTGTAGCCAAGGACTCTTAATCAAGGGGAACTTAACATTAGACTTCAAGAATCCTAGTGTATTGAAGGCTACACAATTGGGATTAGACTCGGCAGCAGCTTTTAGACTTAATATATCTAATTGGCTGCAGCGAGTAATATCTGCACCACCAGAATCAACACCTTCATAGAATGTCCAGCTATCTTCTTGCAAATTTTGAACAGGCAGCTCCTTGTGTACAATCTGTAATGATGTGTAATCCTTCTGAATATCTGTATCTACAGGTGATGCCGATGTTTTGACCCACTCAGTTATTACAATGTGAGGCTGAACACTGAGACACCGAATATTGGGGACCACCTTTACCAAGTAATCTATACCATGTTTGATACCATTGACCTGTATATAATCACACATGAGTTTAGCTGCGGGCTTAGTAATCATATATCCGAAAAAGCCGCCGATATATTTACCCATATTCATAAACTCTGGTTTCTCAGTTCTAGCTTGTCTAATTTCTTGATCTGGAGAGGTAAAACCTAGATATAGAAAGTGTGGTGCAGTTATATCGAGCGCAGCCTTTGCAGCGACCCATTTATCCTTAAATCCATCGACTAGACGAACATCATCCTCGAATATTGTATAGTATTCATTTGTCGTGTCAGTAAGCAACTGTTTCCAGAGACCATAGTGACTGAGAGCACAGCCTATAAATCCCTTTCTGCTACCGAAATCATTTCCTAGAAATAGTGTATTAATCTCATCTGTTAATATCAACTCCTTGCCGTCAACCGCCTCGATAAATTCATATTCAGAATCTTTAACGCCTGCGTCATCAAACACCTTCTCAGTGGTCTCCTTTCTGTCTGTTCTACGAACCAGATTGACGACGAAGGCATTCGGCAACTTGTTCTCTAGCTGATTAAACTGACCCATGTTATTCAGGCTGTATGCATTAGGCCCAGTCTTATCTGATGTGAGCTTACCAATATGTAGGGAAGACACCGTATTGAAAAAAGCGCTCTTGTATCCCTTCGCAAAATACCGGTCTGCATAATCCCGCTCAAAAAACGTATTTGGAGAATCGTAATTGCCGAGCTCCATAATCCTACTGACTCGTATCATAGAGGGGCGGAAACTGTAGTGGGGCCAATATGCCGAATTATGTCCAGGTATCTTATCAGATTTCACATGTAAGATGAAGCCTGGTTCTCCCTGTATGGGTTCGCTGCCATTGATATCCCAGCCTTCATACGTCTCGGCATAATTCCGATTATATAATACTTGATGAATATCCTTATCCTTATGCTTCTCGAGGAAATCAATTGACTTCTGAACATACGAGTTAGACTCAAAGAATATCCAGTCGTCCTCCATGTGAATCCAGTAAGTCGGCTGCACCTCCTTCAGCTTATCGTATATAATGTTCATGCTGGCTCGATGACCCTTCTCACTCTTGCGTTTCATGTAGAAGTCCATAAAGGGACACATAGTCTGCATCTTAGTCCTATCGCGCTGTGAAGAATTGTCATCCACGCAGAAGAAGTAGTCCACCTTGTCCAAATCAGACCACGAATTCAAGATACTATTGATGGTCTGCTCAAATAAATCAAGGCGTTTGCACGTTGTAAATGTCATCATGACCTTTACCTTTCTATCAGGTTTACTCACCTTTTTATCAGTCAAAGAAAGAACGGGTTTGTATAAGTCTATGAGGCGGTGCATTACATTCAGATGAACAGGTTCAAAAGTTACACCTCTCTTTCTTGCTGCAGTGATATAATTCATAAACTTGTAAAGGAAATCCGTTGTCTTAGGAAGATCAGAAAAACAGAACTGTATATTGAAAACTAAATTGCGAAGCCACCATTCATCTGCCAGATGACCATGTTTCAATATAGACTCATACATCTTTGCAGCCGTTTCTGGATGCCTACTCTTTTCTGAAGTGATAACCATATAATACGGTAAATAAAAGTCGTAATCAGCCTTCTTCGCAAATAGTTTCTCGGCTAATTTGATACCTTCATAGCGATTCTCGTAGAAATCCTGAATTAGGCCATAATAATTATACGCCACTTCAACAGGCCCGTGAATCGTGTAGTATTTTATAAGCCTATAAATACACTCTAGGCGATCCTTATCATACTTATATGACTCTACCAAATAAGGGAGCCCCTCGATTTCTCTACCCAAACGCGTATACTGCTCATATATCTCTAGGCACGATATATATTTCTCTTGAACCCACATATCAATGGTTAGAGCCTTCTTATAGAATTCAATGGCTTTCTCGTGCATATTACATGACGCATAACTCTGCGCACAATAGAAAATGTAGCGATTGTAAAGAGGATCCTTCTCTGCTAGAGCCTTTTCTGAAGCCTTCTCGAGTATATGAGCATCCTTCAAATACTTATTGGGATCCTTACTACGATCACCTCTGCGACCCGAGACAAAGAAATAATCGCCAACAACAGATCCAGCTGGGCCATTCTGTTCCATACATGATGCATACTCGTGTAGAACACCCTTATAACACCAGCGCTTCCTATTATTAAATAACTGGTGTCTGGAATAGCGGAATCCATCGTGATTTCCGAACGTGAATAAATAGGAGTCTGCTGTCAAGTTTTCAGGCATCTTAAAGGCTCCGCATATTTCGTCGTCGGCATCCCATACAAAGGCGTAATCCGTTTTATTGTAAGCGGCCTCAAACGCCTTTGACCGATTATATCCGAAATCCTGCCATGCATGCTCGACGAGTTCTCCAGGAATATTTCGGCTCTTGAAAAAATCCTTGATGATTTCCCTAGTTGCATCTGTTGATCCTGTGTCACTGATAACCCAGTAATCGAAGGTAATATAGGTTAATAAGTGTGCCAATGTTTCTGCAATAAGATGAGCCTCATTTTTGACTATCATATTAAGACAGATGGTCTTTCTTACCATCCCTATATTTCTAGAGAAGGAGATGTGTTTTAGATACCCTATTTATTGATTGGATCGGTTAATCCAAGTGTAATGGCATGACTATCAATTAATCTATTCGGGAGCGCACGTGTTCCACGACGTATCCATTCTGGAATGATATCCAAATACTCTGGCTCTGTCATGAACTTGGATTTATGTAGAACAGCTATAAAGGCCCATTCTCCTCCAAAGCTTGGAACAATTGCTGTATAAATGTAATATTTGTAGTCAGGATAGTCAGTACATATAGTTTCAACCATATCTTTGATCTCCTTCAATTGATATGTTTTCCAAGGAACATACGGGCCGGCATTCATAACAAAGCCACCATTGAGAGGCGCTATAGAATTCATGACTGATTCGAGAAGAATTGACCATTTCTCCTTATTCAAATTGGGATCCGTCAAATCGATAATTACACCATTGTATAAACCAGACGATAGCATAAATTCCCAAGCATCTCCATAGTGACAAGTCAGGCGTTTACTATAAAATGCACCCTTTGCCCACACACCATCATATTTTTTCATGATATCGACGAGCTGCTTATCGTAATCGACCATTATTACAGATTCTACACTTTTCCATCGTAAAACTTCACGGGCTGTTGCACCTTCACCACCTCCTAGAATTAGAATCTTGGAGCGGTCAGATAAACCATCTAATAATGGATGAACAAGTGCATTATGGTATATGATTTCATCTTGAGATGTGCTTTGTAGAACACCATCTAAAAATAACATGTATCCCCATCCGATAGAGTTTAATACATCAACTTCCTGTTTATCGGTAGTTTCGTGATGTGAATGTTTATTATAGTATCGGTATATTCTTTCTAGACCTTGTTCTGGTTCATTTTCATGAAATTCGCTTACTGGTTTAATAATTTGAGGTAAACCATACATGATATAATATTGGGTTTAGAGTTTAGACCTTTTTAGCGCCATTTATTACATTATTACGTATAATCCAATCCTGTGGTCCAGCTTGTGGCCCATCTTCTTGTATAACATGCACTACATCCTCAACCTCATCCAGTCTTTGCCTATTAAAACAAGGTAGCCGCCTATAATTAACAGCAATAATAACCGCACTCGATACTACAACTATAATTCCAGACATTGTCACTAATGTAATATCTGATATATCCATCATCTCAACCTATCTAATACAATATAGAAAATGGCCTAAAGAGTTGCGTTAAATTACGACCTTTAAAAATTGACATTGTTTCCCGGCTTAGAAAAGAATAGATATACATTCAGAGATGGCCGCCAGTAGCAATTCTGAAGTTGAGCCAATTCTTGGAATTCAATTCAGCATCTTCAGTCCCGATGAAATCGAGAGACGATCGGTTGTTGAAATTACATCAAATGCAACATATGAGGGAAGTGAGCCAAAGATTGCTGGTCTCTTTGATCCCAGAATGGGTGTCCTAGAGAATGGTAAGCAGTGCCGCTCATGTGGTCAGTCCAATAACAACTGTCCCGGACACTTCGGACACTACAAGCTCGGGCGTCCAGTCTATTACATTCAGTTCTTGCCAATGA
>Ga0214919_10008574_pt1 | contig 13418 bp, 14 predicted proteins | sample LL1503_MetaG_FD_177994 | JGI IMG/M metagenome (GOLD analysis project Ga0214919, IMG submission 177994) | Freshwater microbial communities from Lake Lanier, Atlanta, Georgia, United States - LL-1503 | ecosystem: Environmental > Aquatic > Freshwater > Lake | place: USA: Georgia | collected...
ACAGGCTGGTGTACACGCCCTCCCCGACCTCGATTTTTTTAGACTGCCCGACCAGGTTCACCACGTCTGGCGAAGCCGCCTGGCTGCTGTTGGCCGGCGCCTGCGCCACCACTGCCGCGGGCCGCATACTGCCGACACGGCTCACCTGGGCAGCATCTTCGGCACTGTAGCCACGCGGCGCCTGATTTTTGTCAATGGGTGTGATCGGCATTTTGGGAGCCTCACTGGGTTAGGGACTGGGCACTGTCAATCCAGACCTTGAGGCTTGGGCAAGCCTTTCAGGGGTGGCGTCAAGTTCTTAACGGCAGAAAAAGAGGCAAATTAAGGCCTATTTTCAAAAAAATGTTCTGGCCGGTCAAGAACAAGAACAGACCTGGGCCCATTGGCCCATCGGTCAGCGGCGGTTCGTCCAACCGTCCTGATGCCAACCCAGAATGCGGTCAATCTGCGCCTGATGGACCGGATCAAAGGCAACAACCGAGAGGATTCGGGTTTTAACTGTTGGCGCCGATGACTTCGCATAACGTCGGTGGTTCGATTTCGCTTTTCGTCACTAGCGACCGCACCAAATTCTGCGGGAAAGTTGCACTAAATTGTCAAAACCATGTTGAGAAACACAGCTGCCCATTGGGTAAAACCCCTAAAATTACCATTATGGTAACTTTTTACGTGATTTCCGAGTACAGTTCAACTCTGCCGACCAAAGGCGGCGGTGAAAAGATAGCGGGGGGTCCGTTGTACGACTTGAACCGTGTGAAGTCGATCACCAAGGACCGGACCGGCCTTCTTTTGTGGACCAAGGACGGTTTCCTGTCACATTTGAATGGGGGATGAAGATGAATACCAGTGAGCTTTGCTCAATTTGTGGTGAAGGTCATGTGATGAATCACGTTGATCAACTTGAGAGTGAATACAGGGGGAAAACGGCGCTCGTGCCTGTGCATTACAAAACCTGCAAGGTATGCAGGTCTGATTTTGCGGGCGGTGATGAGAGTCGGTTGAACAAGCGTGCCATGCTGGCTTTTCGTAAATCAGTGGATGGTTTGTTGACTGGTGCCGAAATTTGCGCGTTGCGCAAGCGCTATGAGATCAATCAAAAGCAGGCGTCACGTCTTTTTGGTGGAGGCCCAGTAGCCTTTAGCAAGTATGAAAATGATGACGTTGCGCATTCTGAGTCCATGGATAAGCTGTTGCGCTTGATCTTGAAGAATGAACATGCTTTTTGGTCCCTTGTTGAGCAAGCAGGGATGACTGCAGAGTTGGCTCCAAAGGGTTCTAAACAAGTTAGCGGCATTGAACGCGTTTACAAGACGACTGCTAGCGCCGCCGTAGATTTGGCCCAGGCGCCAAACGTTTGACTGACCCACCTTCGGCGGCGGCTACCATGGCCTGGCACGAAGCGATGTCGGTAGCGTCACCTGCAACGGCGATAAAATCGAAACCGGCGGCCTTCTGCTCGGCCAGCCAGGCTTCCGGCTTGTCGAATTGCCGGTGATAGGCGGCGACCACCTTGTGCCCGGCCTTGGCCAGTTCCACGCAGACGGCGGTTCCGATGCCGCCCATGGCGCCAGTCACGAGAGCGATGCGTTGCGTCATTTTTTATAGTTCCTTGCTTAGGGGTCGAGAAAAAAGGATGGAGGCAGCATTTCTGCCAACGAACGTCTATGAACATTTCTAGCTGTCAGGTCTTCTCCCCGACCTGGCCACTCGGCGCCGGCTCCTTGTCGAAGGCAAACAACTTGAGTCAAGCGGCCCGGCCCGGCCATCAATTGCCGCTGTCTTCTGGGCAGATGCTGACTATTCTTTAGCGTCGGCCGCTGAATCGCGCCGTGTCATGTCGCGCTGGCCCGGAGCCTGTGGGCTGCCACCAAAACCCTAGTGCCGAACATGTGGCAAAGGGACACCGAGTCGAGCCAGTAGTCCACCGTCCACCACCCAGTCGGCACCAGTAACGAACGCGGCCTGTTCACTGCAAAGAAATGCGATCACATGGGCGATGTCTTCCGCGGTACCCAGGCGCCCGAGTGGCTGGGATGCGGCGATAGCCTGCAGCTGTGCGTCCGCTTCCACTGGCGACAGATGGCTCCAAGCGCCACGCAGAAACGGGGTATCAATCGTTCCGGGGCTAACGGCATTCACGCGGATTCGTTCCTCCGCATGATCAATGGCCATAGCGTGAGTCAACGATGTGATAGCCCCCTTTGTGGCTGCGTAGGCCGCCATGCCACGGCGGGCACATTGCGCCGCAACCGATGCGACATTGACGATTGAACCACCCCCGCCTTTGCGCATGATCGGTATCGCAGCCTTTGACGAGCGCCAAATTCCATTGACGTTCACTTCAAAACAGCGCCGCCATTCCGCGCTGCTGATCTGTTCAATTGAACCGGCTGCGAACACTCCGGCGCAATTGACCAAAATATCGAGCCGGTCGTGTCGCTGAGAAAAGCTGGCGTACATCTCGGCAACTTGATCGTCATCGGCAACATCCACTAGGAAGGTGCTGAGGCGGTCGCGATAGCTTTCGGTTGTGACCAAGAGTTGATCAAGTTCTTCACGCCTATGCCCCGCCACAACCACTGTTGCGCCGCCTCGGAGCAGCGCAAGGGTTGTCGCCCGCCCTATTCCTGTGGCACCACCGGTAACCACCGCAACCTTGTTCTGGAATTCCATTCTTTCAGCCATTTCCTAGATATTTGTCCGGGGAAGGTTCAGTGTGACGTCGGCCCCCGTGAGACCGAGGCGGTCCAGACCGTCGCAGGCCTCGTCCACGATGCCGCGCATCACGTCCGCGACGCTGCGCACTTCGTTGAAATACGCAATGCTCTGGCCGGCTGGGTGGTGCATCAGCGGCTTGACTTCGTGTTCGTCGATGGCGCCGAGCAGGTCGCCCACCAGGATGTCCTGCAGCGGCATCTTCAGCGGCGCCGGCGCCCCGGGCGCTGCCCATTCCTCGGACCAGGCGGTGCGGATCTGGCGCAGCGTCTTGCCGCTGTCGGCGCGCGAGATCACCGTGTCGTCGCTGCCGGCGGCCAACAGCTTCTGGCGCAACGCATCCTGCATGCGGTATTCGGAGGTGGTCAGCCAGGCCGTGCCCATCCACACCCCCTGCGCGCCCATGGCCAGCGCCGCCAGCACATGGCGCCCTGTGGCCACGCCGCCGGCCGCCAGTACCGGCACGTCCCCGGCCATGTCCACGATCTGCGGCACCAGCGAAAAAGTGCCAATGACGCCAGTGTGCGCACCGGCATCGTAGCCCTGGGCCACCAGGATATCGATGGGTTTGGCGAGCGCATTGCGCGCATGCTTGGGTGAGCCGACCAACGCCAGCACGAGCTTGCCGGACGCCTTGGCGCGTTCAATCACATCCATCGGCGAACCGATGCCGCAGGCCAGCATGTTCACGTCCGAACGCATGATGACTTCGAGCTGCCGCTGCGCGACTTCCTCGGACCGCACGAAACGCGAGCGCATGCCGGCCTGCGTTGCGGCTGGTACGGCGTACTTTTTCTGAATGTCGCGCACGAAGGCCTTGTGCGCCTCCGGCAACTGGGCTTCGATGGCCGCGCGGTCATTGGTCTCGGGCATGCCGGTGGGCAATACCAGGTTGACACCGAACGGGCGGTTGCCGACCTGCTGGCGTATCCACGCGAGCTCGTGCGCGATCTCCTCGGGCGTGTGGCGCGTGGCGCCAAACACGCCGAAACCGCCCGCGTGGCAGATCGCCGCCACCACGGCCGGGTCGTGCGTGAAGCCGAATATGGGTTGAGCGATGCCAAGGCGTTTGCTAAGGCGGTTTTGTAGGCGATCTTGGGTAGGCATGGGTGTTGGCTCTAGCGTGTACAGAGATGGAAAAGAATGATTAATTGACAAACTATCGGTCAAAAAGATGAATAAGTGTAAATTAGGATTGATTATTAGTCAAACGCTTAGTAGAATCCTGCTCCATGTCGCACCCATCCGCCACCGCCGCCAGCAACGAGCCCCGCGTGGCCGAGACCGAGAAGGACCCCCAGTTCGCCTACACGCTGGCAAAGGGTCTGGAGGTGCTGCGCGCCTTCGACGTTGCCTCACCGACGTTGGGCAACCGAGAGATCGCCCAGCGCACGGGCATCGGCCGGCCCACGGTGGTGCGCCTGACGCGCACGTTGGCGCTGCTGGGTTACCTGAAGTACCACGAGCCGACCGCGCGCTACCGCCTGGCGGCGCCGGTGTTGTCATTCGGCTATCCGCTCCTGTGCCAGCTGGGCGTTCGCCAGCTCGCCCGGCCGCACATGCAGGAGCTGGCTGATTTCGCGCGCGGCGCGGTCTCGCTGGCCATGCGCGGCGGTGACGAGCTGGTGCTGATCGAAAGCTGCGTGGACAAGAATGCGCCTTCAGGCCGCCCCGACGTGGGCGCGACCCGGCAATTCGCCGACACATCGCTCGGCCATACCTACTACAGCGCAACCAGCGACGCAGAGCGCGCCGAGATCGAAGCCCTGCTGAAAGCGCGCGACGCGCAGGGCTGGCCCGCGCTGCGCCGGCAGCTTGCGGCGTCGCGCAAGAGTTTTCAGGCCAGGGGCTTCTGCATCGTGCCTTCACCGGGCGCCGGCATGGCCGCCATCGCGGTGCCCTTGAGCTTCATGGTCGACGACGAGCTGCTCATCATGAACTGCGCGGTGGCCCAGTTCCATCTGCAGGCCGACACGCTCGAAACACAAATCGCGCCGCGCCTGCTCAACCTGGTGCGCCTGCTGCAGACAAGTGTGGGGCGGCGCTGACACCCGCATCTGCATACCTCTTCCGATCCTCATCCTTTCACTTCAGGAGACACCCACCATGACATCCTTGCGTATTCGCCCGCTCGCATGCTTCGCCGCCCTGGCCTTCGGCTTAGCCGGTTCCGCCTTCGCCCAGAGCGCGGCTGACAGCTTTCCCACCAAGCCGATTTACCTCATCGTGCCGTACGCCGCCGGCGGCGGCACCGATCTGGTCATGCGCGCCATCGCCCCCGGCATGGCCGAGGCGCTGGGGCAACCCATCGTGGTCGAGAACAAGCCCGGCGGCGGAACCATCAACGCCACGGACGCCGTCGTCCGCGCCGCGCCCGACGGCTACCAGCTGCTCGCCGTCGGTGCGCCGATCTATCTCAACACCGCGCTCGGCATCAAGACACCCTACGACCCGCTGAAGGACCTCACGCCCGTCTCGCTGCTGGTAAACAACCCCGGCCTGTTGCTAGTGGGCTCGTCGGTGAAAGCCAAGGACGTCAAGGAACTCGTGGCGCTGAGCAAGTCGACCAAGGGAGGCCTGAGTTATGCCAGTGCTGGCACCGGCAGCATCGCGCACCTGGCGGGCGAACTGCTGAAGGCGCGCATCGGCATCGACATGCTGCACATTCCTTATAAGGGCAGCGCGCCCGCGCTGGCCGACTTGATGGGTGGTCAGCTGCCCGTGGCCGTGGACGCCATCATCCCGTCCGGCGTGCAGGTCAAGGCGGGAAAGGTGCGCGCGCTGGCCATCCTGGCCAACCAACGTTCGCCCCTGTTGCCCGACGTGCCCACCATCGCCGAAGCCGGCTATCCCGCCATGGACGTGGGCGGCACCTTCGGCCTGATGCTGCCGGCCAAGACACCGCCGGCAGTCATTGCCAAGATCCACGCGGCCATGAAGAAGGCCATCACCAACCCGGCTGCGCGCAAGCAACTCGACGACATGGGCTATGAGGTGATTGCCAATTCGCCCGAGCAGTTCGGCATCTACCTGCGCGAACAGATCGCAACGTGGACCAGGATCGTTAAAGACAACAACATCAAGGCCGAGTGAGGCCAGCTATGGCTGCAACATCCACCCCCTCCACCGGCCCACTGCAGGGGATACGCATACTTGACATGGCCACGGTGCTGGCCGCGCCTTTCGCCGCTACTCTATGCGGCGACCTAGGCGCCGAGGTGACCAAGCTCGAACTACCCGACGGCAGCGACACCTTACGCCACATGCTGCCGGTGATGGGCGAACACGCTCTGTTCTGGAAGGTCACTAACCGCGGCAAACGCGGTATCACACTGGACGTGCGCAAGCCCGAGGGCCGGGCGTTGCTGCTTAAGATGCTACCGCGCTATGACGTGCTGGTGGAAAACTTCCGTACCGGCACGCTGGACCGCTGGGGCCTTGACTTGCCGACGCTGCATGCCCACAACCCCGACCTTATCGTCCTTCGCCTGACCGGCTTCGGCCAGACCGGCCCCTATGCTCGCCGCCCCGGCTTTGCGCGCATCTTCGAGGCAATGAGCGGCTTCGCCCACCTCACTGGTGAGAGCGGCCGCTCCCCGCAACACATGAACTACCCGCTGGGCGATGTGGTGTCGGGCCTGTTCGGTGCGTTCTCCATCACCTCGGCGCTGGCCGGCCGCGCACGCAGCGCGCCGGGCACACCACGCGGCTGCGAGATCGATCTTTCTGCCACCGAGGCGCTGATGCGCATGCTGGACCCGCTGGCGGTGGAGTATCAGCACCAGGGATTTGTGCGTGAGCGCACGGGGGCGCGCGCCACCTATTCGGCGCTGTCGAACATCTTTGCCACCGCGGACGGACAGTGGCTGACGATCGTGGGCACCAGCGGCACCACCTACCGGCGCATCTTCGATGCCATGGGCCGCGCCGACCTGCTGGACGGCGACAGGCTGGCTACGACCGCCGCGCGCCTGCAGCACAGCGACGAGGTGGACGGCATAGTGGCCGACTGGTGCCGCAGCCTACCGCTTGCCGAGATTCAGGCCATCCTGACACGCTACGAAGTGCCGCACAGCAAGGTCTACACCATTCAAGATGTGGTATCCGACCCACAGGTGCAGGCGCGCCAGGCCCTGATCCAGCTACCCGACCCGGACCTGGGCCAAGTAGCCGCGCCCTGTGTGGTGCCGCGTTTTTCCAACCACACACCGACAACGCCGCGCAGCGGACCAGGCGTGGGCGAACACAACGCCGCGGTATTCGGCGAGTTCGGCGTGACGTTGGAGGAACTTGCGCGGCTCAAGGCGCTGGGCGTGGTCTGAGACTGCAGACGCTGCATCATGGACCTACTGGCCAATTTGCGAGCTTTCATTAGCGTTACTGAGCATGGCGGCCTATCGCGTAGCGCAGCTGCTCTCGGGGTAGCCACCTCAGTTCTTAGCCGGCAGATCGCCTCGTTGGAGTCTGAGTCACGCGATCGTCTTTTTTATCGTACTGGTCGGGGTTTGCAGCTAACCGAGTTGGGGGTACGCCTTCTACCTCGTGCGCGTGCCCTACTAGCCGACAGTGAAGGACTGACCGGTGAAATACGTGGGGAGCATGACACTCCTGTTGGAACAGTTGACGTCGCTGTGGTACCCGCTGCGCGATCCTTGGCGGGAAAACTCTACTGCCTTTTGCGGGACAAATATCCACGGATACACCTGCGTCTCCACGGTGGCTTGAGCGGGCAGGTGGAGGACTGGATCGCCAGCGGAAAGGTGGATATCGGTATCTTCAATCGCTACACCAGTGCAAAGGTTCGCGGGGCAGATGCAATTCTGCATTCGCCGATGGTATTGGTGGGACCGAAAGAACTGCCGGTGACGCAGGGAGCGCAGGTGACTTTGCGAAGCTTGGAGGGCGTACCAATGGTGATCGCAATGCGGCCAAATACCTTGGTCACCGCGCTTGACGCTGCGGCGCGACGCCAGCGTGTGTCGCTCAATTTTGCCCTTGAGTCTGACTCCGAATCCATCATCATGGATGGAGTGGCGCGCGCGGGACTTTGTACTGTCGTCCCCAAACACGTCGCAATTCGCGACTACGGTTCGGCAAGCTTGCGCTGGTCCTTGCTCATGGAACCTTCCATCGAACAGGTCACTTGGCTCGGTGTGACCGCGGCGCGCCCCGCAAATCCATCATCGCGCGCTGTCGCACGAGTTCTTCGAGATATCGCTCAAGAACTTTATCGCGACAGCGCGAGCCCGAAGAGGCTCAATATATGACTGGATCATTTGCTTTGCCATTTTTGAAAATCTTGTTTGACAGGTTTCGTATTGCAGCCAAAGCATCCACGCCTTAATCTTGCCTTTCCAACTTCAATGGGAATCTATGAAAAATCGACCACTGCATTTTCTTGTTGCCGCCTTCTTGTGCGTTTTCTCCATCGTCGCCGTGGCGCAGGACTACCCGGCAAAGCCAGTGAAGCTGGTCCTTGGATACCCCGCAGGGGGCGCACTCGACGTCTTTGCCCGCGGTCTGGCAGAACATCTGCAGGCGAGGCTGAAGCAAACCTTCGTTGTTGAGAACAGGCCAGGCGCCACCGAAAATGTGGCGGCGAACTACGTCGCGAAGGCACCTGCGGATGGCTACACGCTGTTCGTATGCACCGAGGCACCCCTCGCGTCAAACCAGTTCCTCTACAAGACCATGTCTTACGACCCGGCGAAGGACCTGAAGCCCATCTCGCTGATGGCGAGAGTTCCGCTCCTGATGGCGGCAAGTCCAACCTTCCCAGCGAAGGATGCAAAGGAATTCGCCGCAGTGGCACGTACTCGCGCAAACAACCCGGTAGCCTTCGCGTCAGGTGGCGTCGGAGGCTCTTCGCACCTGCCGATCGTGATGCTCGCCAAGAACGAAGGCTTCGCGTTCAACCATGTGCCGTACAACGGCATCCCACCTCTCATCCCAGATCTCAGTACCGGGCGGGTAGATGCGGTTTTCGGGCCGGTTTCGGTGATGCAGCCATTCGTAAAAGACAACGTGGTCAAAGCAATGGCAGTACAGGGCGAAGCGAGACTCAAGTCGCTGCCGAATGTTCCAACATTCAAGGAACTTGGCCTTGAGGACATCAAGGCGCAAGTCTGGTTCGCCCTCGTGGGCCCCGGAAACATGCCGGATGCCCTTGTGGCTAGGTTGGCAACTTTGACCAAGGAGGTATTGGCAAGCCCCGAATTCCTCTCCAAATATGTAGAGCCGTTTTCAATCTCGCCCATAGGAACGACGCCCGCTGAGTTTGCAAGCTTTATCGTGTCGGAACGGGAATACCAGCGTGAGCGAGTTAGGTTGTCCGGCGCCAAAATGGACTGAAGCGCGCCATGCCAAACTGGTCAACGGTTACATGACCCCTGCCCCGCGCGAAGTCGCCACTGGCCTGCGCTTTCCGGAGGGCCCGGTCGCAATGCCCGACGGATCCGTGATCCTGGTGGAAATCGAAAGCCAGCATCTGACACGGGTGAAGCCCGGCGGAGCCATCGAGCGCATCGCCCACCTGGGCGGTGGCCCCAACGGCGCGGCGATCGGGCCGGACGGCAGGGCCTACATCTGCAACAACGGCGGGTTCGACTGGCATCGCAGCGCCGAACACGGCATCCGCCCCATCAGTGCCGCCAGCGATTACCGCACCGGCCGCATCGAGTGCGTGGACCTCGCCAGCGGCAAAGTCGACATACTCTTCGAGGCCAGCGACAAGCACCGGCTATGCGGGCCCAACGACATCGTGTTCGACCGGCACGGCGGCTTCTGGTTCACCGACATGGGCAAGGCTCGCGCCCGCGACGTCGACCGCGGAGCCGTCTGCTATGCGAAGGCAGACGGCTCGATGATCCGCGAGGTGATCTTCCCGATGTGGACGCCCAATGGCATCGGCCTGTCTCCGGACGAGAAGACGCTGTACGTGGCGGAGACTGCCACCGGGCGGGTCTGGGCATTCGACATTTCCGCGCCGGGAGAGATCGCGCGCCAGCCCTGGCCTGCGTCGCCGCACGGCGGACGCCTGCTTGCCGGGCTGCCGGGCTTCCAGAACTTCGACTCGCTCGCGGTGGACAGCGCAGGCAACGTCTGCGTGGCCACGCTGATGAACGGCGGCATCACCGTGATCACGGCCGACGGCGCCAGCACGTCGCACATCCCGATGCCCGACGAGATGACCACCAACATCTGCTTTGGCGGACCGGACCTACGCACCGCGTACATCACACTGTCGTCGGTGGGCAAACTGGTAGCGATGGACTGGCCGCGGCCGGGCTTAGCGCTGAACTACCTGAATCGCTGAACAACGCCGACCCGTGGCCGAGCGCGCCATGACGTTCTGCTTGCCGGTCTTCTCGGTCCATCAGCATCGTTCGGCCAGCCGCCCCTGCGCGAGGGCGCCCATCGGCAGGGCCGCGATCACAGCGGAGCCGACGGCGAGCGCCAACTGCTTGCGGGTGGAAATCAGCATGTTCATGGCAGCTCCGGGCTGACTTCGGAGAGTGCCTGTCCGTGTCCCGGACGCTCTTGAGCACTGAAATCGTCCTGAAATTCATGCATTGGCGCTGAGGTGGCAGACTGCCCTGAACCGGCGATTCGCGACCGACTGGATCTGGCCGGGTGCCGGAGTCCGAGTTGCCGAGACTGGCGCCACATTGCCGACCTTCCAGGGTATGCCCCGACGACCGGTCTGGAGCGGGCAATTCAGAAAGTCGAACGTCGCCTGGCAGTCTTGACTTACCAAAAAGGGGTTTGGGTCCTGTGACCGCATCTGGTCGCAGGACATACCTCCGTCACTAAACACGACTGAACTCGATTCAAAAAAAGCTCGTTAAACGCAATTGCGCTACCGTTTACGACTTTAGAAATCTGTCTTGAATCTCTAACAGTCACCAAGCCCGAATAGATTCTGAAGAGGTTTTCGGACTTAAATTAAGTGAAATTCCTGACAGTTTTTATCTGAATTTACAGTTCTTATCTATACGATCACCCCCGAACCGAACTTACTCCACGGTCACACTCTTCGCCAGATTCCTCGGTTTGTCCACGTCCGTGCCGCGCACACAGGCGGTGTGGTAGGCCAGCAGCTGCAGCGGCACCACGTGCAGCAGGGGCGACAGCTCACCGTAGTGCTCGGGCATGCGGATCACATGCAGGCCCTCGCCGCTTTCAAGCCGGGTGTCGGCATCAGCCAGCACATACAGCACGCCACCACGGGCGCGCACCTCGTGCATATTGCTTTTGAGCTTTTCCAGCAGCGCGTCGTTCGGCGCCACCGTCACCACCGGCATGGCGGCGGTCACCAGCGCCAGCGGGCCGTGCTTGAGCTCGCCCGCCGGGTAGGCCTCTGCATGGATGTAGCTGATTTCCTTGAGCTTGAGCGCACCCTCCAAGGCAATCGGGTAATGCAGGCCGCGGCCCAGAAACAGCGCGTTGTCCTTGGTGGCAAAGTCGTCGGCCCAGGCCATCAGCTGCGGCTCCAGCGCCAGCACCGCCTGCAGCGCGGCCGGCAGGTGGCGCATGGCCTTGAGGTGGCGCGCCTCTTCGGCGTCGCTCAAGTGGCAGCGCGCCTGCGCCAGCGCCAGCGTCAGCAAAAACAGGCCGGCCAGTTGGGCGGTAAAGGCCTTGGTGCTGGCCACGCCAATCTCGACCCCGGCCCGGGTGATGTAGGCCAGCTCACATTCACGCACCATGGCGCTGGTGGCCACGTTGCAGATGGTCAGGGTGTGCGTCATGCCCAGGCTTTGCGCGTGGCGCAGCGCGGCCAGGGTGTCGGCGGTTTCGCCCGACTGCGTGATGGTGACCACCAGCGTGCGCGGGTTGGGCACCGAGTCGCGGTAGCGGTACTCGCTCGCCACCTCCACCTGGGTTGGAATTTTGGCGATGCTCTCCAGCCAGTATTTGGCGGTGCAACCGCTGTAATAGCTGGTGCCACAGGCCAGGATCAGTACCGAATCAATGCCCTTGAACACGCGCGCCGCGCTGGCCTGGCTGCCGTCGAACAGCTCAGGCGCAATGCCCTCCACGCCCTCCAGCGTGTCGGCAATGGCGCGCGGCTGCTCAAAAATCTCTTTTTGCATGTAATGCCGGTAAGGGCCCAGCTCGGCGGCGCCACTGTGCGCCAGCACCGTCTTGACCGGGCGCTGCGCCGGCGTGAGGGCTTTGTGCGCCCGGTCCACCAGCCAATATTTGCCCAACTGCAGGTCGACCACGTCGCCTTCTTCCAAGTAGACGATCTGGTCGGTCACGCCGGCCAGGGCCATGGCGTCGCTGGCCAGAAAATGCTCGGTGCCACCCTGCCCCACGCCCAGGATCAGCGGAGAGCCGGCGCGCGCGCCGACCAGTCGGTGCGGCTCGTCTTTGCAAAAAACCGCAATCGCGTAGGCCCCCTGCAACTGCCCCACGGCAGCCTTGACCGCGTCAAACAGGTCGCCGTCGTACAGGCTGTCCACCAGGTGGGCGATGACTTCGGTGTCGGTTTGGCTGTGGAACACATAGCCGCGCGCCTGCAGGCTGGCGCGCAGTTCATCATGGTTTTCGATGATGCCGTTGTGCACCAGCGCCACCCGGCCGGGGCGGCTGGCGGCATCTGGCCCGGGGCCGTGGCTGAAGTGCGGGTGGGCGTTGTGCACCACCGGTGCGCCGTGGGTGGCCCAGCGGGTGTGGGCGATGCCGGTGGCGCCTTCCAAATGACTTTGCGCCACCTGGGTCAGCAGCTCGGCCACCCGCTCGGTGCTGCGCGCGCGCTGCAGGCCGCCGGTGTGCACCGCCACGCCGCAAGAGTCGTAGCCCCGGTACTCCAGCCGCTGCAGGCCCTGCACCAACACGGGAACGATATTGCGAGTAGAAACCGCACCAACAATGCCACACATCAGCTATTCCCCTTTTTAAACTGGGTGAATGGTAGCGGGGTCAATAAGAAATTAAACATTTTTTTATTGATAAATTACGACAATAATTTCATATCAGTCTTAAAATAATGTTTTATTTCTTTTTATAGATTTATATGGAACAAATCGTACTAGATGCCATCGACCTGGCCCTGCTGGCGCAGCTGCAGCAAGATGCCTCACTGAGCAACCTGGCACTGGCCGAGCAGGTGCATGTGTCGCCCCCCACCTGCCTGCGCCGGGTCAAGCGCCTGCGCGAGGCCGGCTGGATCGAACGCCAGGTGGCTGTACTCAGCGTGGACAAACTGGCCAGCCTGGCCGGCCACGGCCTGTGCGCGGTGGTGGAGGTGACGCTGGACAGGCAAGACCAGGCCGCGCTAGAAGCCTTTGAGGCCAAGGTGGCGCCCGAGGGCCCGGTGCAACAGTGCTACCGGGTCTCGCCCGGCCCAGATTTTTGTCTGGTGGTGCACACCGCCAACATACCCGCCTACCTGGCGCTCACCCAGCGCCTGTTCACGGTAGATGCCAATGTGCGCAACGTCAAGACGTTTTTCAGCGTCAAACGCAGCAAGTTTGGCGCGGCTTTGCCGCTGCCGGGCTGAGCAGACTCGGCGGCTCAGGCCAGCGGCAACCTGACGCTCACCCGGCAGCCGCCGCCGGGCAGGCCGCTGGCCTCGATGCGGCCGCCGTGGCGTTCGATGATTTTGCGGGTGATGGCCAAACCCAGGCCCAGGCCTTCAAAAGCCGCGCCACTGTGCAGGCGCGAAAAGGGCTGGAACAAGCGGGCCTGGTAGGCCGGGT
>Ga0214919_10008575_pt1 | contig 13418 bp, 11 predicted proteins | sample LL1503_MetaG_FD_177994 | JGI IMG/M metagenome (GOLD analysis project Ga0214919, IMG submission 177994) | Freshwater microbial communities from Lake Lanier, Atlanta, Georgia, United States - LL-1503 | ecosystem: Environmental > Aquatic > Freshwater > Lake | place: USA: Georgia | collected...
CAAGCCTCATTCTCATTCCGCTACTATAATATTTAATAGGGGTATCGATAAACTTTTCAATTTCTGAGAAAGATATAATTTTATCTAAATTTTTCTCAATCTCAGAGTGGCTAAGACCATGGAGTGACGCATTTAGATATACATTCTCCCTTCCGGTCAGAGAATTATTAAAACCCGTTCCAACCTCTAAAAGCGAAGTAAGGGTCCCGCGAATCCTGATTTTTCCTTCAGTTGGGTAAGTAACTCGAGCTATTATTTTTAATAGTGTAGATTTTCCAGCTCCATTTTTACCTATTACCCCAACTCGCTCGCCACGATTAATAGTAAATGAAATATTTTTTAATGCGCAGTGGGAATTAAATTTTTTCTTTGAAAAAAAATTTAAACTAAATATATTTTTGATGTTTCTCAAGCTCTCTTCTCCAGGGAGAGAATAGAGCTTGCTAATATTATCAACTATGACTATAGGGTTTTTCATTAGAGTCTATCAGCAAAAAATTTTTCTGAATAAAGAAAAAACAAGGATCCAATAATGAAAATAATGATAATCAAAACTGAAGCAATTAGCCAATTACTCAGAAACAAGGGACTTTCAGAAAACAAAGCAAAGCGAAATCCCATCAAGAGGCCAGACATTGGATTTAATGAATAAAGAAAATGCGATGGTTGTGGCAATATATTTGGAGAATAAAGAACGGGAGAAATAAACATTCCTATATAAAGAGCAAAGCCTAAAAAATGACCCCAATCATTATTTCTCAAGCTAAGAGAGCTAAAAATACATCCAATTCCGAATATCAACAAAAAAAGTTGAAATAATATTAATGGTAAAAAAATAATATGCCAGTTCGGTGTAAGACCAAACCAAAATATCATAAATATCAGCGGCAAACAGGTAATTAAAAAAATAATAAAATTTGCAAGAATTACAGCAAATAAAGATAAAACCTTAGGGTAATACACCTTTTTAATTATATTCGAATTTAGTCTAAGAGAAGATGACACTTCCTGGAGAGACTCAGCAAAAAAGAACCAAAAAATTAAACCGCTATAAGCATAAATCGTGTAAGGAATAGCAACGCCGAATTTTGCTTCGGAATAATTACGAAATGCCGAAAATATGAAAACCATCAAAACTGGGCGGAATACAGGCCAAAAATATGCTAGATTTTTATTATTAAATTCGGTTTTCAGGCGCCTTTCAACTAGGGAGTATAAAAAAAACCTGTATTTATAAATTTCCACTATATTGAAATGTGTAAACATTTTTGGAGGCAAAATAACTATTTCTTTATTCGTCATATTCTTGTTATCCATTTACTAACCTACGAAACCACGATTAAATTTGTTTACCGGAATGACTAAAAGATTTTTTTAGCGATTTAAATTTATTTTCAGCTAAATCTAATGCTTTTAATTTTTCACTAGAAAGCGAGCCTTCAAAAGGCTTAACAAATAGAGTTGAAGTAGAATTCGAAAATAAAGAATCAAATATCCCTTTTAAATGCTTATTTTTACCAAATTTCCTCCGAGCAAAAAATAGATTTTTACTAAAATTATCTTCCGCAGTAATGTAAGCAAATACATTATTAATGCTAGGAAAAACCTTAAGTTTTTTTTTGCCGTCAATAAGAAAAGCTTGGTAACCGAGAGACTTCTCTAATTTTAATAATATTCTTTTGAGCAAGATAAGTCTTTCATTAGATAAATTTTTATGGCAAATCTCAATCAAAAGAATAGCATCATTTTTGCTTAATGTATCAAGACTACCCTCAAGTACTTCAGGTTCAAAACCTTCTACGTCAATTTTAATAAAATCGACTTTATTTACATTAAATTTTTGAAGAATAAAATCAAGACGTGAAGTCTTAATTTTACACTTTGTTAAGATGGGATCACGATTCAATTTTAAAAGACTACTAAGGGCAGAATCTGCATGCATATATAAGAAACCTGCAGATTCACAATTACTCAATCCGTAATGGCTTAGATAAATTCTTTTGCCGAGATTATTTTCCTTAATATTTTTTTTAAGTGTAATGTATACATTTTGATTCGGCTCAAATGCAATAACCTTGCCTTGCTGGCCTGCACAAAGAGACATATTTAAGGCAAATAGACCAACGTTAGCACCAACATCAATACATACATCTCCTGGATTAATTAGCAAGCATAAAAAATTGAGGTCATCCTCGTCGGTTGAGAAGTTAAAAAAATACTCTCGCTGTAATTTAGAATTCAAATCTAAATGCATTTTTATCCCATTATTAAATCTTTTAATGCGCTTTTGACTAACACCAGGTGGATAGAAATAAGTACAGCATCTAGAAAGATAAGTGGCATAGATTGGCAAAAATTTATCTGTGGGTGAAATATTTTTTAATTTATAAAACATAACCTGCAAAACTAAATCCGAGTTAGGGTGAGAATCTAAATTAATATCGTTAGCAAATCTTGTAATGTTTACAAAATTCCTAGCAAAATTCTTACATCTGAGAACTGATAATTTTTGTGCTTTATTTTCTAGCTTGAAATTAGGTCCAGCCTCGCTATTAATCCAACATAAATGGATTTTTTCTTCTAAATCCGAAATATCACTATTTTTAAAAAAAATTGAATTCGGAGGTGATTGCTCTTTGTGGACAGAGATATCTGAAAGTAAAATTTTCTTACCGAGAGCGATTGCCTCTTCTACAGAAGAACTCCAGCCTTCAAATTCTGATGGTTGTAAAATAAATGCTGCAGATCTATAAATTTGAATCTGTTCGAATCGCGGCAGGACACCCAGATGTTGAAAAATTATTTTAGGGTACTTTTTTAGGAAAGTCATAATTTCACTATAATAATGCTTATTACGGTAATCATGAAGACTTCCAGAACAAACCAATGGAATATTAATGCTATTTTTAGCAAGATTAGCTAATGCTTCTAAGACGAACATATGCCCCTTATGCTTCCATAATTGATTAGGCATATATATAAATTTTATTGGTAAATTATATTTGCTAATTATAGATTTTGGATTACTAACAAAAAAAGATTTATTAAAAAAAGTATGGAAATTTAAAACAAAGACTTCTTTATAATAAAATTGCGGAAAAAATCGTTGAAAATCTTTCTTTGCATCTTCACTACTCAGGACAATAATACCTCTCTCAGAAAACATAGCCTGATAAAATTTATCGCGAAAAATAGACTCGCGATTAGAAAAATTTTCCGGTAGATGTTTGTACTGAAAATCAGGTACCCAGTAAATATTTTCTGCAGATTGAAAATTACCAGGTCCCTTTATTGGAAAAACTATTTTTGAATTATTACTTTTATTTATATGCTTACTAAGTATATTAGAACCTAAAATATACCGTGAAAATAAATTAAGCACTTTTTCTGTAAATCCATTTTTTTTAGTAACAAGTTTTATATTTTTAATCTTTTTAATCTGATTAAATAATTGTATATTTTTAGAGTCTTCTATGATGATTGTTGGTTGGGAAGAATCAGGCAAGAGTGATAATGCTTCAACAATACCTAGAATATATTGGCTTCCACCTAGCCATGACGGACCACCAATTAATTTAATTTCTATTTGCATTATTTTTAAACCAATTAATATATTCGGAAAGACCATCGCTTAAATTTACACCAGTTGAAAAGCCAAAAGACTTTATTCTGCGTATATCTGCATGCCAATTTTTTGGGTCCCCGGAGCGATCTATTTGATTAAATTTTAAATAATTCTTATTTTTTCCAAATTCAAAAAGAATTTGATGTGCTAATTCTAGAATAGTCGTTTCTTTTCCCGAAGCGACATTGTAAAACTCACCAAGAAAATCTGCCTGCTTATAGATACATAAAATGGCTTTTGAAATATCTTCTGAATGAATAAAATCTCTAGATTCATTACCATCTCCGCTCAACTCAACTAATTCAGAACTGGAGCATTTGTTACACAAATCCCATAAAATTTGTCTTTTAAGTCCATTACCATAAGCAGAAAAAACTCTTAACGATACGGTTTTTATTCCATAAATTAAAGCGTATTCCTCTGCTATTAGCTCACATAGTCTTTTATGATAACCGTATGGCGATAATGGTAAGCAGTTTGCAGTTTCAGAAATTGGTAAGGTTTTTGGCTGCCCATACACAGCAGCGCTCGATAGGAAAATGACCTTTGTATCTTTAGACAAGGATCTAATTTGGTCGAGAATAAATGAAAAAAGGTTAGCTGAGCTATGAAAATCGCTCCGAGGATTTATTAGTGAACCTGCTATATTAACATTTCCAATTAAATTAATTAGGAGGTCAGCCTGATGTTCTGTAAGGATACTATTTAATTCTTTTTCTATTGAGGTTATTTTATAAAATTGTGAATAATTTTCTCTTCGATTTGGGTTAACAATATCAACACCAATAACTGTGAATCCCTGATTAAAAAAAAACTGGGATATTGCCGATCCCAGAAAACCCGAGGCTCCCAGTATGATTATTTTTTCATTATTTTTTACCATTTTCTTATTGCGAAGGCAATGCCATAACCTAGATCTTCAATCTCACACGAAGTGTATCTCGAGTCATTCTGAATAAGCTTTCTCCAAACATCTCTTAGATAAGGGTGTTTAGGGTGATTAATATCATCAAATACTATCGCACCGCCGATTTTCAATCTTGGTAAAACGTCACACAAATCTTCTGTAGCGCCTGCATATGAATGATCGCCGTCAACTGTAATTAAGTCGAATAATGACTTATCTTTCATCAAAAAATCTTTTAATGTTATGTGTGAATTTCCGTTATGAAAATTTTTAACTCCTTTATGGCCAATCTTAGATAATTCTCTAGTTACAAACTCGGGGCCGGGGTTATCCATTCCAGCATAATTTTCCATCCAAATATCGAAGAATTCCATTTTACAATTTACCGACTTTAACGCTACTGCAGCTGCACTTCTGCCCCTCCTTACGCCAATTTCTAAATAATTATTTGGCTTTATAATTTCGGATAGGCATAAAAGAGTTGTGACGATATCTGCATAAATCCAATCACCGCCAAACCTTTGTAAGCCCTCTTCGTAATATTCAGACAAATATTTTGTATACTCATCAGGCTCTAATCTTTCTAGTAACTTTGATGCCTCATGCACATATTTAGTATCGAATAATTTTTTACGGACAAATTCTGCATTTATTAGCAGTGGCGGGTACCAATCCTTATTTTTCCTCGAATAAAAGCACAGAGATTCAACATAAGAGGCATGAGAAAAGTATGAAGGGTACTGTTCTTTAAGTAAAAATTTCTTAACTATACTTACGAAAGATTTTATATATTTTTTTATCATAAAATTAATTAATACAAATAAACCATTTACCTACCGATCTTTGGTCACTCCATGACGAATCAATAATTAATACCTGCCGATAAACCCTTCTAAATTTCTTTAACCACCACAGGGTAGAATTATTAAAATAACTTTGAGTTCTAATTATCCATCCGTGATCACGCTCATCTCTAGAAACTGGAATATTATGAAATGAAGCAGTTTTTGTTACTCTTCTAGATTCTTTTAGAAAATTAATAATACCTTCTTCCGTAAAATGCTCTAAAGAGCCTATTGAATAAGCATAATCGAAAAATTTATTTTTATATTGCATATCAGTTGCATCTTGAATAGTTAAATATTTTTTATTTAATCCTTTCGATATGGCTCTTTTGAGTAAAAGATCTGAGATATCACACCCATAAACTGCTAGATTTTTATTACCCTTAAATTTAAGCATTGCAGAGCCTGTCCCACAGGCTATATCTAAAACTCTGCCTTTTTTTAGGGTCAAGAGAAATTGAATTTCATTCCAAACATTACCCTCACCCCATTGCTCTAATAAATTAGCCATTTTTGAGTCCCAATAGACATCTAGGTCTTGGCCAGATCCTGCAGATACCTGTTTATTATCTTTTCTTGCAGTATAAATAAAGTTCAATTTAGAAAAAAGCTTTTTTAAAATCATTTAAGAAACTCCTCATCTGGATATATATAGTCTTTATTATCTAAAACTCCCGAACAAATTACGTCAAGGCCCTTATCCGATCCAGCCTTTAATTGATTTAATGAATTAATCTCAAAAGAGAAGCTTGGGTTATTTTTTTCAGATTTAACAAAGGTTAGGGGTATAAATCTTCTGAAAAAAAAGTGGTAGGCGTACATCTTAGCAAGTTTTATTTTACTCTTATTCATTTTAGAGTGAAAAGGAAGTTCATTTAATATCTTTTTATAATTTGCATATGATTTGACATCTATTGTTATACCTTTATTTTTGATCCATGCTTCCCCAGCTACAATAACTGGAATTCCTAATGCAGCAGCCTCAATACCTGTTTTTGTACCATATATCAAAACAGCGTTACTTTTCTCACATAATACATATGTGCTTATATTGCTTTCGGGCTTTATGATGAAAATATTTTTTGGAAGCCTTGGAAATAATTTTATTATTTCATCGAAGATTAGCTGACGAGAAACTAAAGTACCGGTAATCTCAGCCGGATGGATTCTAATAATCAATTGTAAACTTGGTTTTTTTGAAAAAATTTCAATGGTTTTTACAATCCAATCTAACATGTTTTCAAAAATATTTGCTTTAAAGTGTAACTGTGCATCCCAAAAAACATTAGTGAGCAATACTACAAATGGAATATCTTGGTTTATACCTAGCTCCTCACATATAACATTAAAATCATTTTCAGGTTTACTGTGAAACCAAATCCAATCGTCTCTGCCTGACCTTCTGCTCCAGAGATAATCCTTAATCTTTTTTTCCAATCTATTACTCCAACTTATAGCATTCCAATTCTTAATTGGTTCGTCAAGAAGAGTGTAATGATATGAGTTATTATGGGAAAAAATAAAGCATTTTTTTTTGTAGGCAACAGTCCAATTTGAAACTCTAATATTATTTTTTCTGAAAACATCACCTATAATTCCTTGGGGCACATAAATGCCATGATGAAATATGGTTGTAACAGGCCTGAATGAATTTAAAATATTCTTCGATACTTCTTCAGTTATCAGGGCTGCTGATAAATAACGTCGAAGAATAATTGTATGGTTGCGTTCTTCAGGTAAATCACCCCTAGCAAAAAATCTTAAAGCACCAGCATAAGCCTGCTCACCAATATTTGAGTCTTTTGTTTTGAAGTTCCTAATGTCAGAAACTGCTATTTTATTTGATAATGCATTTGACTTTATTATAAATGAAGGGCTAATGAAATCCGAATATTTAAAAACTTTTAGGCCAGTGCTTTTGTATGCATTAACGCCTCGATTGAAGCATGAAGAGCATACTCTCTTCTTTTCATCAGAATAATTTGTTTTTAATAAATCTGAATTTTTATGAATATTCATATGTAAGCAAGCTGGCAAAACTCCGTCGCAGAGTAAATAGGCAACGTCACCACCTCTTAAAGTAAGGGCCACTCCCAACATACTCTCAACTAATGTTGCAATATTATGTCCACCAACACTTGTTGGAATAAGAATTTTTTTATTCTTTTTTAAAGAAAGAGCAATTTGCCATTCAGCTGAATTACTAAGAGATTCAAACCAATTTATTGATTTTTTATTTCTTGGTTTTTTTAATAAATAAAAAGGAGCTATATAGCGTAAAAACGAAAAAAAATTTAGAAGCTTATCCATTATAAATTTTATTATACTCATAACTGGGTATATATTAAGTGGGCAAATAATGGCATTCCATCCTTACCGACGTATTGCATTTTAATTCCGGCAAAAATAAAGTCTAGCTTGCTTAAACGATAATGAATTTCATGAAACAATGGTTGATTTTTATATAAAGGGACAAAACAACATTCAATTAAAATAACCGAAGCCTCCGAGAGGACCTTATTACCTCCATCAATAATTTCTGCTTCCGCTCCTTGAGCGTCTATTTTAATTAATAAGGGAGTCTTAATTTTTTCTAAATAATTATCAAGGCAATCTAAATTAACATGAATCACTTCTTGCTCGGAGACTTCTGGCCACTCTGAAGTGGTTATTTCAGTTAAGGAATAAAGGGACGATGCAGCATCATAGCTATTAATAATAAATTCCCCATGCCCTTTAAATGAAGATAGCGCTAAAGAAAACACCTCAAATCCCTTTTCTTTTAAGGGGGCGCTGCAGTGAGGTAAAGGCTCAAAACACAAGACATTTGGAATTTTAAATAAATTTTTAAGATGCAGCGCATAGTCACCATTATTTGCACCGATGTCAATTAACATTTTAAAGTTTTGTTTTTTTAAAAATTTAATATCAGCATTCATGATTAATTAGCTTACGATACTCTTTAAAATTTTAGGGTAAAAATTTTTAATTTTAAGATCAAAATCAACCATCATTTCAATCAAATTGTAGAATGGTGTTTTCGATTTCCACCCGAGTTCAGAAAAAATTTTTGAAGGGTCAGAAAAGCTCGATATAATGTCAGATGATCTTAAAAAATTTTGATTTATTTCAATAAATTCTTCCCAATTCAAATTAACATAGGAAAAAGCATATTGAATAAAATTTTTTAAAGAGTGTGTTTCACCTGTCGCTATAACATAGTCCTTGGGAAGTGTATTTTGAAGCATCATATTCATTGCTTCAACATAATCACCCGCAAAGCCCCAGTCCCTTTGAATATCTATGTTCCCAATTTCTAATTTTTTTAGTTTTCCAGCTTTGATTAATGCAACAGATTGTGTAATTTTTCTTGTTACATAGCTTGGTTTTCTCAAGGGGGATTCGTGATTAAATAAAATACCAGAACATGAAAACAAACCATAGTTTTCCCGATAATTTTTTACGTAGTAGAAACTAGATAATTTAGAAATTCCATAAGGGCTAATAGGATTAAAAGTAGTTTCCTCGTTGCAAGGCTTTATGCTATTGCCAAAAATTTCAGATGAGGCTGAATTAAAAAAACGTATACTTTTGTTTGTATTCTTAATAGCCTCTAAAATATTTATTATCGGGATTGTAATGCTATTTTCAGTTTGAGCAGGATTTGAAAAAGATTGAGCTACTGAGCTTTGTGCAGATAAATTGTATATTTCATTAGGGTTTATTTCTTCAACGATATCCAAAACTTCTGCGTAGGAATTTAAATTTACACTTGCCACTTTGACTCTATCTCTAAGTTGAAAATAGTCAAGCCCTTGATTAAATGAATTATTTTTATCTCGTGTGGATCCAAAAACCTCATACCCATTTTTAAGAAGAAATTGGGCTAAATAAGCCCCATCTTGACCAGATATCCCAAAAATTAAAGCTTTTTTTTTCAACCTTTAAGCGCTCTTAAATATGATTGGTATGTAAGCTTTAAGCCAACATCGAATTTAATTGCAGTTTTCCAGCCAAGGTTATTCATCTTTGTAATGTCTAGAAGCTTTTTTGGGGTTCCATCTGGCATGGTTGAATCAAAAAAAATCTCGCCTGAATACTCCACAATCTTAGAAATCTTAATAGCTAACTCTTTTATTGTTAAATCAATTCCTGACCCTATATTCACAATTGGGGAATTATTGCTCAAATTTAGTAGGTCATTAAATTTTTCTCTATTAAGGTCCATTAAAAAAACACATGCGCTTGCTAAGTCATCACAGTAAATAAATTCACGAAACGCCTTACCGGATCCCCAAAGAGTCACTGAAGATCTTTTCTTTACTTTTGCTTCATGAAATTTTTTAATTAATGCAGGTATTACATGGCTATCGTTTTCATCGTAGCGGTCGCCTGGTCCGTATACATTTGTTGGCATAGCGGAAAGATACTCAGTTTTATATTGTTTATTGTAGCTCGCGCACATTTCTATTCCTGCAATTTTAGAAAGAGCATATGCTTGATTTGTAGGCTCTAAATAGCCGCTCAATAAGTAACTTTCTTTAATTGGTTGGTCAGAAAATTTTGGATAAATGCAGCTTGAGCCTAAAAATAATAATCTTTTTACATCATTCAAATATGAGGAATGAATTATATTAGTTTGAATAGCAAGATTATTGTAAATAAAGTCTGCAGGATAAAAAGAATTAGCTTTTATTCCGCCAACTTTTGCGGCTGCAAGAAAAACATAGTCAGGTTTTTCTTTTTTAAAAAAATCTAAAGTGACTTTTTGGTTTGTAAGGTCAAGGTCCTTATGGGACTTGATTAGTATATTTAAATAACCCTTATTTTCTAAAGCCCTCAAAATTGCTGAACCAACCAAACCGGTATGACCAGCTATATATATTTTAGAAGCTTTATTCATTTTTATATATATTAAATTGGGAAGTGTTTTTTAATCATTTTTTCTTCTGAAGCTATACGCAAATCTGACTCAACCATTTCTTTTACAAGATCTTCAAAAGTAATCTTAGGTTGCCATCCAAGCATTTTTTTTGCTTTGGAAGCGTCGCCAAGTAAACTCTCGACCTCTGTGGGCCTGAAATATTTGGAGTCTACACTTATTATACATTTTCCATCTGAATCGTAGCCTTTTTCATCTAAACCATGGCCTTTCCAATTAATTTTCATCCCAAGCTCTGATGCTGATTTTTCTATAAAGGTCCTAACAGAATATTGTTCTCCGGAAGCAATAACATAATCATCAGGCTTATCCTGTTGTAACATTAGCCATTGCATTTCTACATAATCTTTCGCGTGGCCCCAATCTCTTTTTGCATCTAAGTTTCCAATATAAAGATGGTTATCAAGCCCCAATTTAATGCGGCAAAGCGATCTGGTAATTTTTCGAGTAACAAAAGTCTCTCCTCGAACAGGGCTCTCATGATTAAACAGAATACCATTACATGCATATATGCCATATGCTTCTCTGTAGTTAATAACAATCCAATAAGCATATAATTTTGCAACAGCGTAAGGACTTCTTGGATAAAAGGGAGTGGATTCTTTTTGTGGAGTTTCACGAACGAGGCCATAAAGCTCGGAAGATGAGGCCTGATAAAAACGAGTTTTATTCTCAAGCTTTAAAATTCTTATAGCTTCCAGAAGCCTTAAAGGCCCTAATGCATCAACATTAGAAGTATATTCTGGCTGTTCGAAGGAAACGGCAACATGGCTTTGTGCAGCTAGATTATAAATCTCATCGGGTTGGACCTCTTCAATAACTCTTATTAAATTTGAGGAGTCTGTCATGTCTCCATGATGCAGATAAAAAGATTGATCAACGTTATGTGGATCTTTGTAAAGATAATCTACTCTGGCAGTATTAAACATGGAAGCTCTTCGTTTAATACCATGAACTTCATAATTCTTTTTAATAAGGAATTCTGCAAGATAAGAGCCATCCTGACCTGTTACGCCTGTTATAAGTGCTTTTTTCATCTACAAATCTTTCGCAAATTTATTGTCTATCGTAGTTATCATCGTACCTAAATATATCATCCTCGCCCAAATAACTTCCCAATTGGACTTCTATTATTTCAAGAATAGAGCTATTTGGATTTCTTAGGCGATGAATTTCACCAATAGGTATATAAGTTGATTCATTTTGGTTTAACAAGTAATTATTATTATTCCTTGTGACTTCAGCCGTGCCTTCAACAACAATCCAATGCTCTGAACGAAAATTATGTTTTTGAAGGGATATTTGATGTCCGGGTTTTATTTTAATCGATTTTACTTTAAAAAAATCTCCTTCATATAAAACAACAAAAGAACCCCAAGGCCTCCTAGATTCTCTATAGTTATGGCAAATCGAACCTTCCTGGTCTTTTAAAAGCGCATATAATTCTTTAACTTTTTGCGCGTGCGATTTAGCAAGAACTAAAACAGAATCAAATGTTTCGACAACAATCAAATCTTTAACGCCCAATAAAGAAACTTTTCGATTAGTTGACCAAACACTAGAATTTTTTGTTTCAAAAAACAAAGCGTCTCCATATTGGCGATTTTCTTCGTTATTTTTATCCATTGAATCTGTTAATGCTAACCATGATCCAACATCACTCCACCCAATAGAACATGGCACTACTGCAATATCACCGGACTTTTCAAGTAAAGCATAATCAATTGAGTTGCTTTCAAAAATATTAAAAGTTTTTGTATCTAGCATTAAGCAATCATAGTCCATACGATTTGAATATGAAGACTGTTCAATACAATTTTCACCATTTATAAAATACTCAATGCAGTGCTGTTTTATTTCATCGAGAAATACCGCAGCTTTAAAGCAAAACATTCCGGAGTTCCAATAAAAATTACCGGCCTCTATAAAATGCAATGCATCTTTAAAATTTGGTTTTTCAATAAATCTTTTAACCAGGAAATTATCTGCTTCAATATAACCGTATCCGGTATCGGGCGAAGTTGGCTCAATTCCAAAAGTAACAATTTTTCCAGATAAAGCCAAATTTATGGCTTCCGTTACGGCTTTTTCAAATTTACTTTGATTGCTAATTAAGTGATCAGCTGGTAACACAAGCATTACAGTATCTTTGCCCAATCTATTTAAAACATCGATCGCTGCGAGTGTTATAGCCGGTGCTGTATTTTTAGCGGACGGCTCTAATATAAAAGTTTTTTTTAAATTAGATTTTTCTTCTGGAAAATTAATTTCATTAAGATCATCGACAGATTGGTAAAAAATATTTTTGTTTGTTACCGTAATTATCTCAACAAGATTAGGTAAAGTAAGTCCTCTTATTAATGTCTTTTGAAATAAGCTTTGGCCGTCACTCAGTTTAATAAAAGGCTTTGGATGCCCCTCTCTAGATATAGGCCATAATCTCGATCCCGGACCTCCAGACAAAATTATGATTACTAATTTAGACAATTATTGGCCTCATTAAGGAAATTATTTTATTTCATTTTATTTAAAACTAGTACTGACAAATCGAAACGGATTACATTTACCCTCACCTTTACCCATAAAAAAACTTTAAGGTGGGTATTGCTGCCCTGCCTCAGATCTGAGGGTTATTTTATCAGGGTTTGATAAATAAGGGGCTCTATAGCACCATCGTTTAATTAGTATCATTTAAAAAAAAGTCACTCATCGTAGTGTTTTTTTTATTGTCTGTTAGTTTTTGCGGGTATAAAAAAACCACCTCTCGGTGGCTTTTTACTCTAACTAGGAAGTGGTGGAGCTGGGGGGAATCGAACCCCCGTCCGTAAGCCCTCTACAGAGAGTTCTACATGTTTAGCTGTCGTTGTTTTTATTTAACGGCTCAATCACCAACGAGCAAGCAATTTCACCGCGAGTCACCTTAATTTAATTATTGACTAAGTGACCCAATCAATAACGAGTCTCTCTTTATGACGCTGCTGTGGTTACCCACCCGACCGAGAGACCCTTCGGTGCAGCGTCCAGCTGGATTAAGCAGCTAGAGCGTAAGTTTCGTCGTTTGCGACTATACTTGTTCTAGTGGATTTACGAGGTAACTAG
>Ga0214919_10008576_pt1 | contig 13418 bp, 17 predicted proteins | sample LL1503_MetaG_FD_177994 | JGI IMG/M metagenome (GOLD analysis project Ga0214919, IMG submission 177994) | Freshwater microbial communities from Lake Lanier, Atlanta, Georgia, United States - LL-1503 | ecosystem: Environmental > Aquatic > Freshwater > Lake | place: USA: Georgia | collected...
ACCTACAAAACAATTGTTGAAACAGCATTTCAAAATGCTGAAAATAATATTTCAAAAATTACAAACGATATTATTAATATGGAAGGTATGTCTGGAACAAAAACAAGACATTTTTATAATAATTTACTAAACATAGAAGACGCTAGATATTTAGAAATAGGAACTTGGAAAGGTAGTTCCGTATGTTCTGCTATGTGTGGAAATAAAGCAAATGTAATTTGTATAGATAATTGGAGTGAATTTGGAGGTCCTAAATCTGAATTTTTAGTTAATTTTGAAAAATTTAAAGGAGAAAATAAAGCAACTTTTATTGAAAATGATTGCTATAAAGTAGATGTTTCTATATTACCAAAATTTAACATTTATATGTATGATGGAAATCATACAAATAATAGTCATTATAATGCATTATTACATTATTATAATTGTTTAGATGATATATTTATTTTTATAGTAGATGATTGGAATTGGCGAGATGTTAGAGATGGTACAATCAACTCTATTAAAAAGTTAAACTTAAAAGTATTATATGAAAAAGAAATTAGATTAACTTGGGATAATTCTGTTACACCAGAGCCAGAATTATCTAAAAATTGGTGGAATGGAATTTATGTAGCTATTTTACAAAAATAATTGGTATTGGAATATAAAAAGATGTAAAATAATTTTATTATTGGCACAGGAGAAAGTAAAATTTTATTTTACTTTCTTCTTCACATCGATTGTCTTTTTTATAAGTTATAACTTTTTAATATGGTTTACATAAATTTTATAAATTCCAGTATAACGATTAAGTGAAAAAGTTAAAAATCCATTAGGGATAATAGACTTTGTTGCTTTTTTTACTTCCTCTTGAAAAAAATTATTTTCCATAAACCATTCAATTGAAAATGTAAATATTTTATTATCTATAGTAATATTTATAGGTTTATCTATATTTGACAGTATTACTATATATGGTTCATTTGATAGATTTTTTAACACAAAATTAATATTATAAAGTTTATCATCTAGTTTTCTTAAAATTTTACTAATAGCATGATCTCTAGCAGCTAGTTCTGCTTTTATGTATGAATTTATTAATGTATCATTTATATCAAGCCCATTATTTTTACCACATGGATTTATATAAAATGGGCTTTTACTTTGATTATAACGACAACAAACTGTATCATAATGAACACTATATTTACAAGGTTTTTTTATAATAGATAACATTTTATCAGAATTGTCTGAATTGTCTGAATTGTCTGAATTGTCTGAATTGTCTGAATTGTCTGAAATTATTATATGTTTTTGGTCTAAATAAGGAATATTTTTTGTTGAATTATTAATATTAGAAATATTACGAGAAAAATATGATATATTAACAGGTTTTATCATTTGGTAAAATAATTTAAAATTCATCATTAATTTATGAAATGTATATATTTTATATATAACTTTCAATTTTTATATATGTTTATTTGTAATATATAAAATGCCGGAAGAAAGTATTACTTTATCTACATCCAATATAATTTATTAAAAATTAAACAATTTATGTATTGTTATACAATTGTAATGATGAAGGAGAAATTTACTCCGAACTTTGTCTCCAATATAAAATGGTTTTTTAATGCCTATATGGAAGTAACTGTACGCGAAAAAATCAACAATATTTTATCATCATAGCTTATATATTAGAGGTGGAAAAACAAAATAAATTTTACTTTCTCCTGTACCATTGTGCAAATATTTTTATGTGGTTTTTCTACATCAATATTAGGAATTCAAGTAGAATATAAACTGGTTGTTCAAAGATAATGGTTGTGTTGAAAATTATTAATCAAGTGCAGAATTGTATGAAATATATGTTCTATAAAAAAAATTGAAAATTAAACAATTTATGTGATGTTATAAAAATTATACTGTAATGGCGACTCTATGTGCTCCCTGTGCTCCCTGTGCTCCATGTGAAATACGTGTATGCAAGTATGGTGTACTGTGTCTGCGAAAGAACCAAGATCATATAAACATGTTTCATTCTACTGCTTCCAATAGCAGCCCTTCACAACATGGCAATATGTATGGGGAACGCATGCCTAGGACTGGGACTGGAAATAATGACCTTGAAATGTGGGATCATCGTGGTAGGGTCGCTGAACGCGGTACGCCATGTAACAAAAACAATGGCAGTGCGTGCCCTATTGCAGATTGCCCTTTTACACATGAGCACCAGAGATGCAAGTGGGGTGACATGTGCAGGTGGGTTACCAAACCAAGAACTAAAAATTACTGTCCTGGTAAACATCCTCAAGATTTTCTCCGCTAAAGAATCTTACAGTTGTTGTAGCGTTCCTTCACAAAAGAATGTGTAAATCAACAAAATATTTATTATAAAATATAATTTTATATTTTATAATAATTAAAACTGTTTATATTGAATAATCTACTTAATTTTACTTTCTCCTTTATCCATTGTATTAAAAAAAATAAAATGAATAAAGTATAAATAGACATATAATAAGATTATAAAAGCTTATTATATTCATTTGTGTTTTTTCATATTTCTTTATAATTGGGTCATAATCTATTGATAATTGATTTTCATTAATTTCTAATTTATTATTTAAGTTTTTCAATCTATTATTTTCCATATAAATATTATTTCTTTCTTCTTTAATCTCTAATAAAATTTGTTGTATGTTATTAATATCTGATTCTATTATTATATTATTAATATCTTTATCTGATAATATATTAATTATTTCAACTAATTTATTTTTTTCATCCATTAAATCTACTATTTTATCTATTAATTTCTGTTTGTCTTCTTTAGTTTTAATATTTTCATCTGATATATTTTTTATTGTTTTATTATTATCTTCTACTAATTTATTATTATCTTCTACTAATTTATTATTGTCTTCTACTAATTTATTATTGTCTTCTACTAATTTATTATTGTCTTCTACTAATTTATTATTGTCTTCTACTAAATTTGATGTTATTAATTTTTGTTGATTATTTTTTTCTTTAATTTTATTAACTTTTTCTTTTAATGTATTATTATCTTCTACTAAATTTGATGTTATTAATTTTTGTTGATTATTTTTTTCTTTAATTTTATTAACTTTTTCTTTTAATGTATTATTATCTTCTACTAAATTATTATTTTTTTCTTTTGTTTTATTTAGTTTTCTTTCAATTTTAAATAGTTTATCATTTAATTCTATTATTTTTTTATTTTCATTATTTTTTTTTAGTTCAACTTCTTCTTCAAAATATATAATATTTTTAAAATATAAATTATTTTCTTCTTCTAATTTTATTATTTTATCTAATAAATTATCATTATCTTCTTGTAATTTATCATTATATTCGTATGTTTTAGCATTTTCTTGTAATTCTGATATTTCTTTACAATATATATACTTTTCTTCTTCTAATCTTATTATTTTATCTATTAAATTATTTTTTTCTTCTTGAAAATTATAATTTTCATCTTCTAATAATTTATTATTTTTTATTAATTTATCAAATTCAAAAGCTTTTATTTTGTTATCATGAATACAAGTGAAATAATATTTTAATGATTTATTTAATATATATTCATTATTTGAATCTGCATCAATAAAATTATTTTCTTTTAAATATTTAATAAGTGTATCACACGGTCTATAAAATGGTTGTTTTTTTCTTTTGTTTATTTTTATTACAATTAAAATTAAAAATAAAATATCATCATTATTTAACATTAACCCATCAATTATATTAGTAATATAATGTATTTGTCTTGAACTATTACTTATTTCATTACACATTAAAATAGGATATTCTCCTTCATTTAATTTTAAATAATCGGAATGATAAGGAAATAATTCAAGATTTGAATATATACTGTATTTATTTTCACTAAAATTATAAATATCTGATAAAGTAGGATCTGATAATTTACCAAAATCCTTTATATCATCTAATTCATAAATAGACTCTTTTGATATTGATGTCAATAAATTATTAGTAACATTTTTTCTAATTTTTTTATTAAGTTCAATAATTGAATTTTCAATAAGTTTTTCCAAATCAAAAGTAATAATATCTGTCATATTTATTATAATATATTTATAATATAATAGATATTTATATCAATTTTTATGACAATGGTAAAGAATAAACTATGATTTTTTCACTTTCAGTTATACTAGATTCCAAATAATGCAATTGCAACTATTATAGTTGCAACTATTGTAATTAATATTATTATAATTAATATTATTGTAAATGCTATTGTTTTATGATAATTATCCATTATATTAAATTAATATTATAAAAAAATTAAAATATTTTAATTTTTTTATCACTTTAGAATTAACTATGGCGCAGGAGAAAGTAAAATTGTCGAATCGTGAGATGACCCAGATGATACACTAACCAAAACATGAATATTAAAATCATCAGTAATAATGGCGCAGGAGAAAGTAAAATTTTATTTTACTTTCTTCTTCGCTATTAGAGGTGGTGAAAGTAAGACTTTCTCCACCTCCAATATATATTTTTGAGGTTTTATGTTTTTTTATTTGTTGATTTTTTTAATTGATCTTATCCTACAGATTCTTCACCTAATTTATTACATACAAATGTTGTATCTGCATAATAATTTTGTGGTAATACAGTCATTATGAATTCCGTATTATTGTAATGTTTCTAAATTACTCAAATATTTATTAACATTAAGATTGTAAGTATTTTCAATAATTTTATATTAGAGGTGGAGAAAGTTATACTTTTACCATTGTACTAATTTTTGATGAAATTTATATATTGTTGACCAACTTATAGATGATTTTATTTTCCTAAATGATATACCATCTTCTAATATTTTTATAATATACGGTGCGCCTAAAAAACTTTAGTTTTTTAGCCACAGCGCATACATGTGCACAATAATTCATCAATTATATATTGGAGGTGGAGAAAGTCCTACTTTCATCACCTCTAATAGCGAAGAAGAAAGTAAAATAAAATTTTACTTTCTCCTGCGACATTTTCTATTATAATGATTAAATTTAATATATAATTCAGGATCATTATTTATATATTTTTTATTACAGAAATTAATTTTAAATTTTTATTATTTAACATTACAATAGTAAATAATAAAAATTGAATATACTTATAACAAACACGTTTAATAAATGTTAATTATAAACATCTCTTTAAAAAAAACAAAAAAACTAATTGAAAATAATAAAAAATTGATAGAATATTTGGAAGAAAATCCAGAAATTAATAAAAAATATAAAATCAATTATAAAATGATTGATTTTAATTTTATTCCTAAAGAATTACAAAAAGCAATTTTTACTTTTTTAATAAATTTTTTAATTGTAAATATTTTTGTTTATATTTAAGATATTTTTTTTCCATTGTTTTTTGTTCATCAAGTTTTGTTTTAAATAAATTATAGTTTTTATTATTTTTATTTATTACTAACTTATAATAGTCGTCTTTCTCTCTTAGTTTGTATATATTTACAGTGTTCTCCTGATTGTTATATGTATCAATTATCTCAATAGATACTGTTTTATTGTTATTATTAATTAAAATATACAAATTATGAATTTCTGCTATTTTTATTAATACTTTTATGTAATCATCTATATTGTTATTTTTTTTAGATATTATATGTGTACACCTATACTTATTAATATTAAAATCTTCATTTGAAATATTGATTGATTTATCATTATCATTAAACTGTTCTAAAATAAGATTTTTTTTTTTTGTAATTTTTAAATAATATTTAATTAAAGATAATATACCATTATATTTTTTGTTACCAGAAAATATATGAATTCCTACAGGCTTATCAGAATACGTTTTTAGTGATATTTTTAGTGATATTTCTTCATCTTCTTCTCTTGTTTTTATTTTTTCTTCTTCTGTTCTTCTTTTTTCTTCTTCTGTTCTTCTTTTTTCTTCTTCTATTTTTTCTTCTTCTGTTCTTCTTTTTTCTTCTTTTTTTTTTTTTTCTTCTTTTCTTTTTTTTTCTTCTTCTTTTTTTTCTTCTTCTGTTCTTTTTTCTTCTGTTCTTTTTTTTCCATCTTCTGTTCTTTTTTCTTCTGTTCTTTTTTTTCCATCTTCTGTTATTTGTGATGATATTCGCGATAGTGTTTGTGATAATGGTGTTGTTGTTGATGATAGTGATCGTGGTGATGTTGTATCTAATTCACTCGTCAATTTAATGCATTTGTCAATATCATATTTATTTGTATTTTTGTTTTGTTCAAGTCTTTTCATACAATCTTTTTTAGCTTTTATAATTTCAACAATTTCTTTTTCTATTTTTCTTAGTTTATCTACATAACTTTCTTTAGGTAAATTATTTTCCATATAATATATATTAGATTTAAATTTAAAAAAAAGATATGTTTATAAATATGTTTATAATAAACAATAGGAATGGAGAAAGTAAAACTATTATTTAAAGAAAACTATAATAAAATTATAATAAAATTATAGTTTTTTACAAGTTTTTTAATAAAAAAAATTAAATAATAAGATATGTTTATAATAAGCAATCATTAAATGTGTTTATTATAAGTATATTCAATTTAATAAAAATATATAAATAATAATATTTATATTACCATATAATTTTAAAAGAAATATATTAGAAAATATAATGGCGAAGAAAGTAGGACTTTCTCCACCTCCAATATGTTAGAATATAAAAATAAATTAAAAATTGAATATACTTATAATAAACACATTTAATAAATGTTGATTATAAACATATCTATACTAAAAAAAGTTGTTTTTAAATAAAAGTACTTTCTCCACCTTCGTTTATATTAAACTAGGAAAACTTTCTTCACTTTGTATCATAAAAGTATCAAAGTATGAATCAAAAAACTGTTTTTTATCAAGAGTTCTAAATGGAGGAAGTCTTGCTCTAAATCCACGTTTTGGTATTTTTTCTACATTATTAACTTTTTTTTTAGTTCCTGCACGATCACTAGCCCATTTTTTAGGTTTCATAGATTCATCTTCTTTAATACAGTCTTCTAATGTTTTTCCCTTTTTTTTCTGTTTATGATCTTCTTTTTTTTTAGGTGTATCATCAGGAGTGAAATAAAATTCTTCTTCAACTTTATTTGCAATAAAGTTTTTCATAATATTCATTATTTCTTCATCTGTTTCATCATCTGACTCGTTAACATCTTCGTCATTATTTTCTTTATCATCTTCTATTTCTTCTGGATTTGTGTCATTAACATGTTCAGATTCTTTATCATCAGGTAAATTCTTCATTAATTATAAGAATTTAGATTAAACTTAAAAATTATCAAATTTTTTCGTTTAATAATTATTTTATACATTTATTTCTTTAGATAAAAATATTTAATTTTTAAAAAGTATAAAACAAAGTATTTATATATTCTATAGTAAAAAACTATATATCAAGCTATGCAGTATTCACCATGCACTCGTCAAGTATTATATATGATAATGCATGAACTACATACAGGACGCACTTTATCAGACCTATCATCGTCTTTTAACTTGTCGTCGTCCTTTCACTTGTCTGGTCTTGATCAGAGTTCTGTAGACAGTTCTGGTGGTAGTTCTGGAGATAGTTCTGATGACTTTTTTAATTTGTCTATACAGATAGAAGAACAAAAACAGTCAGATATAATTCAAACTTCAGAGTAGTCCATGCTTGTACCACATGTTGGTCGCATCAATCGATCCTTGTCTAATATATCGATTAGCATAGGATCACGTACTTTACTTGATGTTACATCCAATACATCAGATAAAATATCTTCATGGAATGCCCCCATGAATACTATTGGATTGCCTTTATTCAATCACATATGGTATATACAAACAGAAGAAAAGTTAGATAATGTACAAACAGAAGAAAAGTTATATAATGCGCAAACTTCAGAGTGCATTCTTACTAAATCAGATGTTGATCATATTCATAGTACTATTTCTGACACATCTTTTATACCATATATGTTATGTGAAAGTGTTCAAGACATTGTGTGTACATCATCAGCTGCTACAGAAGTTGATAACAATGAATTCTCTATTTTCACTTCTACATGGTGCTCAGTTATAGATAGAAAAGACAAAAAGCATAAACGCTCAACCTCTTCCGAATACTTGATACACAAGCGCAATTGTCCCGTTATGCCCTTATGGTGAACAAGTGTATATAACCTCTATTACAAGGTCTCATATAGCAAGTATAATCGCAAATATCTTTAAGATAAAAAAATAATTAATTTTAATTATTTTTTTAATTTATAATGGGGAAGAAAAAGTAAAATAAAAATCAACAGTAGGGAAAAAAGTATTTTATTTATAATGGCACAAGAGAAAGTAAAATTTTACTTTCTTCTTTGCTATTAGAGGTAGTGAAAGTATGACTTTCTCCACCTCCAGTACATTAAATAATAATAATTTTATTTTAATTGTATGTGGGTAAAGCTTTCCTTGTTTGCAATTGTTATTTTCTACGATATAAATAAATTATTTATTAACATAATTACAAATAATACCCAATCCAAAAAATAAAACTATACCAGCATAAATAACTGAACTTTTTCCATGAGATATTTCTTTAGTTTTTATTTTATAATTATTATATTGTTGTTTTGTTATATATTCTTTTAACATTGTTATTTCAGTTATAAAATAATCTTTTAGACCAAAAATCAGAGTTTCATCAATTGAATTTATTTCATCATGTAAATCTGTAAGTAATTTGATATTACTAGTATATTTTGCTTGAATATCAAAAATTGATGGCTTTTTTAATATACTTATATTAGAAATAATAAAATCAACAGGTTTTGTAAAATTTTTATATTTAAAAAGTTTTTTAAGACATTCAATTATTTTAGTATTATTTTTATTTTCAATTAAAGTTTTAGCAAGTTCATCTTTTAAATATTTATTTTCAATTATAATTTTATTTGCTTCTAATGATTTATCATTTACTTGTTCTTTTTTATAAATTTCAAAAGAATGATTTGTAAAATCTAAACTTTCATCACTACTATCTGAACTTTTATCTGTTGGCGAATAATTACAATCCGGTAATTTAACATTTACAAATTTTATAGGACTTTGATTTTCTGGATTATATATAATTTCTTTTATTTCTTCAGGGTTATCTTCGTGATAGTTATTAATGCAATAATTTTTAGTTTCCATTAAAATATAATATTTAAAATTAATATAATTCTAAATCAATTTTTATAAAAAAATAAAATATATAATGACAGATTTTTTAGAAAGTTTATCTATAGAAAAAATAATAGAAGATAACCAAATACCAGATAAGGGTATTACATTTACATATAGTTTAAAATTAAATTAAATTAAAATGTATAACTTTATATATATTATGAATATTTCTTCGACAAAAATGTCTACACCATTTAAAAATAGTTTAGAAAATGATAAAGTAGTATATTATCATTTTCTTGATAGTTTAATAGATTCTGGTAGTGGTTATACAATAAATAAAATTATAGAATTTATTGGCAAAAATGAAATAATTAATAATGATACAACTAGAATGAAAGATATTTTTTTTCTAACTTTAGAATCTCAAAATGATGATAAAGATCAGTTTTATTTTAATTATAAATATAGTAATATTACAACCAAAGAAGAACATGTTATAAATTATAATATGAAAGATAATATAATTAACCCAGATGATATTAAAAAATATTAATAATCCCTGGATATATGGTTCCATTATTTTACGATAATTATTTAATATTTAATACCAATGTAAATATAATTAATAAGGATAAAGTTACAGTAGATAAGGAAGATATTACAAATACAATCAACAATATAAAAAAATCTAATTTAATAAAAATATTATAGTCAGAAATAGAAGATTATATAGGAGTAGATTATTTAACTATTTTACTTGCATTTTTTTTGTTACATGCAAATTTTTTATTACATTCAAAGCATGAACGGAAAATACTAATACGAAAAAAACTAATTACTTATATTAAGTCTGATAAAGAAAAAAATAATGATAATAATTTAAAATTTATTCAAGAAAAATATAGTAAATTTGATGATTATAAAATTATCTACAAAAAAAATCCACAAAATTTAATGTTTTAGTACATTACTATGAATGATTAAATAAATAACAAGTTTTTAGTCAAATCTAAAGAAAATTATAATGGTGAAGGAGAAAGTAAAATTCAACTAGATAAAACAACTTTATTATTTACAGCATTATATATTTTTTGCTATATTAATTAAAGGATAATTGTAAAAAATTGACATTTTATTAATTTATTATTATAATTTCATAATAATAATAATAAATTATATGGAATTATCAAAAGACCTTCCAGGTAAACTGATTACATCAAAAGGTAAATGTCATGAAAAAAGTGTTAGTTTTAAGATTATTACCGAATTAGTAAATGATAATAAATTAATAAAACCACCATTTCAAACTGATTTAGATGAAGATAAAGTAGAAGAAATGATAGAATCTTATGATATGTATCCCGAATATTTAATATTTAGAAATAAAATCGTAATAGTTATAACACATAAAAGTTGGTATGTTGTTGATGGACAACATCATATTGAAATGGCAAAAAGATTATATGAAACAAAAGAAACTAATGATTTATTAAATTTTTGTTATATTGAGATTGAAACTGAAGAAGAAATGAAACGATTATTTATTCAAATAAATAAAGATTCGTATAAAATCTCAAAATACATAAGTTTGCATGATTTTACACAAAATATATATGATCAATTAAAACAATATTTTATAGATTATAAATTAAAATTTTTTGCAGATAAAAAAAACAAAGTAAATAAAAAATATACTATATGTGAATTTTTAGATAAATTAACAGATAATAAAATATTTGAAAAATTTAATAAAGTTACAGATTTAATAAACGAAATAGAAAATAAAAATACATTATTTTGTAATAAAATTGAATATATTGAATATAATAACGATGAACCGTCTCCTTTTTATACAGACGAAAAAGAATGTATAAATAATAATATAATTTATTCACTGATAAATAATAATTTTATTGAATATTTAGCAGATAACAACACAGTTCCAGACCATACTTTTAAGTTAAATAAAAAATATACAGCACCTAAATTAGTAATAAGTGTGTGGGAACGTTATTTTGGTAATAATGTTAATGGTATATGTCCAATGTGTGATAAAAAAATTAAAGCAGGTAAAAATGGGTTTGTATGCAAACCGATTATTAGTTATTTACAAGGAGGTGAAGACACAGTAGAAAATTTAAGACCTATATGTAGTGCATGTAGTAAAGAAATGGGTAATAAAAACTGGGATGATTATGAGAAAAAAAAATTAAATCAAAAAATCAAATCAAAAAATTAAAATTATTTAAAAAAACAAAAGTATATTATAAATAATGCTTAATCATAAATTCTGGAATACTCAACCTATAGATATTTCTAAAAATTCTATAGATAATAAACCAATACAAGAAATAAATATTAATTTAGTTAGAAAAGAACCAATAAATTTACATGATTCATTACAATGGTGTGAATTAGATTTATCTAATGATGATGAATTAGATCATGTATATAATTTTTTATTAACATATTATTGTGATGATATTCAAGATGAGAGAAGATTTCATTATAGTAAAGAACTGTTAAAATGGTTTTTAATGCCACCACATTATTATAAAGACTTATTAGTTGGTATTAAAGCAAATGGAAAACTAGTTGCAACTATCTTTGGAATACCAATGAATGTTAAAATTTATGATAAAGTAATTAATATGATTGAAATTAATTTTTTATGTATTCATCAAAGTATTCGTAATAAACGCTTAGCTCCTATATTAATTAAAGAAGTGACTAGAAGAACTAATTTACATGGTATTTTTCAAGCATTTTATACAGCATCACATGAACTACCAAACACATTAATGAATTGTGTATATCATCATAGACCATTAAATGTATCTAAATTAATTGATATTAAATTTATGCCAGAACCAGATAAAATATCAATCGAAAAATATTTAATATTATTTAAAACAATAGATAAACTAAATATTAATATCCGTCCAATAGAAACAAAAGATTTTATAGTTGCTTGTCGTATGTTAAATGATTATCATCAAAAATTTAATATTTCTATTTTATTCAATCAAGAAGAGTTTAATTATCATTTTACATTTAGGAAAAATGTTATTGAATCCTATATAGTAGAAACAAATGGAAAAATTACTGATTTTATATCTTTTTTCTTTATTCCATCCAAATTATTAAATAATAAAAAACATTCAGAAATTAAACGAGCTTTTTTGTATTATTATTTTAATACTGAAACTAAATTGGAAAAAATAGTTGAAAATGGATTATACTTTATGAAACAAAATGGTATGGATGTTGTAAATTGTATTAAACAATATAATAATGAACAATTCATTGATAAATTAAAATTTATGGAAGGATCAGGAGGATTAAATTTTTATTTTTTTAATTGGATATGTCCTCCTATTATATCTTCTGATATGGCTATTATTATGGTTTAATTATTAGATAAAGCTGAAGTAAGTAATTTATTTAGATCTTGGTAAAAACTTATCATTTTATTAGTTAGATTGATAATACATGGAGGTGGAGGAAGTCCTACTTTCATCACCTCTAATAGCGAAGAAGAAAGTTCTACTTTCTTTGCCATTATAAAAAAAATTGAAAATTATATTGTTTAATTGTTTCATATATATCGATTTTATTACACCCCGTATTGAGAGCTTCTCAAAGTCAAGATGCCAAACAAATCTACGACCAAAAAGAAAGCACGAGCAACTGCAGCAATGCAAGCTAAAGAGAAAGCAACAACTTCTGTGTCTTTGCGAACACAACTACACGAACAAGCAGCTGCAGCTGCAGAAGCTACACGAGCAAAAGAAGCTGATGCAGAAGAAAAAATTCTATCGAAGTTGATCGCAATCACCGCCCAAGGAGAATTTGCCGAATGGTCATACGGCGAATTAAATCTTGCTATATCTTTGCTGGAAAAAAAGATTGGAGAAACACCAGAATTTATAATTAACGTTACAAAATCTCAGCTGGCTATGTTCCGTTATGTAAAGCACGAGAAGTTTCGCGAAGAAAAAAAGAAAAAAGCAGAAGCTCTAGAGCTGAAAAAAGCTGCTGAAGATCTCTTCGCTGATCCTATAGATTCTGACGAGACTCCAGATTCTCCTGCTGCTTCTCATACTGTTTCTCTTGCGGCTTCTTCTATGGCTTCTGTGGCTTCTGTGGCTTCTGCGACTTCTCCAGCGACTTCTCCAGCGACTTCTCCTGCGACTTCTCCTGCGACTTCTCCAGCGACTTCTCCA
>Ga0214919_10008577_pt1 | contig 13415 bp, 11 predicted proteins | sample LL1503_MetaG_FD_177994 | JGI IMG/M metagenome (GOLD analysis project Ga0214919, IMG submission 177994) | Freshwater microbial communities from Lake Lanier, Atlanta, Georgia, United States - LL-1503 | ecosystem: Environmental > Aquatic > Freshwater > Lake | place: USA: Georgia | collected...
CTTGGTATAAAAGCAGAAGATGAAGTTATCGTACCAGCATTGACATTTGGAGCAACGGCGAATGCCGTTATACAAATAGGTGCTATTCCCGTGTTTGCCGATGTCGAACTTGCCACGATGGGAATAAGTGTCGAAAGTATCAGTAGTCTGATAACTCCCAAAACTCGAGCAATTATCCCCGTGCATTTGTATGGACAATCAGTCAATTTAGATGAATTACTGGATTTTGCTAAATTAAACAATTTGTTGGTTATTGAAGATTGTGCAGAGGCAATCGGAACTAAATTTCGAGGCAAGCATGTTGGGATTGAAAGTGATGCTGGAATTTTCTCATTTTATGGAAACAAAACCATCACTACGGGCGAAGGCGGAATGGTCATTTTTAAAGAAAAAATTTATGCCGACCGTGCAAGATTAATTAAATCACATGGTTTTACTCCCGAAAAAAGATACTGGCATAACTCTTGGGGAACTAATTTTAGATTAACAAATTTACAAGCTGCGATCGGTGTTGCGCAAATGGAAAGAATTCAAGAATTAGTAAGAATTAAGCAAACTAATGCGTTGCATTATCAAGAAGGATTATTTGGTTTAGGAATTGCGTTTCCTGAAAATTTTGATTGGTCTACAAATTCATTTTGGTTAAATGTTATATTCTTTTTTGAAGGTACTGATTCAGTTGAGGAATTGGAAGCTTTTTTGTCGAATTCTGGAATTGAAACAAGAAGAATTTTTTCTCCTTTGCCGGAGCAACCTGCTTTCATCAAATATTCAAAGGTGAACCAAATATTCCCTAATGCACAGCTTTTGTTTGAAAGGGGATTATGTTTGCCTTCTTCAACAACACTTACAAACAATCAAATTAATTTTGTCGTTAAGCAAATACAACTTTTTTTGGAATCAAAAAAAAGCTAATTCGATAAGTTTAATTTCTCTACAGTGGAGTATCCATATCTGCCTGCTGACGCCACACCTATAACTTCAACATCATGAATAAAGACTGAATTTTGATCGAAAAAATATTTCCATTCAGTATTAGGTTTAACTACTATTAAATTATCATTAAAATAAAAGCCGTTTTTGGTTTTGATTGCTAAAAAGGGTTGCGGCCCAAACAATTCTCCTTTTTCAAGTTTTATTTCCAATAAATTATTTGATAATTGAATGTTAATTTTTGGTGCAGCTACATCATTGTGTCTATTATGTGAAATTGCTGCTGCATGAGATCCTGAAAAAGCAATTTTGACTTCAGGGAACTCAATTCTTATTTTTTCAATCATATTTCTAACGTAATCTATGTCTTCTGCCATTTCTCTATAATCGTGATTGGTGAAACTCAGAATTGCCGATCCTTCTAATTTGGCTTCGACAAAAGCTTGTCTAACGTGATTTTCGCGCAACAATGAATGCCGGGCACCGATATTTAAGCATCTAAAAATAATACGCTTGCAGTTTCCTGCTATTTGGTAATCATCATGACTGGGATGATATCCACGCCAGCTTGAACTAGACCGTCGCCAATCCCCTATCCGGCCCGCGGTAAGGTCCGGCTCTAAGTTTTCGTTTTCATAATATTGATTGGCATAGTCAAAAGGTATCCATTGTTCAAGAAATGCGTGAGAATCTGGCCTCTCCGCATGGAATCCTGGTCTATACGAAGCGGGAAAATAATTTTCATCAATTATTCTATGACATAAAATTTGAAGTAGATTATCCATACAATTTAGATAACTTGTTGTATTTTGTGTAGGAACTTTATTAAACGATAATGGGTGAAAATGCCAATTTATCTCATCGCTACAGTTTTCTTGTTTATCTATTTTTTGTTTATAGTGTCTATGAATATTGCCAAAACCAATATCTTTAATTCTTGGATTACTCGAATAACCTATGTGGTCCATGCAATGCCAAGAATAGATCCAGCCATTACCAAAATCGTCAACAGTCCTATTTCTAAAACTTTGAGACATTATTCTATCTAGCATGTCATCTATTTCTACCCAAGATTGGTTATATTTTAAGTTACTGGCAGAAAAAGTTTTTGAAACTAATTCTTCAATTCCCCCTAATTCCATTTGTTTATTCTGCAAAAGTAACAAATTCTTTTCCGTTGGTTCGATTTTGATGTCATATATAGTAGATAGTCGTTCGAAGGTTGAAATCAATGATTCGGTCATTGGGCCTTCTGTATCAACGCAATGAACTATATATAAAATTTTCAAAACGATCCTCCTGTATTTAGATATGCAGGTACGTTCTTCACCATGAAGACAATCCCCCATCTAAAATTAAATTTTGCCCTGTAATATATGAAGAATCTTCAGATGCTAAGAAAAGGGCACCGTTAACAAATTCTTGTGGGGTTCCCATTCTTTTCATTGGTACCCGCTCAGAATAAGATTTTACAAAAAGTTCATCTTGTGAGTTAAATATCCCACCTGGAGAAATAGAATTCACCCTAATATTTCTATTTGCCCAATATGCAGAAAGATAGTTAGTGAGTCCAATTACCGCAGCTTTAGAAACTGAATAAACTGCGGGCGCTGGATTAGTTTTGGTGACGGAATCATTTGTATAAATTCTATGATCTGGCGCTAAAACTCCATAAATAGAAGCAGTTTGCACCATTACTCCGCCTAAATTTGAATTAATCATAGAATTTCCTACCGCTTGTGATACTAAGAACATTCCATCAATATTAACGCTCATGACATTTCGCCAAGTTTCAAGTTTGTAATTTTCATATTTTTGATAGAAATCAATCATATTTGCGGTTTTAGCAGCAGCGTTATTAAATAATAAAGCAATTTCGCCAAGTGAATTTCGGCATTGATCAACCAATTTAATTACGTCTTCGGGGTTTGATATATCACAACTTAACCCTGTGCATTGAATGCCGAATTCATTTCTTAAATACTCTTCTAATCTCCGTATAGAGTCTGATGAAGTGTCAGCCAAACAAATATTTACGCCATTCCTTGCTAATGCCTCACATAAATGTTGCCCAAGAAATCCGGTTGCTCCGGTAACAATGGCTATTTTACCTCTTAAATCCGGATGTGAGGCGTATTCAAGTTTAATTTTCTTATCATTTGTCATTGTTTGCCATTCTCTTTGTTGTAAATAGGTATTCGGCAATTTCGAAATCATACTCGTTGTCAATATCTAATGCCCTCTCTCTTGGAATTTCTATTGCTTTTAATCGCCCACTAAAAATCGAACTGTTTTTCAATATGTTATCTGGGCTTGTTACATATGCCACAGTTGTTAAATCAAAAGTTTTTGGGGCATCTTGCCTTCGAAAAAGTGGTTCTGGTAGTTTACTGGAAATACTAATATAACCTTCTACGTCTTTTTCAACTATATTAAAATATGGGTTTCTATCAGATTCGGTCATTGAAACAACAACTTCCGCCTTTTTTTCTGAAAATAGATTTAATGCGGCACGGAGGTCAGATGGAAGCCTCAGGGGTGAAGTCGCAGGTACTGATATGAAACAGTCAAAATCCTTACCTTCCTCTTTCCTTAGAAAATTTACTGCGTGTCGCCAAGATAGCCATTCTGGTGAATCATCAGTAGCTAATTCTGACGGTCTAATAAATGGAACGCGTGCTCCGTAATCAATTGCTATTTGTGCGATTTCCGGAGAATCTGTAGAAACTACTACTTCACTTATTTCGTCTACTGCTTTTGCATGTTGAATCGCCCAGGAAATCAATGGCTTACCACAGAAATTTCTTATATTCTTATTGACTAAACCCTTTGATCCACCTCTTGCAAAAATGAATGCTACCGTTTTCATTTCTTAGACTCCTAAATTAGGAAGTTCAAAATTTTTTGAGTAAATCTTATTTCCAGATACAGTAGATCTTCTGCACATTTCAATGGTTTTCATTGTTTGTAGACCATCCATTAAGGTTACTTTTGGTTGTGCTCTGTTTTCTACGCATTCCAAAAAGTCGGTTAGTTGATCTGCGTAACTATCTCCTAAGTGCTCCGTTTTCACATATTCCTTGCTAATAACTGAACCATTATTTCCTAATATTTGTATATAGCCGGCGATTAAATCTATTTTGATGGTTCCTAATTCTCCAATCACCTGTATTTCACGAGTTTTGTCTGCCCTAATAAAATCCAAATTTAAGCTCGCCGTAACTTGATTTCCTAGCGTAGACGGAGCAAAGCCCATAATTATATGGGCCGAGTCTTCCACATCAATTTCTAAATTACTCTTCTTGTAGGTGTCTGCCCATACCCATTCTAAGTCCCCTAAAATCCAATGTAAGTAGTCAAATTCGTGGCTTAGCTCAAGTAATACTCCACCGCCCAATTTTTTTTGAGCAGAAACCTGATTTCTGTAATCTCCTGATTTTCTCCAATAAATCAAATTATGTCCCACAATAATACTTAAGGTAAAAATTTCACCAATCACTGAGGATAGTAAGTAGTCTTTTAGCTGCATTATCAATATATTGAAGCGTAAATTATAGCCAACTGAAATGATTTGCTTTGAATCAAAACCGATTTTATAAAATGCGATAGCTTTATCCAAAGAGTCGCTGAGTGGTTTCTCGATTAACATATCGCATTGGAGCGCTAGTAATTGTTCCGCAGTTTCAAGATGAAAAGTTGAAGGATTCGCAATTATCGCAATGTTAGGTAGAAAGTCTATTACTTGCCCAATTTCAGATATTTCTTTCACGTTAGCAATACTTTCCGTTTCTGTTTTTGTCTTTCTAAATAACCTAACTTCAGAATCAGGATCGATCTTCTTGATGCACTCAATATGCCTCTTACCCGCAGATCCCGACCCAACAACTAAATATCTATTTTGAAGTTTCATGTGCACTTAATGCGTTTTTTAGTCATCTGCAATTGAGCCCCTTGAGTAAGGTATGGTAAAAACTTCTTATGTCTACCTTGCATAGATTATCCTATATTGGTTTAAAAGTTTAGATTTAGCTCTAATCTTCATTCTTGAGTCTCATTTAGCGTAAAAGTTCTTAATATTGTAATCGAAATGCTGATTTCTTGATTTTATTAATTCTCACGCTATTACTCTGTGGCTATGGTGAATATATGTGCCGACTGAAAAACTCATAGTTGGAATATTTGATGTTTTTTCAATCTCGAAACTTTAAATTTTCATGAACATCTTGCACTTTTGCCCAATATTTAAATCGAATGCTGATTATAATAGGTCTTGTGCAAATGAATCCAAACATCATTTTTAAAAAAACTTAAAGTTGCTAAATAATCTATTGAGTTTTTTAGGTTCTTATCAAATTAAGGTGGAAAGAAAGCTTGAAATCGACCCATTGAATATTTATCGTGGGAGAAAATTGGTTTTAAATCCGCTTCATTATTGGAGCGTTGAACCAATGCCATCAGTAACTGAATTGGAAAATTATTATAAATATGATTATTGGCAGGTTCGGGGTGAGGTTCCTCCGGTTAATAGACGAGATTTAGTTCACTTTAAAATGATATTGGAACTGATTCCTAATACTTTTACGGATCAAGTCACCATATTGAATTTTGGCAGCGGGCATGGTGGCATATCGCATTTATTTTGGTCCGCAGGTCATAAAGTAATCAATTTAGACCCTTCGCTGGTGTTCAATCAACGAGATCAAAGGTGGACAGATTGTAATAACTTTGAAGATATCAGAGACAAATCTGTTAATTTCGTTTATGGATCCCATTCATTAGAGCATGTATCAGATCTCGAGAAGACATTTAGACAATTAAATAGAATTGCTGGTTTGGAGGTTTTCCATTTTTGGGAAGTTCCAAACGGCCAATGCGAAGGAAATGGTCCGGTGGAAGATATGGTTGAACCCCCACATAATTACTATTTTACCTGTAATTTTTTCAGTGAAATGTATAAAAATATTATTTTAAATAAGACTTTTTTCCATCGAGTAGTAAGCGAAAAGTTGCATTATAGTGATTTTGTTGCGTCAAATGATAATCTGGGTCAAGTAATACGTTTTCTGGGCTCCACTTTAGTGGGAATTGAAAACAGATATAAGTAAAAATGTTTTGCACTGTTTGTGATGAAATACAATAATATTTCGTAATTTACATTAAGAAAATCAAGCCATCAATTTTAAAAATATCTTTTGTGTGCTAATGCTTTCTTGTTCTAAAATTGGGAGTGTAAATTGTTAAACTTCTGAACAATTTTTTTGTTTGCAAAATCTAAATTATTTAAATAGAAGCAATTTTGAATTTTAGGCAAGCAATATCGCATTAGTTCAATCTTGCTCAACCTTAAATTCTTGACTGGCGGAGACGAGAGGATTTGAACCTCCGATACCTTTAAGGGGTATACCTCGTTAGCAGTGAGGGAATGAGGTTGTTCCTTACCCTCGTCTACGCTTGTTTAGGTAGTTTACATGGTGATTGTTTGAGGAAAATACATCCAATTTCTTCTAATTCCTGGGCAAAACATGGGCAAAAGAATGAATTTGAATTTAATGCGGCGGTGCCCAAAACAGAATTAAATCTTGTCAGATCCCATTGGTATTATTTGCCTAGGTTAAGAACTAAGCGTTAAGCCCGTTAGTTTGCTTAGTACCAACCGCGCCTTCCGTGCACGGTGGTTCTAAAGGAGGACCTGCTAGCGCTGAACGTGGAGTGAGTCTTCCTTTAGGTAGACATTCAATTATGAATGGAATTGCAATTCCATTACATGGATCAAAAGTGATGCAAGATCGAGCCATAAAACTCACAATTGCTGGTTTCTAGCTCAGAACTCCTGTGCCAAATTTCAGAATTCTTGCTTCGTCTCCGTCGGCTCTTTCAAATTCATCTACCGACTTGCCGCCTGCCATTACAACCACTCGATTTGCTAATGACAAAAGTTCGTCAAGGTCAGAGGCAACGACAATTATACTGGTTCCAGAAGCTTGAATTCTTCGGATCACCTCATAAATTTCCTGTCGTGCGCCCACATCAACACCCTTAGTCGGTTCATCTAGTAACAAAATCTTCGGCTTGCTTATGAGTGCTCGTGCAAGTAAGACCTTTTGTTGGTTACCGCCACTTAAGTGAGATGGTTCTGCCGCGTAACTATTAGTTTTAACAGTTAAAGATTTCATTGCTGCTACTGCAATACCCGACTCTTTACCTTCGTCCAATAATCCAAATTTTGAAAACAAGTTTAAGGAGCCAGCGGTAGTGTTTTTGATTAAATTCAAATTAAAAAGTAAGCCTTCGCGTTTACGATCTTCGGTTAAATAAATAATTCCCTTATCACGCATCTTTTGTGGGTTAGCTCCCTTAATGACTTCACCATTTAGAATAATTTTTCCTGAAAGAAATTGTGTGCGTCCTGAAATTAAATCTAGTACCTCGGTTCTTCCAGAACCCACCAAGCCTCCAAGGCCAAGAATTTCGCCTTCTCTCACCGCAAAATTCACATCGTCCAAAGAAACGCTTTGTGGGCCTTTTCGTGGGACGTAGATGTTTTCCAAAGTCAAAATATTTTTACCAGATATGGCCTTGTAACTATCGGTGTTGTCTTTGTTTAAACTTTTACCAATCATGGAGCTAATAATTTTTTCGGTACTGAAGTCGCTTTTCACAAGCTCTAGTGCTACTTGACCATCACGAAGTACTGTGGCTCGATCACACAAATTAAGTACTTCAGGAATTCTGTGTGTTATGTAAATCATTGTTACATTCTTGACACGTAATCCCACCATTGTTTTTGCAAGCGTTTGTGCATCTTCTTTAGATAGCGAAGTAGTGGGTTCATCAAGAAGTAAAATTGCAGGGTTTGAAGCAAGCGCGCGAGCAATCATTGTTGTCTGGCGCTGCGCAGTACTTAAACTTGAGGCCAAGTCGCCCACAGGTAAATTAAGTTCAAACTTCTCCACTAATTCCTGTGCGAGCTTTAAGATATGTTTCTGAGAAAAAACACCGTTATTGGTTGGCAGGTTTCCCGCAAAAATGTTTTCGGCAACGGTAAGAGTGTCAACGATTTCGATCTCTTGAGGTACATACCCAATTCCTTTTTGGCGAGCATCTGAAACGCTGTGTAGCTGGATTTCAGCGCCATTTAAAATCAAGATTCCAGATGCGCTACTGGTTTCATAGAGGCCGGTAAGTAGCTTTATCAAGGTGCTTTTGCCTGCACCATTTTGACCTAATACAGCATGAATTTCGCCTTCAAAAAAATTGAGGTTGACCTGGCGCAAAGCATCGACATTACCGAAACTCTTGCTCAGATCTTTAACCTGCAAAATACTTTTTAAGGCCATCATCAACTGCCTTCTGGTTTTGAGATTACTGCGGTACGCCCACCAAAAGGCGTACCGCAGTAATGCATCAGATTTACTTACTGACCAGCTGCATCCACAATCTTGTAGTACGCGGCTAGGTTGTCTTTAGTAACAATTGTTGAAGGCAAAATGTTTGAATACTTGATCTTTTCGCCTTTGAACAACTTCGCATAAAGCTGAACCATCATCGCTGTCTCTTCATACAATGGTTGTGCAACAACGCCGTAGACTTTCCCATCACGGATTAAGTCTAGATTTTGGCGAATGTAATCCATTCCGATGATTGTTATCTTGCGATTTGCTTGTGCTGATGCCTGTGACCAGGTTTGAGCTCCGTTACCGGTAGTTGAATATGCAGCAACAATGTCTTTGTCTGCTGAAAGGATTCCAACTGCAATAGCTACAGCCTTAGTTGGATCGAAACCTTCGATACCAATTTCAGTTGTCTTCATAGCAGGGCATGACTTAGCAAGCTGTGCTTTGAAGGCTGCTGCCTTTGTATTTTCCTCATCATTAAGGCTTCCCTCAGTGATTGCGACAGTTCCAACATTCTTGTGAATCGTACAAATTGCATCTGCTGGACCAGAACCTGCGTTAGGAACTAGTTGAGCAACTGATGCAACATATGAAGTTGTTCCTTGTTTCGGAATAGCGTGCCATCCGATGATTGGGTAACCCTTCTTAGCAAGCTTCTCTGCATACTTGAACAGAACTGGGCTTACTGGATAAACAGCAACTCCGCCCCATTTTCTAGTTGCAAGTTCAGCATCTACAAGTGGTAGTGTCCCAACGTCATCCCAGTTGGATGCACTCGCATTGCCAACAACCTTGCAATAGAAACCTTGCTTCTTACATTCAGCGAGGAGCCCTGCCTGCATCAGTCTGTGTACTGGGTGATCCTTCATTGGCTGAACAAACAAAATGCTCTTTGGACGGCCTTTGTAGCTAGGTGCTGAATTTGCACTTGTTCCAACAAAAATTGCAGGAACAGTTAGGGCAAATGCCGCAACAGTAGCGATTATAAATTTCTTTTTCATTTTTAACCCTTTCGACCTTTCTATGAGTTGATAGTTGTTGGTACGCATTAACCCGAATAAGAACTACTCGCTTCCCCCTTTCTCGAGAGGAAAGACTGGTGTTTCGACCTTTTCCGAATTACGCATACGATTTCTGTAACCTCTACGGAAAACATCTAGGAAAACAGCTAGAACTAAAATTGAACCAACTGCAATTAATTGGAAGTTTGGGCTTAAACCACTTGTAACTAGCCCGCTTTGAACACATTGAATAAGCAGAACACCCATGATCGCACCTGCAATTGTGCCAACGCCGCCAAATAAACTAACGCCGCCGACAACTGTTCCTGCAATAACAGTAAGTTCCCAACCTCCACCGATACTTGGAGCACCGGCAGATAGCGTCGCCATCACAAGAATCCCAGAAAGTGCAGAAAGAGTTCCAGCCAAAATAAAGCAGTTCATTTGATACCGCTGCACATTAATTCCAACAATTTTTGCTACTTCTGCGTTTCCGCCAATTACGTAAAGATTTCTACCAATTGAAGTTTTGCGAATCACAAAATCGCCGACAATAGAAACGACAACCCAAATTAGGGCGTTCCAACCAAGTGTCAGAAAAAATGAACTTTCACCAATTGTTGTCATCACTTCTGGTAGCGGATAAACTGGATAGCCTTTAGTAACTACTTGAATCATGCCTTGTGCGACAAACATCATCCCGAGTGTTTGAATAAATGCCGGAACACCGGCACGTGTCACCATAAAACCATTAACGGCGCCGATTGCAGCTCCGAGTGCTAAGCCACCAAGGATTCCGGCCCATACTGGCCAACCCATACTTGTCATTAATTTTCCAGAAGAGACAGCTACTAATCCAGCAACTGCTCCTACAGATAAATCAAAAACTCCGCTGATCAACAGGAAGGCTTGGCCAACTGCGATGATTGAAACGAAGGTAACGGCTTGAACAATTGATCCCATTACTTGCGATGAAAGAAAGACACTATTGAAGGATTGGAAAATGCCAGCACATGAAATCAGAGCGACAATAACTCCCAATTCGGGCACCGCTAAGAGCCGATAAAAGAACCCTTCAGAATTTTTAGATGCGCCTTTTTTATTTCGTAAATTGTTCACGGTTTGACAATTTAGACTAAGTAAGGCAGAAAGCAAGGGGGTTCCGGTAGATATTTAAATAAATTTTTGTTATAAGAATGCCTCGAAAGTAAGCGTGAAAGTAAAGCTGACCGGTCTTTTGTGTGAAAAAATGGGGGTGTCACTCATCCGATCGGATTCATCTAATTTATCTGTTGGCCCCGTTGAAGGTTCGATCGCTAACCAGCGTCCTTTGTGTCCAGCCAAGGGCCATGCATCCAAATTAAAACAAATCCCTACAAAAGGTATTTCTTCGGGATCTAATGAAAATTGCACGGCGCACTTATAGCGCGGATTCAACAAAGTGATTATTCCATCCTGTGGTGATGCCACAACAACCTTGTCGGTTAGTGGCTCAGCCAAAGTTATTTGGCTCAAGTCAAAGCTTCTTCCGGACTCTCCTACTGTGCTTGGCCAGATATATTTGTCTAAATGTCCGGTGTAACCATCAGCACCATCACTGCCCATTCGGCCGCTAAAGCCAAACTCTTTTGTCATTGCTGGATTACCGCTTAATGAAATTTGCATTCCTTCCACCGCGTGAAAGAGTGGGTGAGCTGACCAAAATCCTTTAAAACTCTCTTGACCCATATTCTCGATTACATATAAAAATACCAATGAACGATGCTTCATCGTTATCTCTCGTTGAAATTTGTACGAGAAAACTTTGCCAGTAGTACTAGTAACAATCGAATTATTAGATTTCTGACATGACCAGGCTTGTGACCATAACTCTCCGTGGTCCGGCAAAGTTATATCAGGATTACCTGGATATGAACTTATCCCGATGTTTGGAAAACATTCGTCAAACCCAGTGATGTCATGCTCGTCGTAATTATCACCCGGTTGCCTTGCCCTTAAGGGGCGCGTCGGATCATCCCAGAGCCATTCATAATTGGCTTGTTTGTCTCTAATTTGCAAAATTTTTGCACCCAATTCTGGAATAACGGATACTTTTAAAAAATCATTTTCAAGTACCTCTGTTTTCCAGCCTTGAATATATTCAACCATGCATACAATAATGGCATAGTCTGTTAGTTCTTATAAGTAGTTTTACAGGAAAGAGAGACCCGCTATGACTTCCAAAAGTTATTGGGATGGTCAATTTTGTATTGTGACAGGGGCGGCTTCAGGCATTGGGCTGGCAACTGCACAATTACTTAGTGACAACGGGGCAACGGTTCTAGGTTTAGATAAAAGTAAAAATGTCGGATCAGATGCAAATGTTTTTTCAGAAAACAAAAACTTCTACCGAAAATGTGATCTATACGTTCCAGAAGATATTGAAAAAGTCTTTGCCGAATTTAAGAATTCAAAATTAGCAGGTTTGTTTAATGTCGCTGGGTTACCCACTAATGGTTTAGGTATTGAAGAAACCAGTGTTAGCGACTGGGACAGAATTATTAATGTTAATTTGCGTGCAGTTTTCCTGACCTCAAAATATTCTTTACCTTTGTTTCGAAACAATGGCGGAGGATGTATTGTGAATGTTTCATCTGTACATGCTTACTCAACAATGAAAAATCATGCGGCTTATGCTGCATCAAAAGGTGGGATGAACTCTCTGACTACAGAGTTAGCTATCGAATTAAATCCACGATCTATACGTGTCGTTGGTGTCGCACCTGGTTCAATCAGGACACCCATGACAACTACTGATTTGGCACGGGATGCGGAATTATTGAACAGTTTGGGATTCCCAACTGATGGAAAATCTATCGGTCATGTCGGAGAGCCAGAAGAGATCGCCAAAATTTTGACTTGGTGCGCATCACCAGAAGCATCTTTCATTACTGGCACAACAATTCAAGCAGATGGCGGACTACTTTCACGACTTGGGTACGAGAAAGGCAATTAAAAAGTTGATAAAAAGTATTCAGAGTCTAGAAGTCGCCGCAAAAATTCAAGCCACTTTAGGTGAAGGTCCTGCATGGAATAAAGAACGTGACGTGCTTCATTGTGTAGATATCTTCGGTAAAAAGGTTTACACGCATAATCCTGCGCTTGGGACGACTGATTATTTTTCAACCGAATTATCACCTGGCGCCGTATTACCAACTACCTCCAACACATTAGCACTTGCTTTAGATGACGGCTTGTATCTTGCTGATCTTGATGGAAAGAATCTAGAAAAGAAGTTCTCGATTGAACCGGAGATTCTTGGAAACCGTATGAATGATGCAAAATGCGATCCCAATGGAGTGCTATTCGCTGGCACTATGGGTGACGGAAATTCTCCAACTGGTTCGCTGTACCGCATTGATCCCAAAGGAATTAAGAAAGTTTGTAAAGATGTCACGGTTTCAAACGGGCTTGCTTGGAGTCCCGATGTGTCGAAGATGTACTACATAGACTCTGGTAAAAAATCAGTCCAGGTTTCAGATTTTGATGCATCCAGTTCTTCGATTCTTGGTTTTAAAAACTTTATTGAATTTCCAGACTCATTCGGTATCCCAGATGGAATGTGTGCCGATAAAGAAAGTGGAATATGGGTGGCATTTTTTGGCGGAGAAAAAGTACGAAGATTTTCAGATGAGGGTATTCAAACTCATGAAATACAACTTCCTGTCCCCCAAATTACTAGCTGTTGCTTTGCCGGCGAGGATTCCACAACCCTTTACATCACTACAGCTTCGATAGATCTTGGAGATGGGCGAAAAATAGGAAGCGATGACGGAAATCTTTTTTGTATTGATGTAGGAATCCCAGGTTCGGGAACAGCTCTTTTTGCTTTCTAGAAACTAATCTGCGGAGACGAGAGGATTTGAACCTCCGATACCTTTAAGGGGTATACCTCGTTAGCAGTGAGGCGCACTCGACCGGGCTATGCGACGTCTCCAAGTGGTGGGCTTAGTTTACAGGTTTATCTACTAATGAATCTCCTGATTATGTTCAGCATCTGACGGCAATAGCCATGCGCGCTGAAGTATCCTGCATTCATGAGTAGAGC
>Ga0214919_10008578_pt1 | contig 13414 bp, 11 predicted proteins | sample LL1503_MetaG_FD_177994 | JGI IMG/M metagenome (GOLD analysis project Ga0214919, IMG submission 177994) | Freshwater microbial communities from Lake Lanier, Atlanta, Georgia, United States - LL-1503 | ecosystem: Environmental > Aquatic > Freshwater > Lake | place: USA: Georgia | collected...
TTTCAACAGAAACTTCCGATGCATATTGATTTAATGAATTATTTAATTTAAGTGGTTTCTTCCAAGCATTTTCAACAGAAACTTCAGACGCAAAATTACTTAAATTATTTGTATTTCCACCTCTCATACTATTATCAATTGATATTTCTGTAGCAATACCATTTAAATTTCCACCTCTCATACTATTATCAATTGAAATTTCTGTTGTGATATTATTTAGTTTTTTTGGTTTTCCCCAAGAATTATCAACGGATATGTCAGTAGAAATTTCATTTAATTTTTTGTATCCACCACCTAATAAAGTAAAGAGATTCATTTGATATTCAGACATTACTGATTTGGGAGATGATGGTGAAGCAGCAGTATTTGGAACATCTGGCATTACACTTTCTCCAGCCTTATTTTGAATACTTTTATTAGTACCAGCATTATCTAATATTTTTGCCATCGCATCCCACATTGTTGATTCAGGATTATTTTTAATTTGGCATAATTGAACTGCAAGATGCAACGCGGTATTTCCATCTTTGTTTTGAGCATCTAATAATTTAGATTTAGTATCTTTATCCATTTTAGAAATTAAATCACAAATTAATTGTATAGTTATTAAATCTTTATTCTTAACTGACTCATGTAATATAGTATTGCCGTTAATATCTGCTGAATTTAAGAAAGATATTCCTACAACTTTAATGTCATTTGATACTTTATCTAATACTGTTAAAATATTCTTTACTTCTTCAATTGTATACATTATATATTATTTAAATATATATTTTTTTAGAAAAATATTTAATTCGAATAAATTTATCTATTCTAAATATATATATTATGTCAAACAATTTATTAATCGTTGCCGGAATAATCGTTTTAGTTGTTTTATATTACATGAGCACCGCTAAATCAAGCAAATCTGTAAGATCAGCTTCAGCATCTGCAAGTGCATCATCACCAAAGAAAGAAAAATTTAGTTATCCCGATATATCAGAAGGAATGGAAAACATGAGCTTAGATGTTGAAGGAATAGAAGGATTCGATGCAAAAGTCGCTTCTGAAGCAGTTACATCATCTCCTAAACCAGAATCAGTTATCAAATCAGCCAAATTAGGAAATAACTTTGGAGGTGGTAAATTCTCAACTGGATTAAAAGGAACATCTGGTGCAGTTGGACCTAACACAACAAACGTTAATGGATTAGGACTCGGAGAAGGTGTACCAGACTTTACACTCGGAGTAACACCAGTAATAAGCAAAGAAAAGAAAGCCAAGAAATTAACAGCCAAAGACTTATTACCTAAAGAATCCAAAGACGATTGGTTCGACATGCCTTATGATAAGAAACAAATGATGAGAATCGAAAATGAAAACTTATTAGCAGGAGCATCCACACAATCTAGAATTGGTATTGACACACAAGGACAAACACTCAAAAATGCATCATACGACTTACGTGCCTGCCCACCAAACCCCAAATTCAATGTTGGACCTTGGCTTGTATCAACAATCGAGCCCGATTACAACATCAAACCTATCATGTAAAGTATTTACATTTTTTACAAAAATTTTATATATATATACATTATATATATCAAATGGCTGAAGAAGATCCTGTAATTGATGATTTAAAAGAAATGATTGTAAATTGGTTATCATTAGATGATAAAATAAAAGAGATTAGTGTTGCTGTTAAAGATCTCAATAACGAAAAAAAACAATTTGAATCATATATTTTAGATTATATGACAAAATTAAATAGACCAGCAATTGATACAACAAGTGGAAAATTAGTTAAAAATGATACCAAAACAAAGAAAGCACTTAAAGAAGATATGGTTGTTACGGCATTAACAGAAATTATTGGAGATAAATTAAAAGCTGCTGAATTTACCAAAATTATTTTTGATAAAAGACCAGAAGTAGAAAATACACGTTTGAAGAGAATGAATTTACAAAAGAAGAAGAAAAATATTTAATTTAAAGAATACCATATAAATATCCTAAACTGTGCATATCCATAACAACACGGGGTTGAATTGGTAATACAAATGTAGGTACATAGAGTTTATTTGTATAAGGGTAGATGTAAGGATCATACCAATAATATGTTATTGGCTCATAAACTAAAGGGCCTTTTCTTGGTTTATCTGATTTATCAAAATAATCACTTAAATCTTCATCTTCATCATCACCAGGGACATACTTTTTTCTTCCCCCACTTAATTTAGAATCTTGATTTGCGACTTTATTTAAAGATTCTTGAAAGTGTTGGATTTTAACTTTAGGATTCATTTCAATTTCAGATATGGAATATGAGATATTTGATCCACCCTCTTTTTTTTCATGAACTTGAAAATGTCTAAAGCTATTTTCAGATCCTCCTCCAACTTTTCCATCTTTTGACATTTTTTTTAAAGTAAATTTAAATTCAGGCATACTATTACCCATATATTGAGATAGTTCTTTGTATGCTTGATTTGCGGCTTCTAAAGAATTTCCTCCTTTAAAATTTGTTTCCATTGATCCGATTATATAAGGATTAACTAATTTATAGGTAAATGTTTCTGGCATTTTATTGTTATATATATATAAAGTAAATATAATTTTTTATAGTAAGTTAAAAATTGATAAATTTAATATTTAAAGGATAATTATTAAATTTAATTATAAAATGAATAATACTTCGAATAGTAATCTAATTTTTAGAGTAAAAACTATACAATCACGGGTTATAAAGATTTTAATAGAATCATTAAAAGATTTACTTTACGAAGTAAATTTTATTTTTACAAAGGATGGAATTTCAATGAACGCTGCCAATACAAGCAATACTGCTACAATTTGTATGAAATTAATGGCTGAAAATTTTGAAGAATTTTATTGTAAGCAAAATAAGAAAATAGGAATTAGTATGAAATCCTTATATAATCATATCAAGAATATGGCAGATGATGAAACATTAACATTCTATTATGAAAATGATAACAAATTAGGTATTAGATTTGAAAATAGTAAAGATAATAGTGTAGCAGACTATAAATTAATCTTAATGGAAATTCCAGATGCAGATCAATTTGTGATACCAGATTTTGATTTTACAATGATTTCAACAATTCCATCAGTTAAGTTTCATAAAATCATTAAGGATTTAAATGTAGTTCATGATATGATTGAAATAAGATCAGTTAATGGTGTAATGAGTTTTTCAGGAAAAGGAGAACAATCACAAGGTCAAGTTACATTAACAGAAGGTGATAAAGATGAAAATCTTAAATTTAAAAAGAAGGATAATAGTATATATCAAGGACGTTTTAGTCTAAAGAATATGATGATTCTATACAAGTGTACTAGTTTATGCTTGAATGTAGAATTATATTTACAAAATGACACTCCTCTATTTATCAAATATAATATTGGACGTCTTGGATATACATATTTGATTCTTGCACCAGTTGTAGAAGATGTAACTAAATTACAAAATGACATTCCTGTTGATGATGAAGAAGATGAAGATTCATAATTCTACAAGTTTTAATCTTTCTTCTATTTCTTTATCGACTCTATATTTTCGTTGAATTAATTTCTCATATATTGGTTTCCATTCATAATAATATTTATAATTAAATTCAGGAATTTTATTTTCATCTATTAAATTTTTATAAAATGATATTCTTTTTTCATAACGTTCAGATGTTCTATATAATGAATTAATTCCTTGCATAATCCATGAATATTCCGGATCATTTATTGTATACTTTTTTTTAGATTCTTTCTTCCAAAACATACATTAATAAAATAAAATAAATTATTTTATTAATAAACGTAGTATTCAGTACTCAGTTGTGTTCTTCTTATAAATAATATTATATCCAAATTCTTTTATTATATCATCATGTAATAATTTGGTTAAATTTGAATTAGAATCTTTATTCCAAATCTTAATAATACAAACATTAGAATTACGTAAGTTAATTGATAATCCAACAACTAATTTATTTGCTCTACTCTTTTCATCTTTAATAATTGTTTCTCCAACCATCATTGATGATAATTTAATCCATACATTAAATACATTTGAAATATCATTTAATTTTATACTCCATGACCCACCATTTCTATTAAAGGTGTCTTCCCATATTGGTAAAATATTATCTCTCATCAAAAAGAAGTGTTGATTTGTTATTCCTCCCAAACAATCAATATTATTATGTAAATCCCAATAATCTTTTATATTTTTTACATGAAAAATTTTTCTATATCCATCTACTCTCCAGTTATTCAATTCATGATGATACCATAAGTTCCATTCAGACGCAAACTTTTTGAAATATCCTAATTTTTCTAATTCTGTTTTATTAAGAACATAACATTCAGGTTTTTCAATATCATCTACCTTTTTAGATGGTTTTGCTTTAATAACTGTATATTCTTCTTCGTCATCGTCATAATCTAATGCTTTAAATGTGTTACTACTCATAATATAAATATATAATAATTCTTTATATTATGTTCTTTAAAATCACTGAGTGTTTAATTTGGATATCTAGGTATTATTATCTTCTAAAAAATTTTATTGATAGTTATAGATTTATAGAATTAGAAATAAAACCTCTCAGAACACCACCAATTGGTTGGATGTATTATTATTATTTATCAAATTATTATTTAAATAGAATGATTGATTATGGAACGAAAGATTATTATCAAGTTTTATATAGAGATTCTAATACTAAGAGAAAATATGTATTGTATGGAACAATAAAAGATGTATTTGATTATACAAGATATCAAAAACAGCCAAATGAAGTAAAATTATTTATAAAATGTAATATAATAATAAATGAAGTTAAATCAAGTATAAGACCACTTATAATGGAATATGATACAAAAACAAAATTACGTGATATAATGTATTATAATTTTTATGAGGATGTTAATAATTTAATGAATGATGTAGATGTTGAAATTGGAAAAAAAATGTATAATGTGCGTGGAATGAGTATGGATTTAACTTTGGAGGATGCGTGATTTTTCGAGTTACTCACACTAATTTTTTTACGAATTTTATTGTAAAATTCGTAAAAAAATTGTTCTCTCGTTTTACTCACACTAATTTTTTTTATAAATCTTAAGTAAGATTTTTAAAAAAAATTGATTTTAAAAACTATTTTTAATATAAAAAAATATGTTTATAGAATATAAAATGGAAGATAATACTGAAGAAATTGTCAATATTAATAAAATCCAATTTTGTGTCTTTGGAAATGACGAAGTTAAAAGATATAGTGTCGTCAACAAAGATCCATATGGTATAAATATTCCAGAAACATATGACAGTCATGAACCTAAAAGAGGCGGTTTACTTGATTCAAGAATGGGTACAACAGATTATCAATTAAATTGTGCTACATGTGGATTAAATAGTTATGATTGTCCCGGTCACTTTGGGCATACAGAATTAGCAGAACCAGTATTTCATTATGGTTTTATCGAGCATGTTAAAAATATCTTAAGTTGTGTATGTATTAGATGTTCTAAATTATTAGTATATAAGAATGAGAAAGAAATGAATGATATCTTAAAGAACCGTGTAGGTAAAGCACGTTTTGATGAAATTAAAAGATTAACTGGTTCAATCACATATTGTCAAAATCCTGATTACTCTTGTGGTGCTCCAATTCCAAATATTAGAGTAATTGAAAGTGAGATTCAAATCATCGCAGAAACAAAAGTAGATGAAGGTGAAGAAGGAACTGTTGTCAGCAATACAGGAAAACAGAAGATTCAAGAAATTTTACGTGCGGAAGATTGCTATAATATTTTAAAGAATATTAGTGATGTTGATTGTAGAATAATGGGATTTGATCCGAAAATTAACAGACCTGAAAACTTAGTAATTCTTTCATTCCCAATTCCCCCTGTTGCAATCAGACCTTCTATTAAGCGTGATACAATTGCAAGTAAAACTTATGAAGATTCGATGACAGATAAATTAGTTGATGTTATTAAGTCAAATACTCGTTTAAGAGTAAATAAGGAGAAGAGTGCTATCTTGAATGAGGAATTCAAGTACAATGATTCTCATCATAAAGTATTACAATATCATGTAGCAACATATTTTAACAATGAAACAAGTATGTTACAAAAGTCAGAACAAAAGACTGGAGGGCGTTTATACAAGTCTGTTTCCGAAAGATTAAAGGGAAAACAAGGACGTGTTCGTGGTAACTTATTAGGTAAAAGAACAAATTTTAGTGGAAGAACTGTTATTACATCAAATCCTGATATTGGTACAGATGAATTGGGAGTTCCACTTAAATTAGCAATGGTATTAACTTTCCCCGAAGTAGTTACACCTCAAAACATTGGTAGATTATCAAAACTTGTAAAGAATGGAAGAGATAATTATCCTGGAGCAAATTATGTGTTTCCTAAAGGAAATAATAAAAGACCAATTGACTTAAGATATAGAAAGAAAAATATCAAAATTCACTATGGTGATATTATTGAGAGACATTTAGTTGATGGTGATTATGTATTATACAATCGTCAACCATCATTACACAAGTTATCAATGATGGGACACAGATGTGTTATCTTTAAAGATCCCGAATTAACTACCTTTGGTATGAATGTTTCAGTAACAGCTCCATACAATGCTGACTATGATGGTGATGAAATGAACATTTTCGTTCCTCAATCAATTCAAGCATCAACTGAGTTAGAACTTATTGCAAACGTTAGAAATCAAATCATTGCTCCTGGTGAGTCAAATCCAAAGATTGAGTTAAAACAAGATGCTCCATTAGGAGCGTATTTATTAACAAGACAGAATATGATAATGGAACCTCATCATGCTTCAAACATTATAATGAAAATAAAGAATATTGAACATAACTTTGAGAATGAAGAGGTAAGAAGTTATGATGTATTGAGTGCTCTTTTACCAAAGAAGTTAAATATAGTTCAATATACAGATACAGGTGAAAAGAAGTTTGAAATTATAAATGGAAAATTATTAAAGGGGACATTAACAAATCAACTTATAAACAAAGTAATTTTAACGACAATTCTTGATCAGTATGGAAATGATGCTGCTACAGATTTTATTGATAACTTTCAAAGAATAATATTACAATTCCTACTTTCAAATGGTTCAACTGTTGGATTAAAAGATGTTATCTTAAGTAAGGAGGGTGTAAAAAAATGTAAAGATCAAATGAAAAAAAAGAGAATTGAAGTTGAAAGTATGTTAACTGAAATTGAAAATAATCCTGATTTAGTTGATCCTGATGTATTAGAAACAAATATAATATCAACATTACAAAGTGTTCTTGGTGATATTTCTAAAATTGCAATGGCTGATTTAAAGAAGGATAATAACTTATTTATTTTAATTGATTCTAAGGCAAAGGGAAAACCCGACAATGTTGCGAATATGTCAGGAGGCAGAGGACAAGTTGTTTTAAATTTTGCGAGAATTAAAAAGAAGGTTAACAATAGAACATTACCTCACTATTTTCAAAACGATGATAGACCTGAAGCACGTGGTTATATTGAATCTTCTTTATATGAAGGATTAAAACCTCTTGAATTTTTCATGGATGCAATGACCGGACGCGAGGGATTGATCGATACTGCGATCAAAACTGCAGAATCAGGGTATATACAAAGAAGATTAATTAAATGTATGGAAGATTTAGCTGTCCACTATGATGGTACTGTAAGAAATGGAAATAACGTTATTATACAGTATCTTTATGGTGATTCACAATTAGATCAAGTTAAACAGAAAATGACACAATTGAAAACATTAAAAATGAATAATGAAAAGATAAAAGAAAAATATTATTTTACGACAAATGAGATTGAAGAATTAGTCAAGAAATTTAAATTAAATAAAACTGATGTTGAAAATTTGAATGATGATTTTTACGAAGAATTATTAAATTTCAGAAATTCACTTAGAAAATCATATCGTAGAACACATATGGAATATAAAACATTAGATGATTCATATTTTATGCCTGTAAGTTTTAATCGTATCATCGATAATGCAAGGTATGGAATTGAATCTAAGTTAGAAGATTTGGATCCTATTTATATTATGGATTCAATTGAATATATATTACATCAAAACAATACCAAATTATTATGTATGTCAAATGCTGAGAGAACAGATGATTTATCATTAAAAGTAGCAATGGAAAAGAAACATAAATCAATGTTTAGATATGGATTACTTGAATATTTATCTCCAAAGAGATGTATATATGAGTATAAATTAGATAAGAACAAGTTTAATATAATTATGAAAGAAATCATTAATTCATTCAATAAGTCTTTAGTTGAGGCGGGAGAGATGGTTGGTTGCGTGGGATCGCAGAGTCTCGGAGAGAAGACCACGCAGATGAGCAGTGTCTACGACACCATAATAGGTATCAATTCTAAAAAGAAAAAATTCTACGGGAAAATGGGACTCTTTATAGAAGGAATTTTAAAAGAGAATGGTGACAATGCTGTAACTGACAACGAAGACAGTACAATATTAGATTTAAAAGAAGATTATTATATTGTTGGTGTTAATAATGATGGTAAAACATCATGGAGAAGAATAAGTCAAATATCCAAACATCCCGCAAATGGTAAATTAGTTGAAGTAATAACAAAAACTGGTAAGAAAACAACCGCAACATTATCACATTCTTTCTTAAGAAGAACAAGAAATGGAATAGTTGCAATTAAGGGAGGAGATTTAAAAGTTGGAGATAGAATTCCCGTAGCAAAATATATTCCCGAAGTGCCAAATCCAATCAATACAGTAAAAATTGGTAATGTATTATGTCCTCTTGATAAACAACTTGGATGGATTTGTGGTATATATTTAGCAGATGGATGTTTTAGAGGCAATTATGTAAGTATATGTAAAATACATCCAAGAGTTGAAGTTATATTAAGAAAATTTTGTACAAAGATGAATTATAAATTTTCAACAAAACATTATAAAGGAGAATATGGACCAGGTAAAGATAATGATATTCATTCCAAAGACTTAAAAGACTTCTTAATGGAAAACTTTAATACTGGATCTTTTAATAAACATATTGGACCATTAACTCATCATGCAAACAAAGATTTCATTAGTGGTGTTATCAGTGGATATTTTGATGGTGATGGAAATGTTCAATCTTCAAAACAATTAATAAGAGTTGGATCTGTAAGTCAAACTTTAATAAAAGATATAAATAGATTACTTGGTTATTTCGGTATGTATGCGTCATATTATACTGAGAGAGAAGGAACATTTTATTGTTTATCAATACAACGTAAATATGCGACAATCTTCTCAAAACAAATCGGACTTGAACTTGATGAAAAGAAAAAAGAATTAGATTTAATAGTTGAATATAATGATAGATTTGACAAACATATGAATCATGATGAAATAGATAAAATACCAGAAGTTGGAAAAGTTGTGCATGAAACTGGCGCAATATTTAAGATGTTGAAAAAGAATAGAAGTTTATCTCAAATGTCAAAAGCAGAAAGCCTCGGAAGAGATACATTAAAAAAGTATTTGGGTTTACTTGAAGCAGAATTAGAAACTGCTGTATTAACTCCTCAAGAATTAAAGAAAGTCAATGATAATATGGACTTAATTGAAATAGCATTAGATGCCGATGTAATCTGGGATGAAATTGTAGAATTAAAATACTTGAATGATCCTAAAACATATGTTTATGATTTTACAGTACCGGGAAATGATAGCTTTATGGTTGATGATAACATCTTAGTTCACAATACACTTAACACAAAACACTCTTCGGGAGCAGGTGTCCAAGGTATGCAAGGTATTCCTCGCCTAAACGAAATCATCAGAAATACAAAAAATGTTAAAACACCTCTAATGTACATCTATTTAAATAAAGAGAAGAGTGAGGATAAGGATTTAGCATATTTAATTGGAGCATATTTAAAATACACTGTCTTAAAAGATGTCGTAAAGAAGGTTGATATTGTATTTGACAATGATTTAAAAGACAATTATATGACTGATGATCAAGTTATTAAGAAGAGTTCAATGAATCTATATGGAAACTTTAACATTAAGCCAGAAAACTTACCTTGGTTATATAGATTTGAAATATCGAAGGAGAAGTTATTTGAGAAGAAATTAAACATGTTAGAAATAAAGACAAAGTTTATAAATTTCTGGGATGACTTATCAAACAATAAAAATAAATCGTATAGAGATTTAGTCAAACGTATAATTAATGGATGTATTATGACTACCAATGATAATGCAGAAAAACTATATATTCATATTAGATTTGACATATCTGAATTTGACAATAGTATATTATTAGATATTCAAAATATGATATTATATGAGTTTCAATTAAAGGGAGTATCATACATTAATGATGTTCCTGAGATTGATAAAAAATTATTAATAAATTTTAATGAAGAAACAGGAGATTTAGAAAATAAACAAGAATATATCATTACAACAGATGGTATTAATATGAATAAATTAAGATATATTCGTAATGTTGATATTAATAGAACATATTGTAACGAAATTAATACTATTTACAAGTTATATGGTATTAAAGCAGCAAGAAAAGCATTATTAAAAGAAATTAATATGGTATTCTCAGGTGATAACAAATTGAACTATCACCACATATCAATCTTATGTGATGTAATGACAAATACTGGAGAGATTGTGTCAATTGATCGTCATGGATTTGGTCGTATGGATACAGATCCATTATCAAAGGCATCATTTGAAAGAACTGTTGAGATGTTAGTCAATAGTGCAGTATTTGGGGAGGTTGATAAAGTTCAATCAGTTTCTTCAAGATTAATTATGGGAAGAGCAATCAAGTGTGGTACAGGATTTCCCGAAATATTAATGGATAATGACATCTTAGAAAACACAGAATATAACGATATGGATATAACAAGTAAAATTAAGAACAGTATTGATACATTGAAATTAAATGAGAATAGTTTAATCGATGATATTCTCGGTAGAACACTTAAGTCTGATGAAGTAGAGAGTTTTATGATTTAATTGTTTATTTTATAATAAAATTTTAATTTATATTTTATGTATGGAAAATATAAATTAAACGATATTGTATGTTTAGATGATAATATACGAGAATTTTTAAAATTTAAATCTAAAGAAATAAAGATGCATGTTTTATTAAATTATATATTATGTAATTATTGTAAGCATAAAGAATTATTTCCAAATGATGTTATTAGTATATTTTATATTAATAATAAATTTAAGAACTTTTTAGTAAAAAACAATAAGTACATTGGTGATGATTATTCCATAGATGGTATAAAAATATTATTAGAAGATTTTGTACATAGAAAACAAATAATTATTGAAATTTAAATATATAAATATATAGGATATATATATTTATCTATGATGACAAGAATAATATCATTATTTTTTATAAGACATGGTCAGGGATACCATAATATTGCGTATCAGTTATTTGGAGAATCAAGTTTTAGAGATGAGCAACATATAGATGCAAAATTAACGGATCATGGGATTGAACAAGCTAAAAATCTCCAACAATATTTTATTGATAATAAACCAGATTTAATATATTCATCATCTTTGTCGAGATGTATTCAAACAATGGAATATGCAATTGTTAATCATACAAAGGAAGTTATAGTAGATGATCGCATAATGGAAAGAAGAGGAGATGTGTGTAATAAAAGATCTAATAAATCAGAACTACAGAAATTAACATATAAAAAATTAAATTTAGATATGGTATCTGAAAGTATACCATGGACAATTCCGAGAGAATCAAATGAACGTATATTAGAGAGAGGTATAAAATGGTTTGATGATTTATCTATCTTACTGCAAAAAGATAAAAGTATAAGTAAAGTAGCTGTCTTTACCCATTGTGAATTCTTAGAAATAATGTATACTCGTTATTTTGATAAGGAACATAATGAGACATATAAAGGATTTGATAATTGTGAGGTAAGGGAGGTTAGATTGAGTATTGAATAAAAATTGATATTATAATATATTATAATTTTATAATATATTGTATATAAAATGGAGCTTGAACCTGTTCAATTAGAATACACACTTCTCTACAACAAGTATGGTCTTTTCAATATCAAACAAAAAGATGTTGAAAAGTATACTGAAATAGATGAACTAATCGCGAATATATTAAATACAAATTCTGTTTCAAATAAGAAACATTTTGAATTTAAGAAAAACAATCAATATTTAAAACCTCAACTATTAAAATTTATTGAATCGAATAAGGATAATTCATATGAATTTAAATATATTAAAGAAGATTCTCATATAGGGCATTTCATGACATTTTTAACTCGTATTCAACCATACTTGTTTAAAAAATTAAAAGATACCGATTCAGAAATTTATAATGAAATAAAAATTATTTCTGAATCAAATAGATATCAAAAGAAAGCATTAAATAAAGATTTTATACAAAAGTGGACAACTAATACAAAGATGATGACTATTAATATATAAATCCGCACACTAATTTTTTTCAAGGAATTTATAAATAAATCCTTTAAAAAAAATTGTTCTCTCGCGTTGCTCACACTAATTTTTTTCAAGGAATTTATAAATAAATCCTTTAAAAAAAATTGATAATTCAATTTATTGATAATAACTACCTTTAATTTATATAAAATGTCGACAATCTCCTACAAATCATTTAACACTGATGACCTAAAACTATCAACGCCAGTTGACAGTATAAAATATCCGAATACTACTAAGTATCAATTAATGTCATGGCCGCGTTATGCGAAAGATGACAAGGAATTTAGCCCGCAAATTCAAGGTCCATGGATGACTCTAGATCACTATGGTCTTCCTCCTAAGACTGATAAGACTGGTAAGCCAATTGTTGGTCAAAGTGGGCAACCACTAACTGATCGCGAACGTGGTAAGCTAAGAATTCCTTTTAATGTTAATGATGTTGAACAGAAGAAATTTTATGATCTCATTAAGAAGATTGATAAGAAGTGTGAAACTGAACGTGAATTAATTTTTGGAGATAAGAAGAAGGCCAATGTATATAAATACACTCCTCTAGTTCGTGTTCCACCTGAGAATCCGGACGCCGAGGAAGATGCACCTGTTAAGCCTGATTATTTTAGTGTAAAGATTGATTTTGAATATGAAACTGGAGTAATCAAGACGAAAGTATATCAAAATATTGATGGTGACAGAAAGGAAGTTGAAACTCTTTCAATTGATGACGTTAAGAAATATGTCAGCTACAAGTGTGAACTGCGTCCTGTCTTTGCTCTCAGCAAACTGTATGCGAGCAAGGCTGCTGATACGGATGGTAAGAGAAAGTATGGTCTAACTCTT
>Ga0214919_10008580_pt1 | contig 13412 bp, 13 predicted proteins | sample LL1503_MetaG_FD_177994 | JGI IMG/M metagenome (GOLD analysis project Ga0214919, IMG submission 177994) | Freshwater microbial communities from Lake Lanier, Atlanta, Georgia, United States - LL-1503 | ecosystem: Environmental > Aquatic > Freshwater > Lake | place: USA: Georgia | collected...
AGAAGGCGAAAGCCTGTTGACCCTGAACCAAGGTCACAACGCCGAGGTCCTGTTGTTCGATCTTTCAGCCTAATTTTCTTAACCCTCAAGGAGTTCTCCCATGGCTAAAACCATCGTCGTTTACCACTCTGGCTACGGCCACACCCAACGCGTAGCCCAGTTTGTGGCGCAAGGCGCCAACGCGCAAATCATCGCCATCGATGCCGACGGCAACATCACCGATGCCGACTGGGAAGCCTTGGACGCGGCCGACGCCATTATCTTTGGCTCACCCACTTACATGGGCATGGCGTCTTGGCAGTTCAAAAAATTCGCCGACGCCACCTCCAAGCGCTGGTTCACCAGTGCCTGGAAAGACAAAGTCGCAGGCGGTTTCACCATCTCGGCCAGTCCGAGTGGCGACAAGTTGTCGACCCTCCAATATTTCATTACTTTGGCCATGCAACAAGCCATGATCTGGGTCGGCCAACCGGCCATGAACGACGGCACCACCAACCGCCTGGGTTCTAACTCCGGATTGATGGCCCAAGTTGGCGCCACCAGCCCGGCGCAAGACATTCCGCAAAGTGACTTGGACACAGGCAAAGCCTATGGCGAGCGCGTCGCGGCCGTGGCAGCCAAATTGCGCGGCTGATTGGCTAAGTCTTGATCTGATGAATGTCCCCACCGTACCGCGTGTTGGTACCATGGGGGCATGAAAATAATCACCCTGTTGCCCCTGGTCGATTGGCTGGCCATGGGCTGTTTTTTTGCCATGTGGATCGGTTATGCGTTGTTTGCCAAATTCTGGGGCCGACACGAGCGCTCATTGATCGCCACCACCAATCGCTACCGTGCCCTGTGGATGCTGCAAGCCACGGCCCGTGAGCCGCGCATGCTGGACGGCCTGATCACACAAAACCTGTCCCACACGCCTTCGTTCTTTTCTTCCACCACGATCATCATCATTGGCGGCTTGCTGGCCCTGATGGGCACCACCGACAAAGCAGCCGAATTGGTGCGGGACATCCCCTTTGTGACGCAAACACCGATGTTTGTGTTCGAGTTCAAGATCCTGGTTTTGCTCGGGGTTTTTGTGTATGCCTTCTTCCGCTTTTCATGGTCGATGCGGCAATACACGTTCGTGGCTTTGTTGATCGGTGCCATGCCCCCGGCCAAAGAATTTGAGGACGGGTTGCATGACCGAAAAGAAATCGCTGACAGGGCGGGTGCCCTGGTGGGCGCAGCTGCCGAAACCTTCAATGACGGCTTGCGCGCCTATTACTTTTCGTTTGCTGCCATGGCCTGGTTTTTTTCACCCCTTGCCTTGATCGCCGCCACCGCTCTGGTGGTGCTCATCTTGTACGGCCGTGAATTTCGCTCTGACGTTTTACACGTGCTGCGCGACGAGCGCTTTTGACATATCAGCTCGGGTCGATCCCAACCGTGCTTAAATCAGCCGCCAAGGCGCGGCGCTCGTCAAACACAAAGCAGCCGCCCTGGTAGTGGGCGCCACCGGTTTCTTCAAAGTATTTCAAAATCCCGCCCTCGAGCTGGTAGACGTGGGCCAGGCCGGCTTCGCGCATGTAAATGGCCGCTTTTTCGCAGCGTATGCCGCCGGTGCAAAAACTGATCACGGTTTTATCGTTTAACTCGGCTTTGTGCGCCTGCAGGGCGTCTGGGAACTCGGTGAATTTGTTCAAACGCCAGTCAATGGCCCCTGAAAACGTGCCTTCGTCTACCTCGTAGGTGTTGCGTGTGTCCAGGGTGACCACCGGACGGCCTTCGTCGTCATGCCCTTGGTCGAGCCAGCGTTTGACGGTTTGCGCGTCTACGGCGGGCGCTCGCCCTTGCGCGGGCTTAATGGCGGGGTGGTTCATCCGGATGATCTCGCCCTTGACCTTGACCAACATTTTGCGAAAGGGCTGGCTGGCCGACCAGCTTTCTTTGGGCGCGATATCGGCAAACCGGGCATCGGTTTTCAATTGGCTGATGAAGCTGCGCACAGCTTGCGCGGGGCCAGCCACAAACAGATTGATGCCTTCTTCGGCCAACAAAATAGTGCCTTTCAGGCTCAAAGCCAAAGCACGCGCAGCCAAAGTGTCCCGCAAGGCCAGTGTGTCGACTAAGGGGACGAATTTGTAAGTAGAAATGTTGAGAATATCGTTCACAGGCGCTATTGTAGAAAACTACGCGCTGAGGTGCGCAGAATCCCGATGCGCGCTTCTACAATGGTCCTATGTTTGCCCATCTTCGCCTCCATTCCGAATTTTCTGTGGTCGATTCCACCTGCCGCATTGACGAGGTGGTCAAGGCCGCCGCTGCTGACGGTTTGCCTGCCTTGGCCATCACAGATTTGAGCAATCTGTTTGGTGCGGTCAAGTTCTACAAAGAGGCCCGTGGCCAAGGGGTGCAGCCGCTGATTGGGGCCGAGATTTTTCTGGAGGGCTTAGGCGCCGAGATCACCTCCACTTCGCGCGTACTTCTCTTGGTGCAGAGCACCCAAGGCTATCTGAACTTGTCTGAAATGCTGGCCCGCGCCTGGACGCAAAACGTCGTCAAGGCGCAAGCCGTGGTCAAGTTGGCGTGGCTCAAGGAGTTGTCTGAGGGCCTGATATTGCTGTCGGGAGCTCAGGCTGGACCTGTCGGGCAGGCCTTGGTGCAGGGCGACGAATCCCGCGCGGCCGAAGTCGCGCTGCAATTGGCTTCGATCTTCACGCATCGGTTTTATCTGGAGTTGCAACGCGCAGGCCGACCCGAAGACGCGGTGCAGGTTGCAGGCGCTGTGCGCTTGGCCGCTCGCTTAAATTTACCCGTGGTGGCCACCCATCCCGTGCAGTTTTTGCAAGAAGACGATTACGAAGCCCATGAAGCGCGGGTCTGTATTTCTGAAGGGGAAATTCTGGGTAACCAGCGGCGCGTTCGCAAATTCACCAGTGACCAGTATTTCAAAACAGTGGCGCAAATGTGCGCGTTGTTTGCCGATGTGCCCAGCGCCTTGGCCAATACCCTCGAAGTGGCCAAACGTTGCAACCTGACACTCGTTCTGGGTAAGCCGCAGTTGCCTAACTTTCCGATTCCACCCGTCGATGGTGTGGTCATGTCGGTTGAAGATTATTTCCGCCACGTCTCTCAAGTTGGACTGGAAGAGCGCTTAGGCTATTTGTACCCCGATGAAACCCTGCGCAGCGGACAGCGCCAACGGTATGTTGATCGTTTGGCATTCGAGCTCAATACGATTTTGAACATGGGCTTTCCAGGCTACTTTTTGATTGTGGGGGACTTCATTCAATGGGCCAAAACCCATGGCTGTCCGGTGGGGCCAGGCCGAGGTTCGGGCGCAGGTTCTTTGGTCGCTTATGCGCTGAAAATCACAGATTTGGACCCACTGCAATACAACTTGCTGTTCGAGCGATTTTTAAATCCTGAGCGGGTCTCCATGCCCGACTTTGACATTGACTTTTGCCAGGCCAACCGTGACCGCGTGATCGAATACGTTAAAGACAAATACGGACGCAATGCGGTCAGTCAGATTGTGACTTTTGGCACCATGGCCGCCCGCGCAGCGATCCGTGATGTGGGCCGCGTGCTCGACATGAGCTACACCTTTTGCGATGGCATCAGCAAACTGATACCCAACAAGCCGGGTCAGCACATCACCATTGCCGGAGCCATCGAGGCAGAGCCGATTTTGGCCGAACGTTTGGCCAAAGAGGACGACGTTAAAACCCTCTTGGAGTTGGCACAAAAGCTCGAAGGCTTGACACGCAACGTCGGCATGCATGCAGGGGGCGTATTGATTGCGCCGGGCAAGCTGACTGACTTTTGTCCTTTGTACCAACAACCGGGCAGCACCTCGGCCGTGAGCCAATACGACAAAGACGATGTGGAGTCGATCGGCCTGGTTAAGTTCGACTTTTTGGGTCTGGCCACACTCACTATTTTGGAAATTGCGCGTGAATTCATCTTGTCGCGTCACAAGGGCCAAGAGAACTTTGCTTATGACCGTATTCCGCTGGACGATCCCGCCACGTACAAATTGTTTGCCGATGGCAAAACCGAAGCCGTGTTCCAGTTTGAAAGTCGCGGCATGCAAGGCATGTTGCGCGACGCACGTCCGAGCCGCCTCGAAGATCTGATTGCCCTGAACGCCTTGTACCGTCCGGGCCCGATGGACTTGATCCCGAGCTTTGTGGCCCGCAAACACGGCCGCGAAGAAGTGCAGTACCCGCACCCCGCGGTGGCCGAGATGCTCTCCGAGACCTACGGGATCATGGTCTACCAAGAGCAGGTGATGCAGACGGCGCAGATCTTGGGCGGCTACTCGCTCGGTGGCGCAGACTTGTTGCGCCGCGCCATGGGCAAGAAAAAGGCCGAAGAAATGGCCGAACATCGCGAAAAGTTCCGCGCAGGTGCGCTGGCCACACACAACTTCGCGCAGGACAAGGCCGACGAAGTCTTTGACCTGATGGAGAGATTTGCGGGCTATGGCTTCAACAAGTCTCACGCTGCCGCTTACTCTCTGCTGGCCTACCATACCGGTTGGCTCAAGGTGCATTACACCGCTGAGTTTTTCTGCGCCAACATGACGGTGGAAATGGACGACACCGACAAACTCAAGGTGCTTTATGAAGATGCGCTTAAGTTCGGCTTGACCTTTGATCCGCCAGACGTTAACCGCGGACGACATCGTTTTGAGCCCATGTCGGACACAGTCATTCGCTACGGTTTAGGGGCCATCAGGGGCACCGGTCAGCAAGCGATTGATGCGATTGTCAAAGCCCGTGAGGAGGGTGGGCTGTTCAAAAGCTTGTTTGATTTTTGCCTGCGCGTAGACCGCAGTCGATTGAACAAACGCACCGTGGAGGCTTTGATCAAAGCCGGTGCATTTGATTCTTTGCACATGAACCGTGCATCGCTGTCAGCCTCAATTGACCGGGCTTTCGAGTTTGCAGCGGCATCGATCGCCAACGCTAACCAGGGCGGCTTGTTTGACATGATGGGTGACGACGACCATGGCTCCAGCACCCAAGAGCCCGAGCTGGTGGAGATGCTGCCCTGGGGCATCAAAGAGCGTTTAACCTTTGAAAAAACCGCTGTTGGTTTTTATCTGTCAGGTCATTTGTTTGACGCCGTCGAGCGGGAAGTACGCCAGTTTGCACGCCGCAAAATTGACGACTTGATCGACAGCCGCGAACCGCAGTTGTTGGCAGGCATTGTCAGCGACATTCGCATCATCAGTGGTCAACGCGGCAAAGTGGCTATTTTCAAACTCGATGACAAATCGGGTGTGATGGAAGCCACTGCTGACGAAAGTTTGATCAACAGCACAAGACACATTCTCAAAGACGATGAGCTCGTGATCGTCATGGCCAAAATGCAGGCCGACCGATTTTCGGGTGGGTTTCGACTCAAGATGGAGCAAATTTGGGACCTGCCCACCGCACGCTGCCGTTTTGGCAAATACCTGAGCGTGGCGGTGAATGGCCGTGCGCCAGAGATCGCACGCTTGGTCAAAGAGTTTCCAGCCCAGCGGGTGATGACCGATCAAGGTGAATCGATTCGCGGTCTACCGGTACGCCTGAGCTTGTCGAGACAAGGGCATGGCGATGGCGATGGCGATGGTGAGTGCTTAGGCGCAACGGCCGAAGTCCAGCTGGGCGAGCAGGCCAAATTTTTCCCTACAGATGCCGCATTGGCCGGCTGGATCGCGCAAGCCGATGGCGGCAAAGCGGTGATTGCTTACGATTGAACCGACAGCGATTCAGTCTTTAGGCCTGAAACTGATCACCATCACCGGCTGAACTTGTCCATCGGTGTCCCGTGGCAGGTTGCCTGTTTTGTCGATGGCTTTGAGTACCGCTTCGTCCCAAGCCTTGTTGCCGCTGGCCTGGATGAGTTTGCGACTCAAAATGGTGCCATCAGTGCCCACGCGCACTTCGACTTCTGCTTTGGGATTGCCCTCAACATCGTCATTGAAGGCAATGTTGGGCTTGATGCGCGCGCGAATCCGACCTGCATAACTGGCTGTAGGCCCTGAGGCTTTGAGAGCGCTGCCTTTCGCGTTGTCGTCGCCCGTGGCACCTGCCATGCCTTGCATGCGCCGGATGTTGGCTTGGCGGTTGGCTTCGGCCTGTTTTTCTTCTTCTGCTTTTTCTTGCGCTTCTTTAAGCGCTTTGGCTTCGGCGCGTTTTTTCTCTTCTGCTTGCTGCTTGGCTTTCTCGGCCAGCTTTTTCTTTTCGCGTTCTTTCTCTTCTTCTTTGAGTTTCTCAGCCTTGGCCTTTTGTTCTTTGTCTTTCAGTTCTTTGGCTTTTTCTTCGCGCAGCTTTTCTTGACGCAATTTGTCTTCACGTTGTTTTTTCTCGCGTTCTGCTTTTTCTTTTTTCAATGCAATCTCAGCGTCTTGACGGTCAGGCTCAGGCGCAGGCTTGGGGGCGGGCTTAGGGGGCGTTGGCTGCGGTTTGGGTTCGGGGTTGGGCGCTGGTTGAGGTTCAGGCTTTGGTGAAGGTTGAGGTTTTTGTTCGGGTGGCAGTGTTGTCTCTACAGGCTCTTGCAAACGGGGCGCAGCCTCTCGCGGCAAAGCGGACCACAATTCTGCAGAGACGGAGATGCTGTTGTCGGATTTTGTTTTCCAGTCAATGCCCCACGTCAGGGCGGCCAGCAGCAGGGCGTGGGCCAGCAAAGCAAGTGCAAAAGATCGCCCCTTGCCGCCGGGTTTGGGCGGTTGAAAGCTGTTGCGTTCTTTGTTTTGCATGAAGAGATTCAGGGAGCCAATTGCACCGAAAGGCCCACACGTTGCACGCCAGCGCGTTGCAAGGTGTCCATGACTTTGACCACGGTTTCGTATTTGACGTTGCGGTCCGCACTGATGACGACGGCCGCGTTGCCAGGCTCTTTGCCGTTGGCAATTGAGGCTTTCACGGCTTCGGCAACAGTAGACAAAGTTTGTTTGCGGGTGCTGCCATCGCTCATGATTTCAATGCTGTCGTCTTTTTGGATCACGACTTGCACCACTTTGTCAGGTTGTTTGGCGGCTTTGCCGACACTGGGCAAGTCGATCATGCTGGGTGTGATCATGGGCGCAGTGACCATGAAAATAATCAACAGTACCAACATCACATCGATGAAGGGGACCATGTTGATTTCGTTGATGGTGCGGCGACCTCTGCCGCGTGAACTCACGGATGCCATGCTCGTCTCCTGTCAATGGCCTGAGGCCGAAGAGGATGCCGATTGCGCCCCCAGATTGCGCTGCAAAATGTTGGAGAACTCTTCGATGAAGGTTTCCAGCTTGATGGCGATGCGGTCCACGTCGTGGGCAAAACGGTTGTAGCTGATCACTGCCGGAATGGCTGAGAACAAACCAATGGCGGTGGCCACCAGCGCTTCGGCAATCCCAGGGGCAACGGTGGCCAAGGTCACTTGTTGCAAACTGGCCAACCCGGTAAAGGCGTGCATGATGCCCCACACAGTGCCAAACAAACCGATGTAAGGCGAGATAGAACCCACGGTGGCCAGAAACGCCAATTGCGATTCGGCCATGTCCATTTCGCGCTGGAGGCTGGCACGCATGGCACGGCGAGCGCCGTCCAGTAAGGTGCCAGCATCTGTGATGCGTCGCTCGCGCAGTTTTTGGTACTCGCGCATGCCGCTGGCAAAAATGCGTTCCATCGGGCCAGACAGCTTGACGTTTTGGTTGGCGCCTGCAAACAATTCGTTCAAACTGGTGCCTGACCAAAACACGCGCTCAAACTCTTCGTTGAGTTCTTTGATACGCTTGATCGCCATGAGTTTGCGGATGATGGCCGACCAACTGGCGATGGAGATGGTGAGCAAAATCACGATCACCACCTGCACCACAAAGCTGGCGTGCAGCACCAGGGAAACAATGGACATGTCTTGGTTCATGGCTGGAGTGCTTTCAAAATCGTGGCCGGAATGCGGCCGGGTTTGAGTGTGTGGCTGTCGACCCATCCGATGCGGATCGTACCTTCTGCCAGCAACTGCGTTGCAAGGCCCGGGATTTCGAGCAGCGCTTGCTGATGCAGCGTCAGGGTGGCGCGCCCGGCTTCGGCCAGTTCGGCGGTGACAGTCAGCAGGTTATCGAGTTGGGCGGGGCGGTGGTATTTGAGATGGGTCTCGCTGACCACAAACATGCCACCGACTTCGCTTTTGAGGGCTTGTTGCTCAATGCCCAGTGAGCGCAGCCACTCGGTGCGGGCGCGCTCAAAAAACTTGAGGTAGTTGGCATAGAACACGATGCCGCCTGCATCCGTGTCTTCCCAGTAAATGCGGACGGGGAATTGAAAGACCATGTTCAGCTCAGCCATCAGTTCAGCCAGTCACGTAAACGCGCGATGGCCGCTTTCAATTCTCCCATGGAGTTGGCCGTTGAAAATCGCACAAATTGGGCGGTTTCGGCTTGGCCAAAGTCACGCCCAGGCGTGATGGCTACATGGGCTTGGTGCATGGCGGAAAAGGCAAAGTCCCAACTGTCTTTGAGGCCCAGACGTCGGCAATGCGCCGAGCAATCGGCCCAGGCGTAAAACGCCCCGTCAGGCATGACGTGTACGGTCAGGCCCAGTGCGTTCAAGGCGGGAATGAAATAATCACGGCGGGCTTTGAACTCGGCGCGGCGTTGTTCATATTCGGTTAAGCTGGCTGACTCAAAACAGGCCAGCGCTGCATGTTGCGCGATGGTACTGGGGCAAATAAACAGGTTCTGTGCCAAGCGCTCAATCACTGGCACGACAGGTTCTGGCACTACCAACCACCCCAAGCGCCAGCCGGTCATGTTGAAGTATTTGCTGAAGCTGTTGATGCTGATGATGTCGTCGCTGATCGCCAGTGCGCTGTGACCATAGGCGTCGTCATGGCTCAGGCCGAGGTAGATTTCATCGACCAGGGTGATACCGCCCTTTGTCTGCACCACTTGGTGGATGCGGCGAAGTTCGTCGGGGTGAATCGAGGTGCCCGTAGGGTTAGACGGTGAGGCCAGCAACACGCCACGGGTCTTATTGGTCCATGCGGCGGCCACTTTGTCGGCGGTGAGCTGAAAGCGTTCGGCCGCGGTGGTGGGGACCAGCACAGCCGTGCCATCGGCAGCGCTGACAAAATGCCGGTTGCAAGGGTAGCTTGGATCGGGGGTGAGGATTTCATCGCCGCGGTTGATCAGGGCCAAACAGGCCAGTTGCAATGCGGCAGAGGCGCCAGCTGTCACCACGATGCGGCTGGCAGGCACATGCACCTGAAAGCGTGTGGCGTACCAGTTGCTGATGCGCTCGCGCAAGGGCTGCATACCCAAGGCCTGGGTGTATTGCGTTGCACCACTTTCTATGGCACGGCTGGCGGCGGCTTGCACCAACACAGGTGCAGTGAAGTCGGGCTCACCGATGTTCAGGAAAATCATCGGCCGATCGGTATGAGCGACTTCGCCCGCTAAAGCCTGCGCGGCTTTGGCCACCTCCATCACATAAAAGGGTTCAATGCGTTGGGCACGGTCAGAGATTTGCATGCGTGTCAGATGCGTGCGCGACCTGCTTTGCGGTCAGCGTCCACTTCATGCGGACGCAACTGAGGAGCCAAACCGCCGAGCACGGCGTTGACATATTTGTGGCCATCAGTGCCACCAAATTCTTTGGCCAATTCGATGCATTCGTTGAGCACAACGCGCCATGGCACGTCAGGGCAATGTTTCATCTCGTACACGCCAATCCACATGGCTGCATGCTCGACGGGGGAAATTTCGGCGAACTTGCGATCAAGCAAAGGGGCAATCAAGGCATCCAGATGGATGGCTTGTTCGGTGCAACCGTAAAGCAGCGCGTCGTAATGGGCCGAGTCGGCTTTGTGAAAGCCGGCCAAGTCGCGGGTGAACAGATCGATATCGGCGGTTTCATTGCGACCCACCAAACTCTGGTAGAGGGCTTGCAAGGCAAATTCACGCGAACGACTGCGGGCTGATTTGGCCGAGGCCTTTCGCATACCGGTACTGGTCAAGCCAGGTGTGGTCATGCTGGGCCTTCGGTCAGCTCGTCATCCAGAATATCGGCCACATCACCGGACAAGTCTTCCATCAGCATGGCCATTTCGACAGCCACACGGGCTGCGTCACGACCTTTGTCGGTTTGACGGGCCACCGCCTGTTCCATGTTTTCTGTGGTCAAGATGGCGTTGGCAATCGGCAGGTTGTAGTCCAGTCCGATGCGGCTCACACCTGCGCCTGATTCGTTGGCCACCAGTTCAAAGTGGTAGGTTTCACCGCGGATGATGCAGCCCAAAGCAATCAGTGCATCGTATTCGGCCCGCTCGGCCATGGCTTGCAATGCCAAGGGCACTTCGAGGGCGCCGGGCACGGTGACGTGGTCAATATGGCTCACGCCCAAAGCCTCCAGCTCTTGGATGCATGCCGCTGCCAATGCGTTGGTGACGTCTTCGTTGAAACGGGCCTGCACAATGCCGATGTGCAAGAACTGACCGTCCAGTTCCTGAGCGATACCTTGGTTGGCGTTTTGCATCTTTATTCCTTGGGGATGTAAGCGGTGATTTCGAGGCCGTAGCCGGTCATGCTGGGCATGCGGCGGGGTTGGCCCATGAGTTTCATTTTGTGCACGCCGCATTCGCGCAAGATCTGCGCCCCCACGCCGTAAGTGCGCAGGTCCATCTTGCCGCGCTCAGGTGCTTGGGCTGATCGTGCGCGTCCCTCAAACTGTGCCATCAATTGGTCCGCCGATTCTCCGCAGTTGAGCAACACGGCCACGCCGCAGCCTTGGGCCTTAATGTGTTGCAGGCTGGTGTCTAAGCTCCAGGAGTGCATGGAGCGTTGAACTTCCAGCGCGTCCATGACCGAAAGGGGTTCGTGTACACGCACCGGTACTTCGGTGTCAGCGGACCAGCTGCCTTTGACCAGCGCCAAATGCACACCCTGGCTGGGTAGGTCGCGAAATGCATGGGCTGTGAATTCGCCATGCGCCGTTTGCAAGCTGCGTGTACTGATTTTTTGGACCAAGGATTCAGTGCGACTGCGGTGTTCGATCAGGTCGGCAATGGTGCCGATCTTCAGGCCATGTTCAGCCGCAAAAATTTGCAGGTCGGGCAAACGGGCCATGGTGCCGTCGTCTTTCATGATCTCGCAGATCACTGACGAGGCGCTGCAACCAGCCATGGCCGCCAGGTCGCAACCGGCTTCGGTGTGGCCAGCACGCATCAAAACGCCGCCATCGACCGCTTGCAAAGGGAATATGTGGCCGGGTTGAACCAAGTCTGTCGGCAGACTTTTTTTGGCAACAGCGGCTTGAATGGTTTTGGCGCGGTCAGCGGCCGAGATGCCGGTGGTCACGCCTTCGGCAGCTTCAATGGACACGGTAAAGGCGGTGCTGTAAACCGTGCCGTTGCGGGCGGCCATGGGCGGGAGCTTGAGGTATTCGCAGCGCTCGCGCGTCAAGGTCAGGCAAATCAGGCCACGTCCAAATCGGGCCATGAAGTTGATGGCCTCGGGGGTGACATGGTCAGAGGCCAAGACCAGATCGCCCTCGTTTTCCCGGTCTTCTTCATCGACCAGGATCACCATTCGGCCCGCCCGTATTTCGGCCACGATCTCCTCAACCGGAGAGATAGCGACGGGTGAGAGTTTGGGAGGGGCGCTCATGCTTTGTCCTGTTGTGGGCTGTTGTCGTGGCTGAGCATGCGTTCTACATACCGCGCAACGGTGTCGATTTCGAGGTTAACCCGGCTGCCCGTCTGCAGTTGGCCGAGTGCGGTGTTTTGTACCGTGTGCGGAATCAGGTTGATGCTGATGTCGCAGCCTTGCGCCTGGTCGCGCACTTGGTTCACGGTCAGGCTCACGCCGTTGATGGTGATCGAACCTTTGTAGGCCAGGTATTTCGCCAGGCCGTGTGGGGCCAAGATGCGCAACTCCCAGCTTTCGCCCACCTGGGCAAAATGGCTGACGTGGCCCACGCCATCCACGTGACCCGACACAATGTGCCCGCCGAGCCGGTCGCCTGCGCGCAGGGCTTTTTCGAGGTTGATGGGGCCAGTTTGATCAAGGCCTGCGGTTTTGTCTAATGACTCGGCCGAGATGTCGATGGTGAATTGACTTTGTGCAGGGGTGAAGGTCGTGACGGTCATGCAGGCCCCGTTCAAGGCGATGCTGTCGCCCAGACCCACGTCATTCAGGTAGCCAGGCGGCGCCTCAATGGTGAGACGCTTGCCGTGGTCTAAAGAGCTGCCCAGGTCGTGAATGGCGGCGATGCGCCCCACGCCGGTGATGATTCCGGTAAACATATTCGTATTTTCGCAGGGAATGGGGAGGTTACGGCGGCAAGCACCCTAAAACCCCGAATTAAAAGATGTCGCGTCCGGTGACGCGGGCCAAAAGTCGCAAATCGGGGCCGATCATGGCATGGTTTGCGAAAGTGAGCGAGAGAGATTCTGTCAGTTCGGTCAAAGGGCCGAATTGGGCCATGCCCCGGCCTTGGCCGATCAGCTTGGGCGCCAGGTAAATCAAAAACTCGTCCACCAGCCCCTCGCGCACCAAAGAACCGTTGAGTTTGTGACCGGCTTCGACATGCACTTCGTTCACCTCTCTCTGGGCCAGGTCGCGCAGCAGGGCGACCAAATCCACTTTGCCCCCGTGGCCGGGCAGCAAGCGCACGTTGGCCCCGAGAGCTTGTAGAGCCGCCCGTTTTTCGGGATGGTCCACAGCGGCGTAAATCCAGACCTGGCGGGCGCGGTCTTGAAACAGTTTGGCGCTCAATGGCGTTTCGAGGCGGCTGTCCACAATCACCAAATGGGGTTGCCGCGGGGCCTGCACCAGTCGGGTGTCGAGCAAGGGGTCGTCTTCGAGCACGGTGCCAATGCCTGTCAGCACGGCGCATGCGCGGGCCCGCCAGGCGTGGCCGTCGGCACGGGCGTCGGGTCCGGTGATCCATTGGCTTTGGCCGTTTTCCAGGGCGGTTTGACCATCCACCGAAGCCGCGATTTTCATCCGCACCCAAGGCGTGTGGCGTTGCATGCGACTGAAATAGCCCAGATTCAATTCGCGAGAAGCCTGCGCCGCTTGAGGGTCTGGCGTGACTTCGATGCCGGCCGCTTTCAGTCGCGCCATGCCTTGACCGGCCACCAAAGGGTTGGGGTCCTCGGCGGCGACCACCACCTTGGCAATACCCGCCTGCACCAATGCGTCGCAGCACGGGCCCGTGCGGCCATGGTGAGAACAAGGCTCCAGTGTCACATGCGCCGTGGCCCCTTGGACCGAATGACCCCAAGCCTGGGCGTGTTGCAGGGCTGCGATTTCGGCATGCGGACCGCCTACCTGCTGTGTGTGACCTTCGCCAAGCACATCACCTTGGGGCGATATGATCACGCAACCCACCCGCGGATTGGGGGACGTCAACCACAGGGCTTGCGCTGCCAAGTCCAGGGCGCGTTGC
>Ga0214919_10008581_pt1 | contig 13410 bp, 9 predicted proteins | sample LL1503_MetaG_FD_177994 | JGI IMG/M metagenome (GOLD analysis project Ga0214919, IMG submission 177994) | Freshwater microbial communities from Lake Lanier, Atlanta, Georgia, United States - LL-1503 | ecosystem: Environmental > Aquatic > Freshwater > Lake | place: USA: Georgia | collected 2015-03-15
CTTCCAATTGCAGTCGGGCTGGGCGTTTCAACTCCAGAGCAGGCCCATGAGATTGCGCAGTTTGCAGATGGCGTAATTGTTGGTAGCGCATTCATCAACGCGATCAACTCTGGTGGCCCAGATGCCGCCCGTGAGCTGGCCCAAAAATTGCGAGCCGGAGTCGTGCGATAAATGAAGCGACTTCTGAGTCACCCAATAGCGGGGTTGATCTCGCGGTTAGTACTTGCCGGAGTATTGCTGGTTGCAGGTAGCGCAAAGTTTTTTGAAGGCGGTTTCGCGGCTCAGCGGGCTATCAATGCCTACAAAGTATTTCCGCCAGCATGGGCACCATTTTTAGGGTACGCACTTCCAGGTCTTGAGATCGTTCTTGGGCTCTTGTTACTTGTCGGCATGTTTGTGCGAGTTAGTTCCTTGGTAACCGCACTTCTCATGACTGGGTTTATTGCTGGAATCATTAGCGTTTGGGTGCGCGGCTACAGCATTGATTGTGGCTGTTTCGGCGGAGGTGGCGAAGTTTCTGAGGCTGGCAAGAATCTTCGTTATTCCAAGGAGATTTTGCGAGACCTATTATTTGTTGGCCTTGCGATTCGACTAGCCATTTGGCCGCACACTCCGTTTGCTTTTGAGAATCTTGGTAAAGTGAAGGCTGACTCTCCAGAGTTCGCTGAAATCGACTAAGTCAGGAAGAACGTTAAATGGCAACTAACAACCAAGGTTCCCGTGCTGCTCGTGAAGCTGCTGCTACTGCTCGCTCGCAAGCTAAAGCCGAACAGAAGGCGCGCGAACGCAAAATTCAGATTATTGGTGGCACTGTAGTGCTAATCGTGGTTGCTGTGCTTGTGGTAATCGGCGTTAATGCAGCCAAGAAGAATGCGGGCGGCATTGATGGAAGCGCCGCGCTGCCTAAAGGTGTTACTACTGACACATACGGGGTGAAAGTCGGTTCTGCATGGAACTCGGCCAAGGCAGATTCGATTCCAAAACTTGAACTTTGGGAAGATTTCCAGTGTCCTGCATGTAAGTTCGCAGAAGAGAAATCAGGATCTACAATCGCAAAATTGGCTAAAGCGGGCAAAGTCCGAGTTGAGTATCGTCCAACGATTTTCCTAGATGCAAACTTGGTTGCTGAAAATACTGCCGCCGGTAATCCTGATTCATCACTTTTAGCGACAATGGCATTTGGCTGCGCGGTAGATGCAGGTAAAGCGGAGGAGTTCCATGCCACAGTATTCGCCAATCAGCCTGAAGAGGGTAAAGGTTACAGCGAAGGTGTACTAAATAATTTTGCTCAAGACTCTGGCATAACTGGACAAAAACTATTCACATTCAATGACTGTCTTGCGAGTAAAAAGTACAACGGTTGGGTGCAGAACTCTTATGTGAAATTCAATGCTGCTGGTGTTACATCCACGCCGACCGGAATTTTGAATGGTAAGGCATTAGATAACAGCGTATTGACTGATCCGAAAGCTTTGACCAAAGCAATCAAAGCTGCGACTAAGTAAAAATGCATTTACCGCTTTCAATTCCAAGTCCTAGCCACGGAGTTTTGCAACTAGGACCTTTGCCATTGCGTGGTTATGCCCTAATGATTATTGCGGGCATCGCAGTTGCTATTTGGTTGGGCGATAAGCGCTGGGTTGCTCGTGGTGGCAAATCTGGGCAAGTATCAGAAGTTGCAATGTGGGCTGTGCCATTTGGTGTCCTTGGCGGCCGTATCTATCACGTATTAACGGACTGGTCGGCTTATTTCGGTTCAGGCGGGCGCGGATTCGCAGCGACTTTCAAGATTTGGGAAGGCGGCCTAGGCATCTGGGGCGCAATCGCACTCGGAGCATTTGGTGCATACATTGGCTGCGCGCGTCAGGGTATGAAGCTTGCGCCATTTGCTGATGCAATCGCGCCAGGTTTGGTATTTGCTCAAGCAATCGGAAGATGGGGAAATTGGTTTAACCAAGAATTGTTTGGCCGACCAACATCGTTGCCGTGGGGTCTGCAAATTGATCGTGCCTATCGACCGCTTGATTACATCAACTATCCGACGTTTCATCCGACGTTTCTTTACGAATCAATTGCCTGTGCCGCTATAGGTTTCTTCCTGCTTTGGGCAGATCGAAAGTTTGTATTCGGGTATGGTCGGCTGTTCGCTTTGTACCTAGCGATTTATTGTGCAGCTCGTGGTGTTATTGAAACAATTCGAGTTGATGATGCCATTCACATTCTTGGAATTCGATTTAATGTTTTCACGGCAATCTTTGTTGGAATTGCCGCCCTAATTTATTATGTTCGCTCAGTTGAGCGCTTCCCTGGTCAAGAAATCATTGAAAGCGGCCGAGTTGTTGGTGCGCGCAGCGATGAAGAAGTTCGCGAATTGCGGGCTACCGTCGAACCTGAACCTGCCATCGAACCAGCAGAAGAGTCTGACAAGATTGGGCAAGTCAAGCTAGATAGCGTGCAGCCGACTGGACCACGTCGTGGTCGACGCGCAGCGCCAAAGGAGTAATTGTGGCATTTGATATTGGGCACGAACATCGCGATGTTGGTGGTGGCTGGTTGCGACCAGCTGTATTCGGTGCGATGGATGGTTTGCTGAGCAACAGTTCACTAATTGCTGGTCTTGCTGGTGGTAGCGCTGCAGCTGGATTACAAGGGGCAAATTTACGAACTACATTAATTTTGGCTGGATTTGCTGGACTTGTTGGTGGCGCATTCTCAATGGGTGCGGGTGAATACATTTCGGTGGCAACTCAGTCTGAATCGATCATGGCTGAAATCGAAGCTGAACGTCTTGAACTTATTCGCAATCCTGACGGCGAACTCAAAGAGCTTGCTCACATTTATGAAGCAAAGGGGCTCAGTCCAGAATTAGCCCACGAAGTGGCTGCAGTAATTAGCCAAGATCCGCAGCGGGCTCTAGCCGTGCATGTCCAGGAAGAAATGGGCGTTTCTGTTGAAGGGCTGCCATCTGCCTGGGTTGCTGGCATTTCTAGCTTTATTGCGTTTAGCCTTGGGGCCTTAGTTCCTTTGTTGCCATACCTTTTTGGCGCCACATCCCAAACTCCAGCTATTGCCCTAACAGCAATTTCGCTGTTTTTGGCCGGGGCAGTGGTCTCACGGGTAACCACAAAGTCTTGGTGGTTTAACGGAAGTCGCCAGCTTGTGGTTGGCGCTGCCGCAGGTGGGATTACTTACATTTTGGGTCATCTGGTTGGCGGGGTTGTCTAACCACAGTTAGGCTAGAAACACTTTTTACCGGGCCAATGTCGTCCCGATTTATTCGGAATTCGACAGGAGCATGCCCATGACTAATTTGTCAGCATCCCCATCTGCTCAAGGACTTTATAGTCCGGAGAATGAGCATGATGCTTGTGGTGTGGCTTGGATTGCCACGCTGACTGGTGAGCATCGTCATGACATCGTACAAAAAGCGCTAACTGCGCTTCGTAATCTCGATCATCGTGGTGCAAGTGGCTCGGAGATTAACTCTGGTGATGGCGCCGGCATCCTTACTCAGATACCTGACGAATTTTTCCGCGCGATTACCAACTTCGCATTACCTGAGGTTGGACAGTACGCCGCAGGAATCGCATTCATGCCACAAGATTTAACAGCTCGCAATAACGCTCGTGAACAAATCGAGACAATTGCTGCGCAAGAAGGTTTACAGGTTGTTGGTTGGCGTATCCTGCCGATTGATTCAAGTGAAGTTGGTCCGACTGCACTGGGAGTCATGCCGCACTTTGAACAGTTATTCGTAATCGGCACAGATGGCGAAAGTGGAATCACGCTTGATCGCAAAACTTTTGCTTTGCGTAAGCGCTCTGAACACGAAGCCAAAGTTTATTTCCCTTCACTTTCAAGTCGCACGATCGTTTATAAGGGCATGTTAACCACAGGTCAGCTAGAACCTTTCTTCCCAGACTTGTCTGACGAAAGATTCACTAGCGCAATTGGTTTGGTGCACAGTCGCTTCTCAACAAACACATTCCCATCCTGGCCGCTGGCACATCCATACCGATTTATTGCCCACAACGGCGAAATCAACACCGTGCGCGGAAACCGTAATTGGATTGCAACGCGTGAATCACAGTTGGCCACAGATTTGATACCTGGCGATTTATCAAGGTTGTTCCCGGTTTGTTCACCAACAGGAAGCGATTCAACATCACTTGACGAAGTTTTAGAGTTAATCCATCTAGGTGGCAGGTCGCTGCCGCATGCTGTGATGATGTTGGTTCCCGAAGCGTGGGAAAACAACACAACAATGGACCCAGATGTTCGCGCTTTCTATCAGTTCCATTCAGCACTTACTGAGCCATGGGATGGTCCAGCAAACGTATCGTTCACAGACGGAACTGTTATCGGATCAGTGCTTGACCGAAATGGACTTCGCCCAGGACGCTATTGGGTTACAGATGATGGACTTGTAGTTCTCGCTTCCGAAGCTGGTGTGCTACACGATATTGATCAGTCAAAAATTGTTCGAAAAGGCCGTCTGCAACCAGGTCGTATGTTCCTTGTCGATGTTGAACAAGGTCGCATTGTTGAAGACGAAGAAATTAAGCGTGATTTAGCAAGTGCTGCTCCATACGCTAAGTGGCTTGAAGAAGGTTTAGTTCACCTGCAAGATTTGCCAGATCGCGAGCACGTAGTTCACCCGCATGGCTCTGTGGTCCGCCGTCAGCAAACATTTGGCTATACCGAAGAAGAACTTCGTATTTTGGTCGCCCCAATGGCGCGAACTGCTGGCGAAGCACTTGGATCAATGGGAACCGATACCCCGATTGCGGTACTCAGCGCACGCCCGCGCTTGCTCTTTGATTACTTCGTCCAGTTATTTGCGCAGGTAACCAATCCGCCACTTGATGCAATCCGTGAGGAATTGGTGACATCACTTCGTGCATCAATTGGCCCAGAAGTGAACTTGCTGAGTGCTTCTGCAGAACATTGTCGTCAACTTTCTGTTCCGTTCCCAGTTCTGGATAACGATGAGTTGGCAAAGATTGTTCACATCAACGCTGAGGGTCAGCAGCCGGGCTTAGCTGCCGTGAAAATTCAGGGCCTATATCCAGTTGATGGAGGGGCAGCAGCACTCGAAGCGCGAATTGAAGAGATTTTCGCGGAAGTTTCCCAGCACGTTGCGGAGGGAAAGCGTTTCATTATTCTTTCTGATCGTGACTCAACCGCTGAACTAGCACCAATCCCATCGCTGTTATTAACTGCTGCAGTTCACCATCATTTGATTCGCCAGAAAGAGCGCACCAAAGTTGGTCTCGTAATCGAAGCGGGCGACGTTCGCGAAGTTCATCATGTTGCACTTCTAGTTGGTTTTGGCGCAGCGGCAGTCAACCCGTACTTGGCCATGGAATCAGTTGAAGATTTGGTTCGCACTGGCGTTGTAACGGACATTGCGCCAGAGAAAGCAGTTCGGAACTTGGTAAAGGCGCTTGGTAAAGGCGTACTTAAAGTTATGAGCAAAATGGGCATCTCGACAGTCGGGTCTTACACGGGTGCTCAGGTGTTTGAAGCCATTGGCCTTTCGCAAGAACTTGTCGATAAATACTTCACCGGCATGACATCACGTCTTGGCGGCATCGGGCTTGACGTTATTGCAAGTGAAATTGCCCAACGGCACGAAACTGCTTATCCAGCAACAGGCATTGCCCCGGCACACCGCACTTTGCGTATCGGCGGCGAATACCAGTGGCGTCGGGAAGGTGAACCACACCTTTTCAATCCAGAAACAGTCTTCCGTTTGCAGCATGCAACTCGTACCGGTCGTTTTGATATCTTCCGCCAGTACACCCAAGCGGTGAACGATCAGTCTGAACACTTGATGACTCTGCGTGGACTCTTCCGGTTCCGCAATGAAGACCGACTGCCTGTCTCAATTGATGAAGTCGAGTCAGTCAGTTCAATCGTTAAGCGATTCTCAACCGGCGCAATGTCCTATGGCTCGATCAGTCAAGAGGCGCACGAAACTTTAGCAATTGCCATGAACCGTTTAGGCGCAAAGAGCAACACAGGTGAAGGTGGCGAAGATCCTGACCGCTTCATTCCAGATGAAAACGGTGATTCTCGTCGTTCGTCAATTAAGCAGGTTGCATCAGGCCGCTTTGGTGTAACAAGCGAGTACTTGGTAAACGCAGACGACATTCAAATCAAGATGGCCCAAGGTGCAAAGCCTGGCGAAGGTGGGCAGCTGCCGGGTCACAAGGTTTACCCTTGGATTGCGAAGACGCGTCACTCAACACCAGGTGTCGGTCTGATTAGTCCGCCACCACATCACGACATCTACTCAATTGAAGATCTCGCGCAGCTAATTCACGATCTGAAGAACGCTAATCCGCAGGCTCGAGTACATGTGAAACTTGTTGCTGAAGTTGGCGTTGGCACAGTCGCTGCTGGTGTTTCAAAAGCACACGCTGACGTGGTCCTGATTTCTGGTCACGACGGCGGAACAGGCGCATCTCCACTAACCAGCCTCAAGCATGCTGGTGGACCATGGGAAATTGGTTTGGCTGAAACTCAGCAGACACTGTTGCTCAATGGTTTACGCGATCGAATCGTGGTGCAAGCAGATGGCCAATTAAAAACTGGTCGAGATGTAGTAATCGCGGCGCTACTTGGCGCTGAAGAATACGGTTTTGCTACTGCACCTTTGGTTGTTATGGGCTGCGTCATGATGCGCGTTTGTCATTTGGATACTTGCCCAGTCGGCGTAGCGACTCAAAATCCAGTGCTTCGCGAAAAGTTCTCTGGCAAAGCAGAATACGTAGTTAACTTCTTTGAATTCATTGCCGAAGAGGTTCGTGAAATTCTTGCTGAACTTGGTTTCCGCAGTTTGGATGAGGCCATTGGCCATAGCGAAGTTCTTGATGTTGAAAAGGCGGTTGATCATTGGAAGGCATCAGGCTTAGATCTTTCGCCTATTCTGTACCGCCCGACTCTTGATCCGTCAGCGTCATTGCGTCGCACCACTACTCAAGATCATGGGCTAGCTAACGCACTTGATAACAAGCTAATTGAAATCTGTCAGCCTGCTATTAATGATGGGGAAGCAGTTCGAGCACAACTTGATATTCACAATGTGAATCGCACCGTTGGCACAATGCTTGGCTCTGAAGTAACGCGCAAGTGGGGCGGAGCCGGGCTACCAGAAGGCACAATTGATTTGTTATTCACTGGCGCAGCTGGACAATCGTTCGGCGCATTTTTGCCAGCCGGTATCACGTTGCGACTTGAAGGCGACGGAAACGATTACGTTGGCAAGGGTCTTTCCGGCGGACGGGTTATTGTGCGCCCAGCTCGAAATGCTCCACTTGTTGCCGAAGCAAACATCATTGCTGGAAACGTAATCGGTTATGGTGCAACTTCAGGTCACATCTTCTTACGCGGGATTGTGGGAGAACGCTTCTGTGTGCGTAACTCTGGCGCAACTGCAGTAGCTGAAGGTGTTGGCGATCATGGTTTGGAATACATGACCGGTGGTCGGGCAATTATTTTGGGTCCAACTGGGCGAAACTTTGCTGCTGGCATGAGTGGCGGTATCGCTTACCTTCTTGATGCGGTTACTCACAACATCAACAAGGAAATGGTTGATATTGAGAAACTCGATTCAACAGATCTAGATTTCTTAGAAAACATTCTTGGTCAGCATCTGGCAGAAACAGATTCAGAAGTTGCCAAGACTTTGTTGGAAAATTGGCCAAAGCAAGCAGGGCGCTTCACTAAGGTGATGCCGCGCGATTATCGTCGCGTACTTGATGCACAGGCGAAAGCAGAGGCAGAAGGTCGCGATCCAATCGAGGCCATTATGGAGGCAGCTCGTGTTTAATCATTCGGTAGTGGAAGGAATCTGACATGGGAGATCCACGCGGATTTATTACGACGCAGCGCGAAACTCCGCAGCGTCGCGGCGTAGTCGTTCGATTGAAAGACTGGAATGAAGTTTATGAAGAGTTTCCAGTTGAGAGCCTGACTAAGCAAGCAGGTCGATGCATGGATTGTGGCATTCCGTTTTGTCACAATGGCTGCCCACTTGGCAACTTAATTCCTGAATGGAACGACCTAGTCATGCGCCAGGAATGGCAATCAGCATCCGAACGCTTGCATGCCACAAACAACTTCCCTGAATTCACGGGTCGACTATGTCCAGCGCCTTGTGAAACTGCATGTGTTGTTGGAATTTCCGGAGATCCAGTAACGATTAAGAATGTTGAAGTTTCGATTATTGATCGCGCTTGGAACGATGGATTTGTCTTACCGCAGATTCCAGATCGCGTGACTGGAAAGACTGTGGCCGTCATCGGTTCCGGCCCTGCCGGTTTGGCTGCTGCCCAGCAGCTTGCTCGCGTTGGCCACACTGTTGCTGTTTATGAACGTGCCGATCGAATTGGTGGCTTGCTGCGTTACGGAATTCCAGAATTCAAAATGGAAAAGCATCACATCGATCGACGTCTGGAACAGATGGAAGCTGAAGGCGTTAAGTTCCGCACAAACGTCAATGTCGGCACAGACATCACGGTTGAAGAGCTTCGTAACAGGTACGACGCTGTTGTTATTGCTGTTGGTGCGACGGCTTGGCGCGATCTTGATGTGCCTGGCCGCGAACTTTCTGGCGTTTACCAGGCAATGGAATATTTGCCAGGGGCTAACCGCGTACAAGAGGGTGATTTCGAACAGGCACCTATTGATGTTGCTGGCCAGCACGTAATCGTGATTGGTGGTGGCGATACTGGCGCTGACTGCTTGGGTACCGCTCTTCGTCAAGGCGCAGCATCTGTAACGCAGCTTGAAATTATGCCGACTCCGCCAGATTCTCGTCCAGACTATGCGCCATGGCCTACCTACCCAATGGTTTACCGAGTAAGCAGTGCTCATGAAGAGGGTGGAACTCGAGAGTACGCCGTTTCAACTCAGCGTTTTGTTGGTACCGACAAGGTCGAAGGTATTGAATTAGTCACTGTTGAATTCAAAGATGGCGCATTCGTGCCCGTTGAAGGGACTGTGCGTACATTGCCAGCTGACGCAGTGTTCTTAGCGATGGGCTTCGTTGGTCCAGAACATGGTTCGCTGATTGATCAGTTTGAGGTAGAACTTGATCCACGCGGAAATGTGGCACGTGATGCTTCTTACATGACCAACCAAGAAGGAGTCTTCGTAGCTGGCGATGCTGGTCGCGGACAGTCGCTAATTGTTTGGGCAATTGCTGAGGGTCGCTCGGCTGCCGCTCATGTTGATCGCTACTTGATGGGTGAAAGCAATTTGCCGGTTGCCATCCCACCAACGGCGCGACCAGTAACTGTATAGGGGCAACACGGTCGGCTAGAACGTTATTCGGTAAGGTTGAACCAGCACGTTGACACGTAAGCGGCAGTCGTCAAATGACTGCCAACAGATTTGAGAAAAGGGCTATCTAGTGCGTCGAGCCAAAATTGTTTGTACCCTCGGTCCAGCTGTCGCTACTCCAGATGGAATTCGCGATCTAATTGCTGCCGGAATGAATGTTGCTCGCTTGAACTTGTCGCATGGCGAGTACAGCGACCACGAATACAACTACACATTGGTTCGCGATGCGGCCAAGGACGCTGGTAAAGCGGTTGCAATTTTGGCTGACCTTCAGGGTCCAAAAATCCGTCTTGCTCGCTTTGCAAATGGTCCAGTGGATTTGGCAGTGGGCGACATTTTCACCATCACAACTGAAGATGTTCCTGGTGACAAAGACGAATGTGGCACTACCTACAAAGGTTTGCCAGGGGACTGTAAGCCTGGCGATCGCATCTTGGTTGATGACGGCAAGGTTGGCCTTGAAGTTGTTTCCGTCGAAGGTTCACGCGTTAAAACTCGGGTCACTGAAGGTGGCAAAGTTAGCGATAACAAGGGAATTAACTTGCCTGGTGTTGCTGTTAGCGTTCCGGCGCTTAGCGAAAAAGACATGGACGATTTGCGTTGGGCGCTACATCAAGGCGTTGACATGGTTGCTCTTTCTTTCGTTCGCAGTGCCGAAGACTTCGCCGATGTTGAACGCATTATGAACGAAGAAGGTATTCGAGTTCCAGTAATTGCCAAGGTAGAAAAGCCACAGGCCGTTGATAACTTGCAGGAAATCGTGGATGTTTTTGATGGCATCATGGTTGCCCGTGGCGACCTAGGCGTCGAACTACCACTAGAGCAGGTGCCACTTGTGCAAAAGCGCGCGATTGCTTTAGCCCGCGCTGCCGCCAAGCCAGTTATTGTGGCAACCCAGATGCTTGAGTCAATGATTACTTCATCTCGTCCAACTCGCGCTGAAGCAAGCGATGTTGCTAACGCAGTACTCGATGGCGCAGATGCTTTGATGCTTTCAGGTGAAACAAGTGTGGGCGAACATCCAACAAACGTTGTAGCCACCATGAGTCGGATTATTGAGCATGTTGAGTCTGAAGCTTTGGCTCGTATTCCGACACTTGAGAACCACAATCGGGCCGAAACAGCTGAAGCACTTTGTGAAGCAGCAGTGCAGGTTGCGACAAATGTTGATGCTAAAGCGATTGTGGCATTCACCGAAACTGGTCGCTCGGCCCGTCTGGCTGCGCGTCACCGCACTGCAACTCCAATCTTGGCTTTCACCACAAGTCAGACTGTTTGCAATCAGTTAGCGCTTCTCTGGGGCACCGAGACATTCGTTGCTGGCAATGTGCAGCATACGGACGAGATGGTGAATCAGGTGGATCACACTTTGCTTGAAATTCAAAGATTTAACCGTGGCGACAAACTTGTGTTCATAGCAGGTGTACCGCCCGGCGTACCAGGCACTACAAACGGCATGCGAGTCCACAAATTGGGCTCCGGCGCAAGTAATACCTAGTAATTTCAACAGATAAAGAAATGTGCGCTATGCTCGGGCAAAGCGACATCCTTTAACACCTGTCCCGTGAGGCAGGAAAGGAGGTAAGTACGATGACGCATACCCAAGGCCGGGTCGTTTTAGACTCCGCCGATATGTCTCGAGCATTGACTCGACTAGCCCACGAAATTATTGAACGCACTCAAGGTGCGCAAAATGTCACGCTTATGGGCATTCCAACTCGCGGTGTTGCACTGGCGAATAGATTGGCCCAGCGCATCAGCGAAATCCAAGGCAGCCCGGTTCAAGTCGGCGCAATCGATGTAACGATGTACCGCGACGACTTACGAATGCAACCAGCTCGCGCACTACTTCCAACAGTTATTCCAGAAGATGGTATCGAAGGTCGGCTAGTGATTCTGGTTGACGATGTGCTTTATTCAGGACGAACAATTCGCGCAGCACTGGATGCACTTAGCGAACATGGTCGCCCGCAGGCAGTACAGCTCGCAGTCCTAGTTGATCGTGGTCATCGCGAACTTCCAATTCGGGCCGACTATGTTGGCAAGAACCTGCCGACAGCGAAAACCGAGTCGGTGCAAGTTCAACTAAGAGAACATGACGAAATAGATCAGATTGTCATTAGGCAGGCATCATGAAACATTTATTGAGTACCGCGGACTTAACTCGTGACGATGCAATCCTGATTCTCGACACTGCTAATCAGTTAGCACAGGCAACGGGTCAAGGCGTTGGCAAACTTCCACCGCTTCGTGGTCGCACTGTGGTCAATCTCTTTTACGAAGATTCAACTCGCACGCGCATTTCATTTGAAGCGGCCGCCAAGCGTCTTTCTGCTGATGTAATTAACTTCGCTGCAAAAGGTTCGAGCGTTTCTAAAGGTGAAAGCCTGAAAGATACCGCACTGACTTTAGAAGCGATGGGCGCGGATGCGATTGTGCTTCGACATGGTTCAAGTGGAGCGGCTAACACGCTTGCTAACTCTGGCTGGATTTCTGGCAGCGTAGTAAACGCAGGTGATGGCACTCACGAACATCCAACACAAGCGCTGCTGGATGCGTATACATTGCGTCGTCATCTTCGCGCTGGGGCCGGCGATCTTGCCGGTGCGACAATCACAATTGTTGGCGACATTCTGCACAGTCGGGTAGCTCGTTCCAATGTGCACTTACTAAAAACTCTTGGGGCTAACGTTCGACTGGTTGCACCACCAACATTACTTCCGTTCGGTATCGATACTTGGGGCGCAGAAGTTTCTTACGATCTAGATGACGCACTGGTTGGCGCAGATGCTGTGATGATGCTTCGAATCCAACAGGAACGCATGAACGCTGCATACTTCCCAACAATTCACGAATATTCGCAGCGCTATGGCTTGAATCAGGCACGCGTGAACTTGATGAACCAAGGTGCCATTGTGATGCACCCTGGCCCAATGAATCGGGGAGTAGAAATAACTTCTGAGGTTGCCGACAGTCCACAGTCCGTGATTGTTGAACAGGTGACAAATGGCGTAAGTGTTCGGATGGCTGTGCTGTATTTAATGCTCGGCGGAAATGAGGCAACGGTATGACCAGCTATGTCCTAAAGAATGTTTCGATTGTCGGTGGCACTGCAACGGATCTCTTGATCAACGATGGAGTCATTGCGCAAATTGGTGATGGGCTTAACGCAGATCAAGTAATTGATGCCAAGGGTTGCATAGCACTGCCAGGTCTGGTGGATCTGCATACTCATCTACGCGAACCAGGCAAAGAAGATGCCGAAACTGTACTTTCTGGCTCAAAGGCAGCTGCGGCCGGCGGTTTCACCAGTGTGCATGCCATGGCGAATACAAATCCTGTTGCAGACAATGCCGGTGTTGTCGAACAAGTATGGCGCCTTGGCAAAGAAGCTGGTCTAGTTGATGTTCGTCCAGTGGGCGCAGTCACTAAGGGCCTTGAGGGCGTAACACTTGCGGAACTAGGAACTATGGCCGACAGCGCAGCAGGCGTGCGGGTATTTAGTGACGATGGCAAGTGTGTGCATGATCCAGTGATTATGCGCCGAGCTTTGGAGTATGTAAAAGCATTCGACGGTGTCATCGCTCAGCATGCACAAGAGCCGCAGTTAACTGATGGTGCGCAGATGAATGAAGGCATCATTTCGGGACAACTTGGTTTGCGTGGCTGGCCTGCTGTGGCTGAGGAAGCCATCATTGCCCGGGACGTATTACTTGCCTCACATGTTGATGCTCGCTTACACATTTGTCACTTATCCACCGCTGGCAGTGTTGAAATTATTCGCTGGGCCAAAAGTCGTGGAATCAAAGTAACAGCTGAAGTTACCCCGCATCACTTAATCCTTACTGACGAACTTGCCACAAGTTACAACCCGGTTTTCAAAGTTAATCCGCCACTTCGTACGCAGGCTGATGTTGAAGCTGTCCGCGCAGGTCTAGCCGATGGCACGATTGACATCGTTGCAACAGATCACGCTCCACATCCAGCGCAGGATAAAGATTGCGAATGGTCGGCTGCTGCCTTTGGTATGACTGGTTTAGAGACTGCGCTGCAGGTTGT
>Ga0214919_10008582_pt1 | contig 13410 bp, 9 predicted proteins | sample LL1503_MetaG_FD_177994 | JGI IMG/M metagenome (GOLD analysis project Ga0214919, IMG submission 177994) | Freshwater microbial communities from Lake Lanier, Atlanta, Georgia, United States - LL-1503 | ecosystem: Environmental > Aquatic > Freshwater > Lake | place: USA: Georgia | collected 2015-03-15
ATTGTTACAGCTGGCTGGGCCTGGACGCGCGTGGTAACTGGTATATGCGCGACGACCGCACCCAGGCCTTGGGCAGCTTTGGCAGCGGCGTGCCAGGTACTAAAGGCTCCATGCTCAAGCATGAAAAGCTGATCGACTTTATCGAGCGCAACTACGGCGTAGATGCCCAGGGCTGCTGGTTTTTCCAAAACGGCCCGCAGCGCGTGTATGTGGAGTTGGAGGCCACGCCCTTTATATGGCGCGTGGATGCACAGGGCGCGATCACCTCCAGCGCCAGGCAAGCCGCGACGCTGGTGCAGGTCTATATGGACGAACGCGGTTGGCCATATTTGCACACCTCGCTGGGATTCGGCCTGGTACATACGCAGGACGTGGCCAGCCTGGCGCAGGCCCTGGAACTTCAGCATTGGCTAATTGAGGAAATACAGGCTTCGGAGTTGCCGAGCCGGTTTGGATACCAAACGAGTCCGGCGGCTTTGGAAATCAAAAAATAAGGCCCGGCTAACGTAAACAGCAGTACTCGAAGCACTACTTCGCAGACGTAAAAAAACCGGCCTAAAGACCGGTTTTTGTGCTTGCGAAGCCGCTTATTTAGCGGCTACTGGCTTGGTGGGTTCTGGGAACTTGGCGCCGCCCGCATTGGCCATATAGACCACTGCGCGCGCAATTTCGAAATCCTCAAAATCGCCACCGCCTTGCGCGCCCATGCCGTTTTTACCCTTGAGTGCAGAATTCCACAATGCATCAAAACCTGTCTTGATGCGTGGTGCCCAAGCCGTCTTGTCGCCAAACTTGGGAGATCCCGCTACCCCATTGGCATGACAGGCTGAGCATTGCGCCGTGAAAACGGCTTCGCCGGTCTTCATCTCACGGTTGGCATCGCGGATTTCCACAAAACCTACTTTTTGGATACGCTCTTCCAGCGACTTTTCGATGTTGGTGGCACCAGCAGCAGGCTTGTCGTGGGTGGTTACGTAGTACACCAAGCCGATGATGATGAAAATGGGGATAACAAACGAGAAAAACACAGCCATCAAAAGTTGTTGGGGGTTTTTGATCGGACCGGTGTGGTCTTCTTCGGTATGGCTGGTGTCGCTCATGGAGTCCTCTAATACGCTGTGGCCGAGTAAATCAACCCCGCATTATAGGCGCCCATAGTGCGAAACAACCTACAATCATTGCCTTAGAGCGCGGCTGTAGCTCAGTGGATAGAGTATTGGCCTCCGAAGCCAAGGGTCGTGGGTTCGATCCCCGCCAGCCGCACCATACACCCCTTTCTTAACCTGTCAGAACAGCTCAAGACCCTCGTGCATAAACGCATTGTGGGTTTCTTGTTGCATCACGGGGATTCACGAGATACCATCAAAGCTCAATCAATTGATGGTGTTTTTGATGGTACTTCTGTATTTCATCGGAACAGATACCATCAGAACAAGGGTTCACTGTGGCACTGACCGATACCTTCATCAAAAACGTCAAACCTGCTGGTGCTGCGGCAGGTGAAAAATACACTGACGGACTGGGCTTGCATCTGCTGGTCAAGATGAGCGGCAAGTATTGGCGGATGAATTACCGCTTTGCAAAAAAGCAGAAAACACTGGCGCTCGGGGTGTACCCGTCGGTGTCGCTTGCAAAGGCGCGGCAGCGGCGCGAGAAAGCCCGGGAGCAGTTGGCAGATGGCATTGATCCCGGTGTCGCGAAGCAAGAAGAAAAACAGACCCAGTCGGACTTGGCAAAAAACACTTTTGAGGCAGTGGCGAGGGCTTGGTTGCTCAAGACATCCCCAAAGCGTGCCGAGGTGACGCAATCCAGAATCACGAAGCTGTTAGAAAAAGACGTTTTTCCTTTCATCGGAAAGATGCCGATATCCACCATCAAACCACGTGACGTGCTGGATAAGTCAGTGCGCAAGATTGAGGCGCGTGGGTCAATCGACACGGCGCACCGGGCAAAACAAATATGTGGACAGGTTTTCCGCTTCGCCGTGGCGATAGGGTTGGCCGAACGGGACGTGACCAATGATTTACGTGGCGCGCTAGCCGCCATCCCGGAGTCTCACTTTTCTGCGATTACAGAGCCAAAACAGGCCGGTGATCTGATGCGATCTATATTTGACTATTCAGGTCACCCCTGCACCGTCGCTGCGTTGAAGCTGTCTGCGTTGCTGTTTGTTCGGCCCGGTGAATTGCGCAAGGCAGAGTGGGCTGAAATTGACTTCGATAAGGCGGAGTGGCGCATACCAGGTAACAAAATGAAAATGAAGGTTGACCATCTGGTTCCGCTGTCCACGCAAGCCGTGGCATTGCTGAAAAGCATTCATCCAATTACTGGGCACGGTCAGTTTGTATTCCCCAGTTTGCGCACGGGCGAACGCCCAATGAGTGAGAACACCATCAATGCAGCCTTGCGGGGAATGGGGTACAGCGTCAACGTACACACAGCCCATGGATTCCGCGCGATGGCACGAACCATCATGGATGAGGTGTTGGGTGAGCGTGTCGATTTAATTGAGCACCAACTGGCCCATGCAGTGAGAGACCCCAACGGACGGGCCTACAACCGAACCTCTCATCTACCTGCACGCCGGGTAATGATGCAAGTATGGGCTGACTACTTGGACAAGCTGCGTACTGGTGCAGACGTGATTCCGCTGCGAGGCGCAGCATGAAAGACGAAAAATTGGTGCTCCGGCACAAAGCAAGTGGGAAAATTGCATCCCGCAAAGATCAGGCATCCAAAGCACTCACCCTTCATGCGCAACAACTTACAGCCTCTGGTAGAGGCGGCGGAATCATTTCACTGGGGTTACCGACTTCGGTACAAGACCAGAATGAAATGGTGCGAATTGGGGAAACTTACTGCGTAAGTCGTGTGAAGGCCAGGCCGGGTGATAACGCCAAAACGAGTGACAAAAAACAGCTGCAAGCCGCCTTGACCAACGACGAATTGATCGCGAAGTTGGCGGTGCTGTATGGAAAACACATAGGAGAAAAGTCGGGCCCGCATACTATTTCGTCAAAGGCCTTCACTAACTGGCTTAAAGAAGAACTCAACAATACCCAAAGTATGGCTTACAAGGCTGCACGCAGTCTTGCTCCCGTTTTACTGGAAGTAGAGCGAAACGATCGCTGGTGGGCGTCTGCCTTCGCGGAAAGGCGAAAAACGCAGAGTTAAGGACATTTGCGCTGGGAAAAATTATGGTGTGAGCACCTTTAAGGAGTTGCACCACATGTCATCAAACCCCACTCAACCAAACCAGCTCAATGCAGTATGTATTGCTTCTAAACAAGTAACCCCAAGAGCTTCAGGATTTGATGGCTTACCAGATAGCGCTTATGTTCGGGAAGCACAACTTGTGTATAGCCCGGCTAGACCAGACAGCAACGTCCCACTCCCCTTTAGTGCGCCGACTTTATGGCGCAAGGTTAAAGCAGGGACTTTTCCAAAACCCATCAAGCTGTCTGAGCGAGTAACTGCTTGGAACGTCGGAGCCGTCAGGGCTTGGTTGTTGGCGCAGGAGGCAGCATGAACTACCCCACACACGACACGGACTGGGCCGAATCGGCCAAGGGTAAATATTGGCGTCTTGAAAAAGGCATGGTGCTGGTCGTTGGCAACATGAATACGCCCAAGTTTCCCGAGTTGCTTCTCATAAGCCGCGCCACCCTCTGGCGGATGGTCCGAGAAGGCCGATTTCCCGCGCCCTACAAGCTGGGGCCAAACACTACCGTTTGGAAATGCGGCGAAGTACGGCGTTACCTGGGTGACCGTATGGGACAGGCGTTGTCAAGTAAGTCCTATAGCCTAACTCCACGTATGCGCGACCCATGATGCCTTTTATTCAAAGGGCTGAATGAATTAGTTTTACCCAATTAGACACATTACCAATGGAAGATTTTTATGACAATAAACAATACATCCCCAAAAGCTGTCACTAGCTCAGTGCTTGACCTACAAGCCTTACGCCTACCCGCAAACTACGGCGCCACCTTGGGCGTCAAAAAATTGCTAACAAACGTCCCTGTCAGGAAGCCAAGGAAGCCCCAGTTTTTCCGGACGCACCCCTCAGCCGACATGGCGTTCGGTGGAATGCTCCTGCAGCAAAAAGAGAAGGACGAAAGCTACCTTGTGATGCCGGACGTGGCGCACCAAATCAGCGAATTGGTACAAGCTGTAGATCTCTTCGCTGCTATTGACCGCCAGAACAACGTCTTCCTAATTCCGGTCCCTAGACCGGGCGAATCTGGCGCGCGCAACCCATGGCACGAATCCCTATTCCAGGCCGTTGAACTCGCAAAAGAGAACTGGATCCGCATTAACGCCAATATGCAGATGGGAGGTTACGACGTCTGTGAAGCCCAAGTTTCACTATCCGCACCAGACTGGCCCGAACATGGAATGCACAAGCTTATCGAAGTAGCCTTTCGCGGAAAAATCATTCAATCCCTGGATCACGCGATGGTCCAAGGACTGCTGGGGAGAATTTGATGGACGCGTGGAACTACCCCGGCGGTATCTACCTAGTGGACTTTGAGTTCCACTCAGCGGGTGGTCGAGAGGGCAATCCGCCTGTGCCGGTTTGTATGGTTGTGCGCAAGTGGCCTAGCGGCGATACATCACGCTACGGGCAAGCAGAACTGCAGGCTATGCCAGCTGCCCCATTCCCAACCGGCACGGATGTGTTGTTCGTTGCCTACTATGCAAGCGCCGAAATGGATTGCTTTGCCGCCCTCGGTTGGGCATACCCGGCGAACCTGTTAGACCTATTTGCCGAGTTCCGGTGCTTGACCAATGTGCTACGCCCAGCCAATGGGAACGGATTGCTGGGGGCGCTGCTGTATTTCAACTTGCCCTCTATCGGCGGCGAGACCAAAGATGCCATGCGCGACCTGATCCTCACGGGCGGTCCGTGGTCTGAAGTGGAACAGTCGGCAATCCTGGACTACTGTGAAAGCGACGTAGTGGGTCTGGCGGGTTTACTTAGCGCCATACAAAGCAAAATTGACCTACCCCGCGCGCTCTTGCGCGGGCGCTACATGCAGTCGGTATCCAAGATGCAGACCAACGGGATTCCGCTGGATGTGGAAATCCTCAACCTGCTGACGAGCAACTGGCACGCCATTCAGGAAGACCTCATTGTGGAAATCGACCGGGATTACGGGGTGTACGCAGGGCGCAGCTTTAAGGTCGAACAGTGGGAGGCCTACCTGATGACCAACGACATCCCCTGGCCTCGGCTGTCCAGCGGCAAGCTCGATTTGTGCGACGACACCTTTCGGCAGATGGCACGGAACCACACCCAGGTGTCCCCCATCCGTGAACTACGGGCGTCCTTGTCAGAAATGCGCCTATCCAACCTGTACGTGGGAGACGACGGGCGTAACCGCTGCCTACTCTCCCCCTTCAGCGCAAGCACCGGACGCAACCAGCCCTCCAACTCCAAATTTATCTTCGGTCCATCGGTTTGGCTGCGCGGGCTGATTCGCCCACAACCCGGCTGGGGTCTTGCCTACGTAGACTGGAGTCAACAAGAGTTCGGTATTGCTGCCGCCCTATCCCAAGACCCCGTAATGATGGATGCCTACCGCAGTGGTGACCCGTACCTGGAGTTCGCCATCCAAGCGGGATCCGTACCCCAGGGTGCGACGAAAGACACACACAAAGACCAACGGGAGCAATTCAAGCAGTGTGTGCTGGCAGTCCAGTATGGGATGGGCGAGGCCAGCCTCGCAGCCCGCATAAACCAGCCAGTAGCACGTGCACGCCAACTTCTGGAATTGCATAAGCGCACCTACAGGAAGTTCTGGACATGGTCTGACAGCGCTGTGGATGAGGCGGTTCTAGGAAGGAGACTGTGGACGGTTTTGGGCTGGTGGATTTACGCAAGGGGCGAAATTAATGACCGTAGCCTACGCAACTTTCCTGTGCAGGCTACCGGTGCCGACATGCTGCGCGCGACATGTATTCTGTTGACGGATGCCGGTATCCGGGTATGTGCTCCAGTCCACGACGCTCTGCTGATTGAAGCCCCGCTGGAGGAGCTGGACGCCGCTGTTGCGACCACCCAAGCACTGATGAAGCAGGCCAGCGCAATCGTCCTAGATGGTTTTGAGCTTCGCAGCGACGTAAACACAGTCCGCTATCCGCAGCGCTACATGGATAAGCGCGGCCTTCAGATGTGGAACAAGGTGATGCCACTGATTGGCCAGCCAAAGTGTGTCTTACCGATAGATGCCTGACCCCTGGCACGCTGCCTCACCCCCTGTGGCTTGCTACCGCCCCTGTCTATTCTCATATAACTATCTTAAATACATACCCATGCATGACAGGAACATACCGGTACGACGATTAAAGCAAAACCCGGCTACCGGTAAATGGGAAGAAGCCGTTGCAAAGCCTCTATTTATTAGTGGGCCTATCCCACTGCCTTGGGTGGAGCAGGCTGCGCAGTTACCCGGAAAAGCGTTCGTCCTGGGTATTGGACTGTGGTGGCTTCATGGGATGGCCAGGGACGCTGAAGTAAAGCTAACCAAGAGGCTTTTGCAGACCTTCAACGTATCCCGAGATGCCGCTGCCGACGGGCTGTCAAGACTGGAAAAGGCGGGTCTAGTTCAGGTCAAGCGCGCGCCTGGAAAACGACCTTCGGTACGCATTGTTAAGGAGCCCTAGCCCAACGGCGCCTTCAAGATCACTACCAAAGTCGCTACTGCGGACCATGGGTAATGCGTTTAATAATTTATGCGCCTTCGTTTGAGCCTCTATTACGGTGTAATTCCAAGTCAATAACCATCTGGTGCACATCGTGGATGGTCTGTACCGGGGTGTATCCGAGTGGTTTACGGCCTCGTGTTCTTGGCGCAGTGGTCATGCCAAGGACGTACATCGACTCTTCTAGGCGGCGTAGGTGGGCAGAGGATTGGGAGTAGGCTTGTCGGCTGGCCTTGCTGGACTCACCGTGACGGTAATGAGCGCTTGCGATGCGCCGCCGCCCCTCATCCGTTTTAGGCCCGGTTGACCTGCCGCCGTGAAATTGACACCTTTGGGTCTGACTTAAGCTGAGTGCTGGCCGCTGACATTGTTGACCAGTTCGCGTTGATCGGGCTAGGCATCGCCGACATTTGATCTTTCCGCCTGCAAGAATAATGTACTGATTCATTGCATAAATCTCATAATATGAAATTATAGGCGTATCAATGATTTCCTCCAATTGTTCAGTTGCGAGCGCATAATCTTCAAGTAACGAGTCGACAGCGTGGAACGATCGCATAAAAAATATAAATTGAAAAAATAAATGGCCAATACAGAAATTGAATCCAATAACGGGTTGGCGACTGCCACAGCGGCAGCGCTAGGCGCTGCAATTTCAGGCCAGCTGTCCAGTTCTAGCGATGTGGACTATTACAAGGTAACAACAACATCTGCTGGTACCTTGTCGGTTGTCTTTGATGTGCCAACCAACATTACCTACGCAGACTACTTTGCACTGGGTCTGTATAACAGTACCGGCACGCTCTTGTCGCTGTTTGCCACGGGGGCTGACAAGACTTATACGGTGGGCGCCCCGACGGTGGGCACTTACTACGTTGGCGTTTACAGCGACTATTACTACAGCTCTGGGCAGTACAGCATCACGGTGAGCAACACTGCGGCTGCGGCTAACGCCTATGAATCAGAAGCTAACGACACTTTGGCCACTGCCGATGCAGTGACGCTGGGAACGGCCATCACAGGGCAGTTGTCCACCAGCAAAGATAAAGATTTCTATAGCGTAACCACCACGGCTGCCGGTACCTTGTCAGTGGTCTTTGATGTTCCGACTAGCAGCACCTATTCAGACTACTTTGCACTTGGTCTATATAACAGCGCGGGCACGCTTTTGTCGATGTTTGCGACGGGCGCTGACAAGACTTATACGGTGGGCGCCCCGACGGTGGGCACTTACTACGTTGGCGTTTACAGCGACTATTACTACAGCTCTGGGCAGTACAGCATCACGGTGAGCAACACTGCGGCTGCGGCTAACGCCTATGAATCAGAAGCTAACGACACTTTGGCCACTGCCGATGCAGTGACGCTGGGAACGGCCATCACAGGGCAGTTGTCCACCAGCAAAGATAAAGATTTCTATAGCGTAACCACCACGGCTGCCGGTACCTTGTCAGTGGTCTTTGATGTTCCGACTAGCAGCACCTATTCAGACTACTTTGCACTTGGTCTATATAACAGCGCGGGCACGCTTTTGTCGATGTTTGCGACGGGCGCTGACAAGACTTATACGGTGGGCGCCCCGACGGTGGGCACTTACTACGTTGGCGTTTACAGCGACTATTACTACAGCTCTGGGCAGTACAGCATCACGGTGAGCAACACTGCGGCTGCGGCTAACACCTATGAATCAGAAGCTAACGACACTTTGGCCACTGCCGATGCAGTGACGCTGGGAACGGCCATCACAGGGCAGTTAGCCTCAAGTACCGACAATGACTACTTCAAAATCCAAGCTGATCAACCGGGCGTGATTTCAGTTGTATTTGATGCGCCGACCAATAGTAGCTATACCGACTATTTCAGTGTCAGCGTTTTAGATTCAAATGGGACTTTAATCGCCAGTCATGAAACCGGAAAAGATATCACCTTCCAGGCTGCAGTCGGCGCTGCAGGTACTTACTACGTCAAAGTCGACAGCACGAACTACTACTACAACAGCGAACAATACAAGCTCACTGCTTCGGTCTTAAGCGGTAATAGTGGCTTTGAGTTAGAACCCAATAACAATTTTGCCAACGCCATCCAATCCGGCGTGGCGATTCGCGGTCAAGTCGCCACCGCGTCCGACTTAGATTGGTTTTTTTTGAATGTGGCAGAGGCAGGTGCCATCGCTGTCAATTTCGACGCCCCAACCAGCAGCACTTACACCGACTACTTTAATGTGCGGCTATACGATGCAGATGGCAACTTACTCGCCAGTCAGGCAACCGGCAAAGACATCACATTCAATGCCAGCGCACCGGCTCCTGGGAACTATTTCGTAGCAGTAAGCTCGGGAGACTATTACCATGACTCTGGACAATACGCGCTCACTGTAACGAACTCAAAGAGCACCGTTCTTTATGAGTCGGAAACAAATAACACCATCGCGCAGGCGGATCCACTTGCTTTAGGTTCGCAAATTCGTGGACAGCTTTCGTCGGCAACCGATGAAGACCGATTTGCTATTACGCTTAACTCATCCGGAACGATTAGTACGATTTTTGATGCGCCCACCAACAGCATCTGGTCGGACTATTTTCAAATTTCTATCTATGATCAAACCGGCAGCCTTCTAAGTTATCGTAGTAGTGGCAGCGACCTTACTGTTGAAACAGAAGTCACTACATCTGGAACCTACTACATTGCAGTAGGCGCTGGCGACTATTACTACAACGGGGGCGAATATAAGCTTACGGTCAATGCAAAATTGAATGACCCCATTCCAGACGGTGCTATTGTTGGAACCCCTGTCGGCGAAAAGATTTCCGGTACGGCAGGAGACGATGTTGTGTATGGTCTGGGGGGTAATGACCAGATCGACGGGGGCGCCGGTTTAGATATTGCAGTTTTCAGGAGTGCAGCTGCGAATTTGTCTATCAGCACGATTGGAGGGCTCTCCACTATCAGAGGGAACTACGCGGCAGGGGAGCATGCTTATTCGACCACCCGACTTTGGAATGTCGAAAAAATAAAGACATACGATGGAACGCAGTCTCTAAGCTCAGCCTCCATCAGTCCAATCATTGGGACACTTCAAAACGATGTCCTGATCGGTACGGAAGGTGCTGACGTTCTCGACGGCATGGGCGGCACTGACTTTGTTGACGGTGCGGCGGGTATCGATACCCTGGTATTGTTCGCAGCCAAAGAAAAATTTACCGCCTTAACTGTGAGTGGTATCACCCGCATCAAAGCGACAGCAGACGCCAACGAATACGCGGGCCAAACCATCAAGACCACAAATGTGGAGAACTTAGCCTTCGCTCAAAGTCAATCTAAGATTCTAGAAACCACAGGCTATGCAGTGGTGTTTGGCACTGCAGGCGCTAACGGATTAGTGGGCAGTTCCGCAAACGAAGTCTTTGATGGACAGGGTGGTAACGACACCATAGACGGCGGTGCCGGCGTAGATACCGTAGTGTTCTTTGATAAAGCAGACAACTTCACCATTTCCTTTCCGACGATCGCTTCACCAATTGTCAAGGTGGTTGGAAAGGTTGGTACAGAGTACGCCAATCAGACCTTGACCGCCAGCAATGTGGAGATTCTGGCGTTCACTGATCGCTCTGTGTCTGTCACCAATGTGCCCAAAGTGGTGCTAATAACCTCCACATCGATCTTGACCGAAGGTGGTGTTGGCGCAAATCTTGAGGTCTCCCTATCGGTTGCGCCTACTAATACTGTCACGGTTAATCTAGCCGCCGACAGCCAATTGACGGTCGGCACAAGTACCTTAACTTTTGATGCCTCAAATTGGGCAACACCCCAAGCTGTCGCAGTGACTGCCGTCGATGACACTGTGCTGGAAGGCGTACACAAGGGCTCGCTATCCACAACGGTCCAGAGCACTGATTTTCTGTACAAAGGCGTGGTAAGCACCACCCTCGATTTTTCGATTTCAGACAATGGAAACGATCTTGCTACAACTGGCGGCGTCAGTGGCAAGTTGTGGAATGACTTTGACAAAGACGGCAGCTACGATGTGGGCGAGGCTAGGTTAGTGGGTTGGAGCGTTTTTGAAGACATCAATAAAAACGGCAAATTAGATAGCGGCGAGGTGCAGACAACAACGGATTCAACTGGTAACTACCTGCTGGGCAATTTGTCGCCAGGATTGCACACCATCGTTGCTACGACACCGTCGGGTTGGTTGCCCACATCACCAGGCAAGGGTGGCGCCAGCGGAACCATAATTTCCAGTACAGCCCCCCTCGGTAAAGTCACAGTCGAGGCGCTAACTGAAACGGTGGTCAGCAGTGCAACTGCACAGGCTACTTATAGCAACCTGGGGACAGCAACTAACATAGCGGCTTTCTATGCAGATCCGCGATTTGCCAATATCAAAGGCCAAGGTGAAGCCGTCGTCATTATTGACACTGGAGCAGATCTAAATCACCCCTACTTTGGTTCCGATAGCAACAATGATGGTGTCGGCGACAGGATTGTTTTTCAGTATGACTTTGTGGGTAAGAATGACTCGAATGCTTCAGATGGAAATGGGCATGGGACTCATGTTGCTGGAATTGTTGGCTCATCTGACATCACTTACGCTGGTGTAGCGCCCGGCATCAATCTGATCGTGCTCAGAGTTCTGGACGATACCGGTAATGGTAATAGTGCAGATATTTTGGAGGCCGTCAATTGGGTAGTTAGTAACTTTGACAAGTACAACATTGTTGCCGTCAATTTATCTCTAGGGAACCAGTCATTCGACACAACGCCAACGAATGGATATTTATCGACTCAATTCAAAAGTCTTGCAAATCAAGGCGTAGTCGTGGTTTCAGCTTCTGGAAATGGCTATGGCGTGACTCCAAAACAAGGTGTCATCTACCCTTCGTCTGACCCCTATTCCTTGTCTGTTGGCGCAGTATGGGCAGCATCAGGCACCCTCGACACAAGACAGATCGGTGTGACGGATGCTATTGCCGTATTTTCACAGCGTGACGATACAGAGTCGGATATTTTCGCACCTGGTGTCTGGATTGATTCGGCCCAACTAGACGGTACGCATGTTCGGATGAACGGTACCAGTATGGCATCGCCTGAAATTGCCGGCATGGTGGCATTGGCTCAACAACTTGCTATGCAAGAGCTGGGACGACGCCTATCTTTTGACGAAATTCGCAGTCTATTCAAAAGCACTGGCGATGCGATCGTCGATGGAGACAATGAAAACGACAATGTGCCACATACAGGACTGACGTTCTACCGGGCAGACATGTTGTCACTGGCTGAAGCCATCTTGACCCTAAAGCCCCCCTCGTCCTATTCTGTAACGGTGACGGCAGGAAGCACAGTGACAGACAAAGACTTTGGCTTTGCCGCCACCACTGCGGTTCAAGCCTTATCTGGCGACGACGTAGTTTTCGGCACCGCATACGGCGAGGAACTCAGGGGTGGAGCCGGTGCAGATCAAATAAATGGCGGTGCAGGCGACGACAAGATTTATGGCGAAAGCGGGGACGACTGGCTAGACGGTGGTGATGGTTTCGATCAAGCCTTTTTCAAAGGAAACAGGGCTGATTACACCTTGACATTCTCCGCTACGGGTTATACGGTAAAAGATAACGTGGGTACCGATGGAACAGACACGCTTCAAAATATTGAACAGATTAGCTTTGCTGACGTAACATTAAGTGTCGACACCACAGCTCCCACCGTAACCACCTTCAGCCCCACAGATGAGGCCACGGCGGTGGCCATCGGTGGCAACATCGTGCTCACCTTCAGCGAGGCGGTGCAGCGCGGCACGGGCAACATCATCCTCAAGACCGCCGCAGGCGCGGTCGTTGCAACCTATGACGCCGCCAATAGCTCCAACCTAAGCATCTCGGGCAGCACGCTCACGATCAACCCAACGGCTGACCTGGGTTACAGCACCGGCTACAAGGTTGAGTTCGCTGCTGGAACCATGAAAGACACCGCAGGCAACAGCTACGCCGGGGTGACTGATTACAACTTCACCACTATTACTGCGCCTGACACCGTTGCCCCCACCGTCACCACCTTCAGCCCCACAGATGAGGCCACGGCGGTGGCCATCGGTGGCAACATCGTGCTCACCTTCAGCGAGGCGGTGCAGCGCGGAACGGGCAACATCATCCTCAAGACCGCCGCAGGCGCGGTCGTTGCAACCTATGACGCTGCCAATAGCTCCAACCTAAGCATCTCGGGCAGCACGCTCACGATCAACCCAACGGCTGACCTGGGTTACAGCACCGGCTACAAGGTTGAGTTCGCTGCTGGAACCATGAAAGACACCGCAGGCAACAGCTACGCCGGGGTGACTGATTACAACTTCACCACTATTACTGCGCCTGACACCGTTGCCCCCACCGTCACCACCTTCAGCCCCGCTGACGAGGCCACCGCTGTGGCTATCGGCGCCAACATCGTGCTCACCTTCAGCGAGGCGGTGCAGCGCGGCACGGGCAACATCATCCTCAAGACCGCCGCAGGCGCGGTCGTTGCAACCTATGACGCAGCCACCAGCTCCAACCTGAGTATCTCGGGCAGTACCCTGACCATCAACCCTTCGGTGGATCTTGGCTACAGCACAGACTACAAGGTGGAGTTCGCTGCTGGAACCATGAAAGACACCGCAGGCAACAGCTACGCCGGGGTGACTGATTACAACTTCACCACCGGCGCTGCACC
>Ga0214919_10008584_pt1 | contig 13407 bp, 12 predicted proteins | sample LL1503_MetaG_FD_177994 | JGI IMG/M metagenome (GOLD analysis project Ga0214919, IMG submission 177994) | Freshwater microbial communities from Lake Lanier, Atlanta, Georgia, United States - LL-1503 | ecosystem: Environmental > Aquatic > Freshwater > Lake | place: USA: Georgia | collected...
TGTCTTTCCACTCCAAGGGGCTGCATCAAAATCATGCTTTGCTTGCTTTGAAAGCGTCATCGACCAACCTCACTTAATGTTGGTATGGCATCGATAGGAGGAACTACACCGCGACGGCGCACCATCAACACGTGAATCACGGTGAGAACACCCAGGATCAACGGCAAAAATGCCACGTGGAGTAACAACATCTGACCCAGATTGGTTACATTAAAGAATGCCCCGATTCCCATTGAGTTAAAACCATCTTTAGCTTCAAAGGAGATCCATTGTGAGTCAAAGTTTGTTTGGACCAGATAGCCAGTGAAAGCCGTGGCAATAGATGCCACAAATGCAATTGCTCCTGTGGCCCATGTTCTAAAGCGATCTCCACGCCAAGCTGCCATCCAGTACTTGCCCCAGAGGTGAACAACCATGAAGACAAAAAACATCTGGACAGACCAGAAATGCAAGCTATTAACAAATAGACCAGTATCAGAGATGTGATACCAAGCAGGTCCTTCAAAAGCCAAGATAATCCCGGAAAAAATAATCACGGCTAGCGCTGCAAGTGTTAATACGCCAAAGACATAGATCCACGAAACCACATATGCGGGTTGATCATCTGGGAGAAGTTTTTCGATAGGAAGGTTTTTTTGCCACTTATTGCGAAGTTTGGCTGTCCACATTTGGCTCATTTGTGCTCCTCTTTGTCCTTAGGAAAGGGAACAAAGACTGCGAGTGCGAAGATGGTGAGCATCAACACGATCACGATTAAGTTAGAAACTGAGATCTGCAGCCACCCTGATTTGAGATAAGTTGCAGGATGATTCATAAAATCTGAAATCCAGCCTGTCATTTGGTTGTCCGTTCGTTGGAATCGAGTGCTCTCGAATTCGTTACGGTTACGGTACGACTGGAGTCAGATATCTCCTACGTTCAATGAGAGCGGCACCTCTCTAATAACTCTTAAGTTAAGCGTGAAGTAGTTCTTTAAGCAGAGCTTCCACACGCTTCTTGATTTCATCTCTAATTACTCGCACTGATTCAATGCCTTGTCCCGCAGGATCCTCTAAGACCCAATCTTCATAGCGCTTGCCTGGATAGAACGGGCAAGCATCTCCGCAACCCATTGTTATAACGGCATCAGATGCTTGAACTGCCTCTGGTGTGAGAATTTTTGGAACGTTATTGGCAATATCAATTCCAAGTTCAGCCATTGCTTCAACTGCAATTGGGTTGATTGAATCTTTGGGAGCACTGCCTGCAGAAAGCACTTCTACACGGCCTTGTCCCAGCTCTCGCATAAACCCTGCAGCCATCTGTGAACGCCCAGCATTGTGGACGCAGACGAAAAGAACAGTGGGCTTATTTGTCATTGGTAAGTACTTTCGCTAGGCCAAGGCCAATTAAAGCGCCAAGGATTTGAGCTGCAATGAATTTAGAAACACATCCTGGTGCGATTCCGGCAAAAGAATCAGAGAAGATTCGCCCCACGGTAACTGCCGGGTTTGCAAAAGATGTTGAGCTTGTGAAGAAGTAGGCGCTTCCAATCCAGGAAGCAACGATTACAGGAATTAACACTGTTTTTTCCTGGTGAATCATCAGGTTAATAATCAGGATCAATCCAGCAGTTGCAACGATCTCACCTAAGTACTGATTTCCTCCTCCGCGAACCTTAGTAGCAGTCTCAATCAAAGGGTGGCTAAACATCGCATTTGCCAATATCGCACCTGTTATTGCACCCGCTGTTTGAGCAACTGCATATTGAACAAAAGTCACAAAGTTGGTGCGCTTTTGAATCAAATCAATCATTGTTACAACAGGGTTGAAATTAGCACCGCTAATGGGACCAAGAATTTGAATCAGGACCGCAAGACCAAAGACTGTTGAGATTGTATTGATCAGCAGCTGAACGCCAACATCCTGCGAAAGATTTGTGGCCATAATGCCTGAGCCAACAACAATTGAAACTAGCAGGGCAGTGCCTAAGTACTCCCCTGCTACTTTTTTAAACATGATTTATGAAACAGCGATGATGTCTACGACGAAGATCAATGTTTCATTAGGACCGATTGGGCCTGAACCATTTGGACCATATCCCTTGTCAGCTGGGATAACTAGCAAACGACGTCCGCCAACCTTTGCACCAGGCAAACCTTCTTGCCATCCTGCGATTACACCTGACAGTGGGAATGTTGCTGGTTGTCCACCAGACCATGATGACTCAATAAGTTTTCCATTTGACCATGTCATCAATGTGTAATGAACTGTAAGAGTTGATGTTGGTAGAACTTCTGTTCCTGTTCCAACAATGATGTCTTTTGACTGCAATGTCGCAGGTGCTGCACCTGTTGGTGGTGTGATTGTTGGTGCTTCTCCTGCGTTACCAGTTACTGCTGGTAGTCCCGCTGCTGATTCTGACACAGTGTCCTTCCCTCCGAAAGATGTGATTGTTGCAAATGCAATTGCTAATACGGCCAAAACCGCAAAAATCTTGAGCAAGGTCTTCTTTGGCATTGTTCTCCTAGTGCGATCCGGGATTCAGAGCTGAAATCTATCAAGAAGTTGGCTAAAATCCGAGTTGTTGAAGAATCGCCTTGTTTTCAGCGGTCTGTTGCTCAATCTGAGCAACAAAATCCTTCTGTCCCACATACCCTTCACTCCAGTAATTATCAGCCAATGTTTTAAGCCATATATGTGAATTATGAAATACATCCAGAAGGTGAATGAAGTTACTTGTATCAGAATCACTGAATTGTGGTGGCACAAAAATGCCATACCAATTGCCATAAACAATATTGATGCCCTGCTGTTGCAAAGTCTTAGCCTTGGACCACGTGACCTTTTCTGGTGATGCTATTCCCAAAACTCGTAGCTTCCCGGCTGTGACTGCTGCAACAAAATCACCACTAGTCGAGAGTGCAACATTAGTTTTATCGGTAGCAGTCTTTGCAACAATATCAAAGCCTGAATTCTGAGGTAGGTAATTTCCCAAACGTGGATCAATGTTTAATTCCTTTAAGAACTTAGCCATGAAAACATGATCGACTCCCCCAAGTGCACCGCCAACGAAATTAACCGCCTTTGGATTGGCTCTTAGATCACTAATTAACTGATCAAGGGTTGTGTATTTTGAATTAGCCGGCACTGCAATCGCTTCATACTCTTGCACCAATTGGGCGATTGCTTTTGAGTCTGAAAGTTTTAGAGTTGAATTAGTAGTGATCAAGGAGTTGATTAGTGTTTGACTTCCAATAAATGAGGTCGCAAGACGGTTCTTGTATGCTTGGAAAGTTGCTAGAGCCCAGGTGCCAGAACCGCCATTAAAATTCTTACTTGAAAAATCCTTGATCAGCTCTTCATTTTTTAAGGCAGTACCAATTGCCTTTCCTATTTTGTCGGCACTTCTACTCGCAACTACCTCAGGAAGATCCGAGTTTCTGGAAACAATGGGGGCGATTATTTCAAAGATCTTTATCGGTGTTAACTTCGCATACCACCACAGTAATTCACCTTTCGAACTACCTAGTGTTGCTTTCATACACACTAAATCAGTGCCATCAATTGCCCGACCCGGTGCTACCTTTCCGTCTCGCAGACATTGATCTCCTACATGTGCCACTGTAGAAGCCTTAACAGCCGCATGAGCAGGTAGGACCTGCAGCAGAATTGAAACTGCTACAGGGACTACAAGCCACTTACGCATAATTAACCTTTAAGAGAGCATGCAGTGCCAGCAACTGAATCCGTTACCAGATTATTTGCAAGCCAGTTTCTTTGAATAAGAAAGTTATATCCGCCAGTAGTGAAATTATATTTTGCTAACCCCGCCATTGCTATTGGCGTAAATGTCCAGGCACATTTATCTGCATTTTCCGCGCCTTTACCGTCATACCAAGTACGCAAGTCTGCATCTGTTATTACCTCATCAATTTCGTGAACAAGAACACTTGCCATGGCATCTAATGCAACATTTCCGTTTGGAGAGATAGTTTGCGCGCTACATGCACTGTAATACTTGGAACCAAAATCTTGAATTGCAATATAAGGAATGTTTCTTGCTCCAAGGGTTCCATACGTGTGCCAACCACAATAAGCAGTTCCAAAGCCAGATGACAAGCGCGTATCTGCAGCCCCAATATATACATAAAGGGGTCTTGTGCCAGCCAATGGTGCCGCGACTTTTCCAGAAGCTAATGCCGTATTTATGTATGTCGCAACATTTGCATCACTTACTGGGATGACTCCTCCGCTAGCTCTTTGCAAAGTAGCCGGAACGGTTGCACTGGGTAGAGATGTAGACCAACTCAATTTAGTAGTCGTTGCAGATTTGGTAGTGAAATACAAAGTATTTGTGTTAAACACTTGATCTGTAACACTTATATCTAGTCCTTTAAGTCCTGCGACGAGAGCGCTTAATCTCGTATTCCAGAATTCTTTATTCGCATCAGTCCAACCACCGACCCAAACAGGAATGATTTGAGTTGGCCCCGTGTACAAGCCAATTGGGCCCCCACTGTGAAATGTAATGGGATTAGAAGCAACCGAATTTAACGCCCTTGCCGCGGCTTGCGAATTAACTTTGTTCCATTTTTGCCATTCTAATTCGCCCGATTGATCGTCATTTTTTACAAATGAACCTTGATCTTGCTTCGATCCAGCCGTGGGTGCATCCGACAGGTTAGCAATCGGGTGGCCATGTGAGCGTGATCCTGAACCCTTGAACTCTTGTGACTGAGTATTCGAATTACCTTTGCTTTCTCCGTCATTGCTTTTCTCCTCAGCGTGCGCGCCTGAAAAGGAAAGCGAAGCTGCCATGAATACTGCGACGATTGCGAAGATGTGGCCCTTTTTCATATTTGTCTCCATTGGTTAGTTACCGATCTTTGATGGGGTGGCGAAGGTAAAGCGAACAATCACTTGGTTAGCTTTCAATACGTTGCTAGAACTCAGAGTTGTTGCGGCACTGACCAGGAGTTCACGATCTGCCGAATCTAGTTTTTGGCTAAATGAAAGTGCTCGGGCGATTGCAGCAGAAGGGTTTTCAGATCCTGCCGAGTAACCCCCCACATATTGTGCATACACAATGTCGGCATCAGCCGGCATACCTTTATTAAGTTTAAATCGTGCGATGTCAGATTTAATTTGTGCAAGGTTAAAACTCTCATACAGAGTATTCATACTTTCATCAAAGATCTTTGAATATGAGTAGTCAGGATTATCGGGATTAGCATTTGAATTGCTCGTAAATTGCGGAACGAAGGAAATTGTTGCAAGAAATATGACCATCAAAGCAAGCATTAGGTCGGTATACATCCAACCCGCTTGGCCAGTTAAATCTTCCTCCACAGGATCTTCATATGTTCGTCTCATGATCAGCGGCCGCGTGTTGCTTTCTTGATCAAGGATTGCAGTGACTTAATCTCATTTTCTGCTGCAACCGAGTGAGAGCGTATTGAGTTCGTGGATTCTGCTAGTTCTTCACTGGCTAAATCCAAACCAGTGGTAGCAGCATTGACTGCGTCTCGTAATTCACCGGTAATTGAAGTGTTTATTCCAGAGAGTGAGGTGGTTAACTTGCCTACCTGCTTAACGAGATTTTCAGATTCTTTACCTAAGCGATCGCCAAAGGCATTAATGCCTGGCACGCTATTTTCCAATTCGCTCACTACTCCCGATAGCTGCTTGGCACTTTTTGACAAAGAGGAGGTCGCTGAAAGCAAGGCTGCTACAGAAGATGAAATACCTTCTTCCACATTGTTCTTATCTATTTCACGCATTGAGTACAAATACATCTTCAAGGCAAGTGCCATTTCTAAGCGCTCTGCCTCCAGTTGATTCACCTCGACTTTATTGATTTTGGAGCCTCGCGTATTGAAATAAGTCGACACAAGACTCAATACGATCACGCCCAAAATGATTGCGAAATCTAGGCTTGCAACATGACTGATTGTCCAGAATGCAGGCAAAACATCATAACCATTTTGCCAAAACTCTAAAAAGTTAACCGTTGTTGCATTATTGGTTTCAACAAATTTGGCAAATGCTTCTGTTGCTTTGCTGACAGCTTCCCAAGTGATTGCAACGGGTATGAATACCAATACATTTCGAATGTTCGCGAATTGTTTGGCCCAGTTAAAGAATTTTTTGCCAACAGTTGGATACGGTTGAGGTAAATACTCAAAGGGATCCATACCGGCCCAGATAGCAAGATTGTCTTCATCTGCGAAATCCTGAAGCAACGATTGCACAATGTGATCAGATTCGACACCATTTCTAGAAGCCCATTGAGATAGCTTTTGAGAAATTTCGTCGTGTAGGAAATCTTGCTTATTTGCCATGATTATTTCACCAACTTCAATGCGCCTTGTTTGCTTGCAATATCGAGTGCAGTTGCCGCTATTGGACTAAATACTTCTATTTGATACTTTAAATTTGGGTAGGCAACATAGACATTGGTAGGTACATCTTTGTTGTAATAAACCGCCGCTCCTTGGTTATTAATAAAGGTCACACCATTGCTTTGATTGCCAGCAGCTTGAGTGGCAGTAAATGCATCAGCTGTCGTATAGGTGGCAATTACTACGTAATTTGGTTTTGTATCAGTCAATCCGTCACCGTTTGGAAGATAGCGAACGTATGCTTGACCTTCGGCTGGAACAGCCAATGTGTACTTCGCACCCTTCACCGGGCCAGCCCAATAAACATCCACGCCAAGTTTCTTCACAGCATCAATCAATTCATTCTCAGTTAGGGCGACTTTTCCTGCAATTACATCAGTGAACGTGGATGTAGAAGCTACGGGAGTGGGAGTGGTATTCTTGGTAACGCCGTATGTAAATAGTGAACCAACAATGAAAGCTACAAGCATCAGGAGTACAGTTTTTGAATTCTGGCTGATTTTTGGCTTTTCCAACTTCAACTCTGGATCCATCTTTTTTTTGCCCCTTATGGGTGCAGGAGTAATTGAGTCAGTTATCACCGTCGACTTGCGAACGGTTGGGGCAGCTCTTCTTGGCTTTGTTGGCTGATCGTCAGTTGTCATTTATTTTCTCTCCATTGTTATCACGGTGATGTGTCCAAAAGAATCTTGTATCGTGTACCCGAATAGCAGGATGAACTTGAACTTGCTAAAACATAGATGCTTCCATCAGTTTTAAAGCATGCGTACTTTTCGGTATATCCAGTTGGAACTGTCGGTAAAGTAAAAGTAAATTTGTAATCATTTAAAGACTTAGCAACTGAAACCGCTGCTGTTCCGGCATTGATCGTTGAGTTGACTGAAATTGTAGGAGTGATTCCATCTGCACCGGCGGGACCTTGAATTCCCTGTGATCCGGCTGCGCCTGTCGATCCGGTTGCACCTGTTGCTCCCGTTGGGATATTCAAAGTAAGGATTTTTGTTCCAGATGCGTATGACCCTGATGCAGCAGAAGCAGGTAAACCCATGTTTACCTTTATCGAACTAATTGAAGTCAGTGCATCTGCGCCCGCTGGTCCCGCTGGTCCCGTTGGCCCGGCCGGTCCTGTAGCTCCCGTTAAACCTTGGATTCCTTGTGCGCCTTGTGCTCCGGTCGCACCTGTGTCTCCCTTAACTCCTTGTATTCCTTGTGGCCCAGTCGCACCAGTTGCGCCTGTCGCACCAGTTGCGCCAGTTGCGCCTGTCGCACCTGAAGAGCATAAAACTTTTAGCTTTCCAATTGAATCAGTAGTTAATGCAGAAACTCTGTCTGAACCTGAGCAGCTAATTGAAGTACCAAGAGTCAATCCCAAGACACCGCTCGGCAAAGTGACTCTGAAATTGGATCCGTCATATTCAAAGGTTCCACCACTGATGCTATTGAAATAAGCGTTGTCGCTGAAAGTTGGAATTGTTCCGGTACACGCGATTGTTAATTTTGAATTTGTGTAAGTAAGTCCATTTGCAAATCCGGTTGAGCCTGAACATTGAGTACTACTTACCGAAGATGAGGAAATTGAGCTCGATGTTGGAGTTCCGCAAGTGACACCAAAATCACCATTGAGATCAACGGTTAATGCAATTACTACCTGTGGAAGCGTACAACTTGCGGCTGAAGTTAATGCTGGGCCAAGTAAACCTGCAATCGCAAGAGAAGTTTTAGTCTTGGCATTTCCATCTCCCCAACTACTTTCACCATCATCATGGCCATATCCGTTTCCATAATTACTTCCAACAGAGTCACATAGAAATGACAAGGTTCCAGAAAGATATTTAAGCCCCTTAACAGCATCGCCGCTGGAACATTCTTGAGTTGAGTCGAAGCTCGAAGAGGATGTTGATTTAGAAATGATCAGTGAACTGATTCCGTCTTTGCCCGCTGCACCAGGTAAGCCTTGGATTCCTTGTGCACCTGTGTCACCTTTTAATCCTTGTGCACCTGTGTCACCTTTTAGTCCTTGTGCACCTGTGTCACCTTTTAATCCTTGTGCACCTGTGTCACCTTTTAATCCTTGTGCACCTGTGTCACCTTTGTCTCCTTTTGCACCGGTAGGACCTTGAATTCCTGGAGGACCTTGTGCACCTGTCTCACCTTTTGCACTTGCTGCACCATCTTTACCTGGTTCACCTTGAGGTCCTTGTGCACCTGTGTCACCTTTTAATCCTTGTGCACCTGTGTCACCTTTTAATCCTTGTGCACCTGTGTCACCTTTGTCTCCTTTTGCACCGGTAGGACCTTGAATTCCTGGAGGACCTTGTGCACCTGTCTCACCTTTTGCACTTGCTGCACCATCTTTACCTGGTTCACCTTGAGGTCCTTGTGCACCTGTGTCACCTTTTAATCCTTGTGCACCTGTGTCACCTTTGTCTCCTTTTGCACCAGTGTCACCTTTTGCACCAGTAGGACCTTGAATTCCTGGAGGACCTTGTGCACCTGTCTCACCTTTTGCGCCAGGAGCTCCGTCTTTTCCATCAGCACCTTTCGCACCTGGTGTACCGGAACAAACATCGCCGACACATCCGACACCAGGAATACCTTGAAGTCCTTGCGCACCTGTGTCGCCTTTTAATCCTTGCGCACCTGTGTCACCTTTGTCGCCTTTTGCACCGGCAGGTCCGGTTACACCAATTGGTCCCTGTGGACCTGTTGGACCTTGCGCACCGCCGCCACTTCCACCACCAGGTGCACCAGTTGGACCAACTAATGACGCAAGCCATTGTGACAAAGTTCCTATAAATCCATTTTGAAGTGCAAGTTCATATGCAGACAAACCATTTGATCCATTACTTCCAGCTGGTCCTTGTGAACCACCACCACCGCCTCCACCCGATGAAACTCCGTCGCGTCCTGCTGGACCTGCTGGACCCGACGGTCCTTGCGGTCCCGTATCTCCTTTTTCACCTTTAGCTCCAGCAACACCAGCAACACCTTGTATTCCTTGCGGACCAACTGGTCCTTGAATTCCTTGTATGCCTTGAATTCCTTGCAAGCCTTCTGGACCTTGCGGACCAACCATTCCTTCTTCGCCTTCGGCACCTGTTAATCCTTGAATACCTTGTGGGCCCTGTGATCCAGTTGATCCAGCTGGACCCGAAACTTTCTTTACTGGTGCATTGATAACAATGATGTCTGATTTAAGTTTTGTTGTAGTTGTTCCCTTAACAGGTCCTGTTACACCTGTCGTTGTTTTTCCTGTTGTTCCAATTGGGCCTTTGGCACCTGGTGGATCTGCAGCGTGTGAAGCAGTCATTGATAAAAGTGAAAAGGTTGTCAAGAAAATTGCTGCATGAAAAGAGCGGCGCCGCCCTTCGCTCATTTTCCTTTTCATTTTCTCAAATCCCCCAGGTAACAATGGTGAGGGGTCGGCAACGATCCAGACATCTACGGGTTGGAGGAAACAACTAGGTCAGGTTGTCTAAAACAACCTAATTAAAAGGTTTTTCTGGGCTTTTGTAGTGCGAAGGTCAAAGAACTGGCATCCTTGTTAAATGAGAAATGCGCGTCTAATTCTGGTTGAGGATGATGCATTTACGCGCGCAACCTTGGGAGATGCTCTTGTATTACAAGGATTTGATGTCAAAGCCAGAGTTGCCACAGCTGCTGAAGCACTTGCCGCGCAGGCTCAATTTGATCCTCAGGTTGCCGTCTTGGATCTAGACCTTGGGATTGGACCAACAGGAATTGATGTGGCAATCGCTCTTAGAACTAGAAATGCAAACATAGGAATTGTTTTCTTAACAACATATAAGGATCCTCGTTTAATCGAATCAAATCTTCCTAATCTTCCAGAAGGTGCAATCTATCTAAACAAGTTAGAAATGAATTCGACCTCAGCAATAGTAGGACAGATTTCTCTTGCGGTGTTAAAGCCTATTACCCGTCGTACTCTTCCCTGGAGCCGTTCGAGCCCCCTTGCTGCGCTTTCAACTCTGCAAATCGAAATCATGAAAGAGATTGCGCAGGGCTCAAGTACGGCGGAAATCGCACGTTCACGTGGTGTGAGCGAGCAAGCAATTGATAAATCAATTTCACGTATTTCAAAGCACTTGGGTATTCCAAAATCTGCTGACACTAATCAACGTGTTCAAATTGTTAGAGCCTTCTTTGAGAACAAGGGTCAAGGCGTCTAAATGAAGAGAACATCTTGGATTAGTTGGAGAATTTATTTTGTAACACTCCCAATTGACATTGTTGTCCTAATTCTTGCTGCAGACCACAGAATTCGAAGTTGGGATGACGTCTTAATCTGGGGGTTTGTTGCTCTCATGGCTCACGCTTCTTTGATTCCATTTATAGCTATTGGAGTCACCCAATCCCAACAATGGAGAAGTTGGAAATTTGACCTCTCTTATCTATTCCTTTTAGGGGCTATGCGTGGCATAACTATCAATTACGGCGTGGACACTTTTGATCTGGAGCAGACCGTTAGTGATGGATATAAAGTCTTCAACTCGATGGTTGCATTACCTCAGTGGTTCGTGGGTGTTGCCGTCTTTTTTGAGTCTCGCCGCAACTATCAGAATACCTTTAGGGAACTTTTTGCCAAGGCTATGCGGCGTGAACACGAAACGCACGAGCGCCAAAGCATCTTGCCATCTGGAACATCGAGTGCGGATGAAGCGATTGCTCGTCTGCAGTTCATTACTTCCAACCTAGCTGCCGATATTCAAAAGCTCCTAAAACGCCCTGATGCCCTTAATGATTACACCCTTGAGGCCAATAAAATTCAACACCTAATTGATGAAAACATCCGGCCGGTAAGTGCCGAATTGTGGCGCGAGAACAAGGTAAACACTCCAAAGATTTCTTTCTTGACCCTTGTCCAAATTGCCTTATTGGAATCACGCCTGCGAGTTTTCTTAGTCGTCGCAATTTCTGTGCCATATCTTTTTGTGGGGCTAAATGGTGCATATGGGTTTGAGATCGCAGTATTCCAATGCATTCTGATTACAATCTTTGATCTATCCATTTTTGCTATTGCAGAACTGCTCCACTGGCTCAAGCTCTTAAAACGTAATCAAGCAAATATCCTGCTGCTAGTTTCAAGCTTCTTTTTACCATTCTTCATTCAATTCGACTTTGTTCCAGAAGAGTTTGCTATCAGTAGTAGTTCTACTTCAATATTTTTTGGGCAGTTACTTCTTTCAATGACTTATTTCTCATTGCTTATCGCAGTGAATGGTTATTCTGTAGTTAACAAACAACGAAAGGAAGTTATTGCGAGCCTCGAAAAGCATATTGCTGGAGGCAAATACAGCACGAACGTCGTGCAGGGCGGTACAGCGCAACGAAATGCTGACTTGGCAAATTATCTCCATGGTGAGATTCAGGCTGGCTTAACCGCAAGCAGTCTCTTGCTTCAGCAAGCAGCCAAGAGCGGTGATTCTGACCTTGCGCACGAAGCCTTGGAGCGAGCGTCGGGGTTGTTGAATCAAGATCTCACAAACATTTCTTACACCCGAATGGCCACACCTGATGTAAAGATTCAAAAGATTGTAGATGCGTGGAAGGGAATCGCAGATATCTCTGTTGCATTACCACCATTTGACCAACTTGTGGATGGAGTCCTTCGAAGCTCAGTTCAACTAATTGAAGAAGCTGTCGCAAATTCAATTCGCCATGCCAATGCTACGGACATCAAGATCTCAGGGGTCCTTAACAAGGAACTCTTGACCATCACAGTTATTTCAAATGGTGATTCAATGACAAAAGGTAAAGCTGGACTTGGAACGAAGATGTTTAATGATTTGTCAGCTGAATGGAATTATGCGGCAGAAAGTGGACACAACAGATTGACCTTTACTTTAGTAAATCAAAAATAAATTATTCGATTTCGCCGATTAATTTAAATTCACCATCACCGATCTGACCCTGCGCGCGGTAGAGCTCCAACTTGGCACGGGTATCGGCAATATCAAGGTTTCGCATAGTTAATTGGCCGATGCGATCTACTGGACCAAAGGCAGCATTTTCTGTGCGCTCCATGGACAATTTTTCTGGGTGGTAACTAAGTCCTGGACCAGTTGTGTTGATGATTGAGTAATCATCACCGCGACGCATGCGAATAGTTACTTCACCTGTCACAGCAGATGCAACCCAACGCATTAACGATTCACGCAGCATTAGGGCTTGTGGATCAAACCAGCGACCCTCATACAAAAGACGACCAAGACGGCGACCTTCTGCGTGATAGTTAGCAATCGTGTCTTCATTGTGGATTGCACTAATTAAGCGCTCATAAGCAATAAATAGCAGCGCCATTCCCGGAGCTTCATAAATTCCACGGCTCTTGGCCTCAATGATGCGGTTTTCAATCTGATCTGCCATACCTAGACCATGGCGACCACCGATTGCATTTGCCTGCTTCATCAATTCAACAACATCATCAAATGATTTACCGTTGATAGCAACGGGGCGACCCTGCACAAAAGAGATCTTCACATCTTCTGTTTCGATCTTTACCGCAGGATCCCAGAAACGAACACCCATAATCGGTTGAACTAACTCAACAGAAGTATCCAAGTTTTCAAGACTCTTTGCTTCGTGGGTTGCACCAAGGATGTTTGCATCCGTTGAATAAGCTTTTTCGGTGCTGTCACGATATGGCAAGCCATGTGCGACTAACCATTCAGACATTTCTTTACGTCCACCCAGTTCAGTTACGAAATCTTGATCAAGCCATGGCTTGTAAATACGCAAGTTTGGATTTGCTAGCAAGCCATACCGATAGAAGCGTTCAATATCATTGCCCTTATACGTTGATCCGTCGCCCCAGATTTCTACTGAATCTGAATGCATCGCGCGCACAAGCATTGTTCCTGTTACAGCGCGGCCCAATGGGGTTGTGTTGAAATATTGTTTTCCACCTGAGCGAATATGAAAAGCTCCGCAAGCAATTGCAGCTAAACCTTCTTCTACTAACGCGCTCTTGCAATCAACTAGGCGTGAGATCTGCGCGCCATAC
>Ga0214919_10008585_pt1 | contig 13407 bp, 9 predicted proteins | sample LL1503_MetaG_FD_177994 | JGI IMG/M metagenome (GOLD analysis project Ga0214919, IMG submission 177994) | Freshwater microbial communities from Lake Lanier, Atlanta, Georgia, United States - LL-1503 | ecosystem: Environmental > Aquatic > Freshwater > Lake | place: USA: Georgia | collected 2015-03-15
CAAATAATCTGTGTATAAATCTCTAATCTTCGCTTTGTCCATCTTGCAAAAATAGTCTATCATATAAATATGAAAAATAGGGGCTGCGTAACATCAGATATTAACACTCCATAAAAGTGTATTTGCCCATAAAAAAGACTGCTCTATTGTAGCGGTCTTTTTTATGGGCGTAATAAACAATCATTCAATAGCTAGCCTCAAGAAATCGGCACGCTATCACATTCGGTAGCATGCCGTGTAGCGGTAAGATTTAAGTCCAGCTAATACTAGCCTAAAAAACAGAGTTACCACATGCTCGAACGAAATCACAGTTCTCAGTATTCATCCTAATTTTCTTAAGTTTGTTACCTTAATTTTCATGCATTTAATTTGTTTTTCAATGGCCATGAAGCTATCATGAGCCAAATTAATTATTCAAAGTTTGTGGGCATTAGCTCATGATGGTTTCAAGAGGTAAAGGACTGATGTACAAAGAATATAAGCAACTCAACTTAGCACAAGTAGGAAAAGACATTTTAGACTATTGGAAATCCAATCGGATTTTTGAAAAAAGTATTGCTAACCGTCCAGCTTCGAAACCCTATACTTTTTATGAAGGACCACCATCCGCGAATGGAATGCCAGGCATTCACCACGTGATGGCACGTTCTATTAAGGATATTTTTTGTCGTTATAAAACCCTTAAAGGCTATCAAGTAAAACGTAAAGGGGGCTGGGATACCCATGGCTTGCCAATTGAACTTGCTGTCGAAAAAATGCTGGGCATCACCAAAGATGATATCGGCAAAAAAATAAGCATCGCTGATTACAATGCTGCCTGCCGAAAAGAGGTGATGAAATATACTGATGTATGGAACGACCTGACCGAAAAAATGGGCTATTGGGTTGATTTGGAGCATCCATACATCACCTACGAGAACAAATACATCGAAACATTGTGGTGGATATTGAAGGAGTTCCACAAAAAAGATCTTTTATACAAAGGATACACCGTACAACCGTATTCGCCTGCTGCAGGAACAGGATTGAGCTCGCACGAGCTGAATCAACCAGGCACCTATAAGATGTTGAAGGATACCTCGATTGTTGCAGAATTTCGTCCAAAAAAAGACCAGATACACCCATTGATGTCTGTTTTGTTTGAAGATGAAGCAGAGGATACCGCCATTTTAGCTTGGACCACCACACCGTGGACTTTACCTGCCAATTGTGCGCTAACTGTTGGAGTGAATATCAGCTACGTAAAAATCAAAACGTTTAATCAATATACGTTCGCTCCAGTTAGCGTAGTTTTAGCCAAAGAACTCGTTGCCAAACATTTTAAAACGGAAGCTGAGGGTTTGCCATTTGAAAATTATAAAGAAGGAGACAAATTAATTCCTTGGCAAATGGCAGCGGAGTTTAAGGGAGCTGATTTGCTTAGCCTTCGCTACCATCAGCTAATGCCTTATGTAGGCAACGAGAATTTAGAAAAAAATGCCTTTCGCATTATCCCAGGTGATTTTGTAACAACCGAAGATGGTACGGGAATTGTGCATACCGCTTCTGTTTTTGGTGCGGATGACTTTCGTGTGGCTCGAGAAAACGGCGTGCCATCCATCATGATTGTCGACGATAAAGGCAATGAACTTCCTATCGTAAACAGACAGGGTAAATTTGTGGACGAAATAACAGATTTTGCGGGTCGCTTTGTGAAGGAAGAGTATTATACCGATGAAGAACGAAAGGACCCTAACTTTAAACCGACGGATGTTCTCATCGCCATCAAACTAAAAGAAGAGAACAAAGCATTCGACGTCAAAAAGTACGAACATAGCTATCCGCACTGTTGGCGTACCGATAAACCTATTTTATATTACCCACTCGACAGCTGGTTTATTAAAACAACTGCTTTAAAAGATCGGATGGTCGAATTAAACAAAACCATCAATTGGAAACCAGAATCTACTGGAACAGGGCGTTTTGGAAATTGGTTGGAGAATTTGGTCGACTGGAATCTTTCACGTTCACGTTATTGGGGAACCCCGCTACCTATTTGGCGCACAGCGGATGGTAGTGAGGAAATCTGTGTCGGGTCGATACACGAGTTAAAAGAAAAACTGACAGAAGGATTGACAAGTACTGCACTTTCAGAATCCGAAAAAGAGAAAGCACAAACCATCATCCAATCGCTAAACGAATCCAATTTTGATTTGCACCGACCGTTTGTGGATGAGGTGATACTGGTATCGCCAAATGGCAATAAGATGTACCGTGAGCTTGATTTAATTGATGTCTGGTTCGATTCAGGAGCAATGCCTTATGCACAATGGCATTATCCTTTTGAAAACAAAGATCAATTTAAAGGAGCCTATCCTGCCGATTTTATCGCCGAAGGAGTGGATCAAACACGCGGTTGGTTTTTTACGCTTCATGCCATTGCGGTGATGTTGAATGACAGCATTGCTTTCAAAAATGTCATTTCCAATGGTTTGGTATTGGATAAAAATGGCAATAAAATGTCTAAACGTTTAGGCAATGGGGTTGATCCTTTTAAAACGATAGAAGAGCACAGTGCTGATGCAGCCCGCTGGTACATGGTTAGCAATGCCTCCCCTTGGGATAATTTAAAATTCAATATCGATGGGCTGGATGAGGTGCGACGCAAATTTTTTGGAACCCTGCATAATACCTACGCTTTTTTTGCACTATACGCAAATATCGACAAGTTCAACTATCAAGAAGCAGATATTGCGTTGAACGATCGTCCAGAAATAGATCGCTGGATACTTTCATTACTAAACTCCTTAACACAGGAAGTAGACGGATGCTATGCCGATTTTGAACCCACCAAAGCTGCTCGTGCCATCCAAAATTTTGTGGATGAGCATTTAAGCAATTGGTATGTTCGTTTATGCCGTCGCCGTTTTTGGAAAGGCGATTACAGCACCGATAAAATTTCGGCCTATCAGACACTTTATACGTGTTTGAATACCGTTGTTAAATTGATGTCGCCCATCGCACCATTCTTTAGCGATCATTTATTTTTGGATTTAAACGCCGTAACGGGGAAAGAACATGTGGAATCAGTCCATCTAGCAGATTTCCCAAGCTACCAATCCGAATGCGTTGACTTGGTATTGGAAGAACGGATGACACTCGCCCAAAATATTTCGTCGATGACTTTGTCCCTGCGGAAAAAAGTGGGGATCAATGTTCGTCAACCCTTAAATAAGATTTTATTGCCTGTACTCGATGATTCCTTTAGGATTCAGGTCGAGCAAGTTAAAGATTTAATTCTTTCTGAAACCAACATCAAACAGATTGAGTACATCCATGATACTTCGGGTATCATCCGTAAAAAAATCAAACCAAACTTCAAAGCCCTAGGGCCCAAAGTGGGCAAGGATATGAAAATGGTAGCGGACACCATCATGGGACTCAGTCAGAATCAAATTCTCCAATTTGAAAAAGAAGGTCAGTTTACAATACCCGACACGACCTATTCGGTGCAAATGGAGGATGTAGAGCTCATCGCTGAAGATGTTCCCGGATGGCAGGTCGCTAATTTGGGGAAGCTCACCGTGGCTTTGGACATCACCTTAACTGAAGAATTAAAGCAAGAAGGCATCGCGAGAGAATTGGTGAATCGGATTCAAAACCTGAGAAAAGAGCTAAATCTTGAAGTAACAGATAAAATTGATGTACGTGCAGAAAATCACCCATACATTGCCGAAGCGGTGAAAAATAATTTACTATATATTTGTGTGGAAGTTTTGGCCGATTCATTTGGTTTTGAGAGTAATGGGGGCAAATTAATTGAGGGCGAAAAAATAGAGATAAATGAGAACGAATTAATCATATCTATCAAAAAAGCTTAAAATGGAAAACCACGAAAAAACAAGGTACGCTGACTCAGAACTCCAAGAGTTTAAAGATCTTATTCAAGAAAAACTACGTATGGCTCATGAAGAATTAAGTTCATTAGCCTCCTCGCTGAGTAACCCCAACGCAAATGGGACAGATGACACCGCCGGGACTTACAAAACGCTAGAAGACGGCTCAGCCACATTGGAGAAAGAATCAATCAACCAACTTGCTGCACGTCAGAAAAAATTTATCGAAAACTTGGAGGCTGCACTCATTCGTATTGAAAACAAAACGTATGGTATTTGTCGAGAAACTGGGAAATTAATCCAAAAAGAGCGCTTACGCGCAGTACCACACGCCACGCTAAGCATGGAAGCTAAACTGAAACAATCTTAAATGAGAGCGAGATATACTAAACCATTTTTTCTTGTATTCGTTATTTTACTTGCTGATCAATTTCTAAAATTTTGGATTAAGCTACACATGACTTTGGGGCAAGAATACAAGCTCTTGGGAAATTGGGCAATTATCCATTTTACAGAAAATAATGGAATGGCTTTTGGGATAGAATTGGGCGGGAATGCTGGCAAACTTGCGCTAACCTTATTTCGAATTGTAGCTGTGTTGAGCATCGGATATGGACTTATCTATCTGGCAAAAAACAGATTTCATAGAGGCCTCATTTTTGGTGTGGCCCTCATTTTTGCAGGAGCCCTCGGCAATATCATCGATTCTTCCTTTTATGGATTGCTGTTCAGTGCAAGTGATTATGAAAGCTGTGCAACATTAGTGCCCATTACTCATGGATATGCAGACTTATTTCATGGGAAGGTAGTCGACATGTTCTATTTTCCCATTTTACATGGCACTTTCCCTCCGTGGATGCCATTCTGGGCTGGCGAAGAATTCGTTTTTTTTCGACCTATTTTTAATATAGCTGATGCTGCTATATCAATAGGGGTAGTCCTCATCTTGATTTTCCAAAAGAAATACTATAAAGAAGAAGAAGGAACCTCAAACTACCTAAATAGTGAGGTCATTGAGGAATAAGAGAACTTACCCTCTCCATTTCGATAAGCTCAATATCCCAAAGTCATCTGCATAGAAATAAAATCATTACTCAAGAAATAAACTGAATCATATTGTACTAATTTTGTGGTCTGAAATTTTGAACGCAAAAATTATAGCAACATGATGGTCTCTCAACTAGCAAAAACCCTAAAAGGATCCGAAATAATTAAAATTGGAAACGAGGTCAACGAATTAAAAAGACGTGGAGAAAAAATAGTGAACCTCACCATTGGTGATTTTGATCCTTCCATTTATCCCATCCCAACACCATTAAAAGATGGAATTATTGAACAATATAGAGCGAACCAAACCAATTATCCTCCCGCAGATGGTGTGGCTGTTTTACGCGAAAGTGTGAGTGAATTAATCTTAGAACGATATCAATTAGATTATTTTTCCAATCAAGTTTTAGTTGCTGGCGGATCTCGCCCACTAATCTATTCAGCCTATTTAGCTTTAGTTGATCCTGGCGATAAAGTAGTTTACACAACACCATCTTGGAATAACAATCACTATTGCCACCTTTCAAGTGCGCATGGAATGCCAGTTCAAACATCTGCCGAAAATAATTTCATGCCCACAGCATTAGATATCAAACCCCACTTAAAAGGAGCCACCATGCTTGCTTTATGTTCGCCCTTAAACCCAAGCGGGACGATGTTTTCAAAAAAGGATTTAGAAGATATTTGTGATTTGATTTTGGAAGAAAATGAAAGTCGTGGTGCCCATGAAAAGCCACTGTATTTGCTCTACGACCAGATATATGCCCTCTTAACTTTTGGAACAAATAAGCATTATAACCCAGTAACATTACGTCCAGAAATCAAACCGTACACCATTTACATCGATGGTACATCAAAATGTTTTGCAGCCACGGGTGTACGTGTAGGTTGGGGATTTGGACCAGACAATATTATTTCTAAAATGCGCGCTATCTTAGCCCATATTGGGGCTTGGGCACCAAAAGCTGAGCAAATGGCAACAGCCAAATTTTTAACTCAGAAGGATGATTTAAACACGTATCTCAACTCATTTAAAAGCAAAATACAAACCAGCTTAGATGCTTTATACCAAGGTATACAAGAACTAAAATCAGCTGGGTTTAAAGTAGATGCCATTAGTCCGATGGGGGCGATTTATCTAACTGTTCAAGTAGATTATATTGGCAAAACTACTCCCGATGGCGATCTACTAAAAACGAGTTCTGATATCAACTTTTATCTGATCAAAGAGGCAAAAGTTGCCCTTGTTCCATTCTCTGCTTTTGGTACCGATGAAAGCGTGAACTGGTTTAGAGCGTCGGTGGGAGCTTGTTCCTTGGAAGACATTGTAGCCATGCTTCCGAGACTAAAAAGTGCTTTACTGAAGCTGAAATAAGCTCCCATTATGTTCCTCAATGTGCATTTTGGCAAAATTGTCATTTTCAATAAGTTTTATTAAATTTAGCTTAATCAAAGCTTATTGAAAATGACTGCAGGTGAATTTGTGATCCAGATGAAAAGCCTCAAGGTGGATTATAGACGCAATGATGCTTATGTGGAGCGTTTCATACCTTGGAATGACGATGCCTGGTATGATAAAAGTATTCTAGCTGCTTATAAAATGTACAAACTTGTCAAAAGTGCAACTATTCCAGTATTACCGCTTGGCGATGAAGGAATAAGAAAAATGGAGAAACTCCTATTTAATTTTGGTTTAGCCTCAGCTACAGGCATACAAGACATTGACCTTCAAGGACTAGTTGATCAATTGCAAATTGAGCGCGATAAACTTAAAAAAAGCCGAGGATGGTTTGAACCATTTCTAACAGATCGTAAAGTCCCCGATGTTCTTGGCCCGGGTCAGATTCTAAGTGACCAAACATGGACTACTGCATTAAACGATGCTTTTATAGGAGGAGGTATTGATGCTGGCCATACATTTGTTTTAGCTTTATCAGACAAGCCAACCAAGGGCAGTGGTAGTCATTTTAGTGAGCAAGAAATGTGGAGAAAAACAGTTGCTAATGCTAACCAATATTTTCAACGAGATAATAGGTCATACGAAGAAAAGTGGAGATCTCATTGGGTGTCTTTCTTTCAAAATAATCTCACGATAATTTATACAGCGGGAAGAAGAATTGGACCTCGAGTTTTGGCCCGAGAGCTTTTAGGCCTTAGCTTTTTTGGGTATAAAGCAGTTTGTACGGAATATCAACTTTCTTTTGAAAAAAAAATTCCCACCGCGAAAATGGATTTTCGAGTTTATATGAGAAAACTTGATGACTTGAACTTTTTTGCAAATTTTAATGCAAATCCATCGAGTAGACAATTGGTCATATCTGCTATTTTATCGTTTATTTCTGGGCGACCATTTAACTATCGCGAGCTTTTATAATATGCTGTATCCCCCCCAGAAACTAACCTTGCTAGTCAGTCGAAATCCGTATCAGCTATGTTCACATGGATCTCCCTCAATAGTGAGCTTTCCGGTGAAAGCATTTTTTTAAGCCGCTCTAGAAATAGATTTAATAAGACACTGTTTCGCCAAAGGCAGCAGGGTCTGCTCCAAAGGAAATGAGATATCACTTTCAATATGATAAACAGCTGGATTAGGTAAATCTTTTCTCGTATAGATCAAATCTGTGCGTATTGCTTCTGGTGTATGAATAAAACGCTTCGTATAGCTCTTTAAAAAAGACGTATTGACCCCTCTATATTTTTCGTCTTTGCTTTCAAAAATGGTCACCTGATATTCATATACGCGTGTGCTTTGTTCGTCACCGTTACGCAAAAGCATATACCCTTGATATGGATACAGAGGCATCACTCCAACCACCTCAATATTCAAATGACTTTCAACAAATTCATAAATCTCCCTGCCTTCTTGCAAAGCAGGATCCATTTTAGTCAAAGCATAACTGATAATTTGTTCAATCTCTAACATCAAAGTATCATCCTTAACCATTTTTTCGTAGGTGATTTTTACCGCTTCAATATCTGCTTGTGTCAATCGCCGTGGGAAAGCCTGCTGAAGCATCAATTTATTTTCCTTGAATTGCTTCAGATTATTGTAATGAAAAACCAAATCATTTAAATCTGGATAAAGTTTATTTGCATGAAAGTGTTGATTAATTTGTTGCAAATAGGATAAAAGGATGTACTCCTTGTGCTCGAAATCTATAGATCCCTCTATAAACCAATTGGTGCTTAATGATTTCATAACGGCATATCATTTTATGCCTTAAATTACTTAAAAAATAACATTTTTGCAATAATGAGTTTTGGAACACTATATCTTATACCTGTGCCGCTAGCGAAAGATGCTTCGGCAAAATCATTTACCCCCTATCTGATAGATACCATCAATCAGATTAAAGAATACATCGTCGAAAATGAAAAAACAGCCCGCTATTTCCTAAAAGAGGCTGGACTAAAAATCCATCAAAATGAATTGATTATTCATGATTATGGAAAACACCATCGTGATACGAATACACTAGATTTCTTCAAAGGTTTGTTAGCAGGAAATGATGTAGGCCTAATGAGCGAAGCTGGCTGCCCTGGCATTGCTGATCCTGGAGCTAATTTAATTCGCATGGCACATAAAAAAGGGATCAAGGTTGTACCTTTAGTTGGCCCCAGCTCTATTTTATTGGCATTAATGACTTCGGGATTCAATGGACAAAGTTTTGCATTTCACGGCTATTTACCCATCGACAAAACCCAACGTATAAAAAAAATAAAAGAGTTGGAAACATTGGCTAACCGGTATCATCAAACACAATTATTTATCGAAACCCCTTTTCGAAATAACGCCATCCTTGAAGATGCTTTAAAAAACTGCAATCCAGAAACACAGCTCTGCATTGCCTGTAATCTAACAGCAATTGACGAATTTATTCAAACCAAAACTATTCGCGAATGGAAAGCACACGTACCAGATTTACATAAAAAACCCGCTATTTTTATCTTAAATAGCGCAACTTAACGAATTGGTTTATCAGTCCTTTTTCACATATTGAGCCTATACAAATTTTGCAAATCTAATGAAATTCGACCCCAAACAACTGAGCAACGATACCCTTGTATCGTTCTACAAGCATCTGCTGAAGCCCCGAATGATTGAGGAGAAGATGCTTATTTTATTACGTCAAGGTCGGATTGGTAAATGGTTTTCAGGCATTGGCCAGGAAGCTATTTCCGTTGGGGCTGCACTAGCAATGGAACCAAACGAATATATTTTGCCTATGCACCGAAATTTGGGCATTTTTACAACCCGCAATATTCCCCTAGTGAAACTAATGGCTCAGTGGCAGGGCAAAAAATCTGGGTTCACAAAAGGAAGAGATCGTTCATTCCATTTCGGGACTCAGGAGTATAAAATTATAGGGATGATATCCCATCTCGGCCCACAATTGGCGCTAGCTGATGGAATTGCACTTGCCAATATCTTAAAAAAAAATCAACAAGCAACGCTCGTATTCACTGGCGAGGGTGCCACAAGTGAAGGTGATTTTCATGAAGCACTGAACCTAGCAGCAGTTTGGGATCTGCCAGTCATATTTGTCATAGAAAACAATGGCTATGGTTTGTCCACGCCCACCAATGAGCAATATCGCTGTAAACATTTGGTTGATCGAGCAATAGGATATGGGATAGAGGGTCGGCAGATTGATGGGAATAATATTCTCGAAGTTTATCACACACTACATGAAATTGCAGCAGATATCCGTCAAAAACCACGCCCCGTTTTAGTTGAGTGCATGACCTTTAGAATGCGCGGACACGAGGAGGCATCGGGCGTCAAATATGTTCCTCAAACACTATTGGAAGAGTGGGCAAAGAAAGACCCCATACTCTGTTTTGAAAAATATATTCTGGAAAAAAATATTTTAAATCAAACAGAAATTAACAATATCAAATCAGAGATTAAGAATGAAATAGATCAAGCTGCAGAACATGCTTTTAAGGACGAAACTAGCACTGCCAATACCAAAACAGAGTTGGATGACATGTACTCAGAGATACTGAAAGTAGGATATTTTCAAGATATTGCCCATTTGCAGGATCACAAAAAATCAGAAAAAAGGTACCTTGATGCAATCAGTGATGGACTTCGGCAGGGCATGCGCACATACCCAAATTTAGTCATCATGGGACAAGATATTGCCGAATATGGTGGTGCGTTTAAAATTACACAAGGCTTTGTCGAAGAGTTTGGCAAGGACCGTGTGCGCAACACACCTATTTGCGAATCAGCCATTGTTGGTGCAGCTCTAGGCCTTTCCATCAATGGTTATAAAACCATTATTGAAATGCAGTTTGCCGATTTTGTCACCTGTGGGTTTAATCAAATTATTAACAATTTAGCCAAAACCCATTACCGATGGGGAGAAAAGGCCGATGTGGTTATACGAATGCCTACTGGTGCTGGCACTGGAGCTGGCCCATTTCACTCACAAAGCAACGAGGCTTGGTTTACTAAAACACCTGGGCTAAAGGTTGTTTACCCAGCTTTTCCTTCGGATGCTAAAGGCTTGCTCCTAGCAGCTATCGAAGATCCCAATCCTATCATTTATTTTGAGCATAAATATTTATACAGAAATATTTCAGAGCCAATTCCAGATGATGAATACACCATCGAAATTGGTAAAGCAAAATTGATACGAACAGGAACCCAGTGTAGTATTATCACGTATGGCCTAGGAGTACATTGGGCAATGGAATATCTGGACAATAATCCCAATATCTCTGCCGACCTCCTTGACCTTCGTAGCTTACAGCCTTGGGATAAAGAAGCCGTTGAAACAAGTGTAAAAAACACGGGCAGAGTATTGATTCTTCACGAAGATACCCTCACGAATGGCTTTGGAGGAGAAATTAGTGCCCACATCGCAGAACACTATTTCAAGCACTTAGATGCCCCCATCGTTCGATGCGCTAGCTTAGATACTGCGATTCCTGCAAACAAAACCCTAGAAGACAACTTCCTAGCTAAATCACACCTGGATGACAGTCTAAAAAAATTGCTAGCGTATTAACCACTCAATAGCATTTCGGTAGGACCTCCTCCCATAAAAAAAAAGTGAATCAAATTTTAGTCTGATTCACTTTTTTATCCGATTGTTTGAATTTTCAAGGAAGCCCTTCACATTTCAAACTCCGACTGGCCTTTTATTAGTTCTTTATTTCACTGTACTTTTTCGAGATTTACCAGCAGAAGAAGCTTTGGTTTTAAAATGAGGTTTATGTTTAGGCTTTATCTCAGGAGCACCAACAAAAGACATCGCGCACCTAAACCCTATTTCTGCACTGGCTTCGTCTTGTTGCATAAACCTACGAACAGCTGGATTCATCCAATAAGCCCGATCGTTCCATGAGCCTCCTTTATAAACTCTAGCTTTATCATTTACAAGCGTAGTTGTACCATACAAGCTATTTGTTAATGAATCGACGTGTCCTCTCATATCTGGATTATAGGGTTTTCCTGCGATCCCAGAAGGAAGAGCAGCTACCGCTACCGCCGAAGAATCTTTCTGGGTCTCACCACCATTCTGCACATCGGCCCATGCCTGCTTCTTACCAGATTTTGCGGGATCTTCTATGGCTCGTCCATATTTATCCTTTGCATAAACACCTTTGCTTTTATCTGCTAAGCGCTTATTAACAAATTGATTCCCTCGAAATGGATTAAAATCTTCAACATCTTCGAATGACAAAACCCGATACACATCTCCTACCCATTCGTTCACATTGCCCCCCATATTGTACAGACCAAAATCATTCGGCAAGTAGCTACGCACGGGGGCCGTAATATCGGCTTTATCATTGAGGTATCCACCAACGCCCATATTATCGCCTGCTCCTCGTTTAAAATTTGCTAGCATCAGACCTTGCGTTGCTTTCTTAGGAGAGCGCACCCCCAGTCCAGCCCAAGGGTATGTCTTACCTTCCTCAACATTTTCAAAGTCACTGGTACCAATCAATGCTAAAGCTGCATACTCCCACTCAGCCTCTGTTGGCAAACGATATGGTTGTAGTATCTCTCCATCTTCTAAGCGAATAGGGCGTTTCGCTCCTTGCTTACCTTTTTCTGCACTAGCTGTAGAAGAGGGATTTAAATCAGTTTTCATATTTTTGCCATCTATTCCTTCTCCACGATACTGACCATTTAAATAAATATCTGTGCTAAAAGGCTCTTTACCTGCACCTGATGGAGCAGCAGATTTACCCTTTCCACCACCTGTCATTGTTTTATAATCCACTAAATAACCATGATCTCGTAGTATCTGCTCATTAACCCGATCGGTACGCCACTTACAATACGCACTTGCTTGTTCCCAAGTTACCCCAACTACTGGGTAATCCTGATAGGCTGGGTGTCGCAAATAATTATTTACAAATGGATCATTGTAAGATAATGGCTTTCGCCAAACGAGGGTATCAGGCAACGTACTGTAATAGTGCTCATAATCTGTCGGGAAATTCTGCCTCGTCCAATACATATATTCTAACCAATCCACATTCGCGACCTCGGTTTCGTCCATGTAGAATGTTGCCACGGTAACTCGCCTTTTAACATTATCAAACCCGTAGCCAAGATCTTGATTCAAAGACCCTCCCATTGTGAAAGTCCCTCCCTCAATTGGCACCAAACCTGGACCGACAATCGTTTTAAACTTCCTATTAACTTCAAATCCTCCATTACGTTTATCATTGTAAGCCCTGCCGGTTTTGAGAGAGCTTGATTGGCCCGAATTTGATTTACTACTGCAACCAGATTCTAAAACTGTAAACAACAGCAAGGCCAAAGCGAGGGTGGTATAGGCTCTTTTCATTATTTTTTCGGGATTAATCTATCTATCACTAAAATTATTATATAATCAATTTTATAGTACAAGGATCACATATTTTGCTCACTCCATCGAATTTAGATTGTAAAGCATCTGACCTAAAGTTAGCATATAAAGGGTTAAGAACAAAACGTCAGCATATTAAATTAAAGCAAAAAATATAAAAGTACCGAAATTAGCTTTCTTATCTTTTGCAATTTATCGTCCACCAAATTAAAAATTGATCCTACACAAAAATAAAAAACCTATTTACGTTTAGGCATTTACACAAAAAAAAGTTAGCAATCGAAGCCCAAAGCTGCGATTTAATGTCGTTTCGCAGTATCTGCTCAACTATTTTTTTCATACTATTTTTTCCACAGCTCAAAAATATGTACTACATTCATTCGACCAAATTACTGGGTAAAACAAATTTGGCTAATTTCTAATATTAAATCTACGAAATATTAGAAATATTTAAAAATTATTTTAATATTTTTGCAAAATATATTTTTTTGATAAAATCACATCATTTCTCTAAAAATCTTTAAGAGCCTGTTTAAAAATGAGAGAGGAATAATGCTATAGGCCTGAGAAACCGATTGGAACGAGTTTTTTTGTTGTGACAAAACTTCAAAAAATGTATCCAACCGATCTATCAGAAACCCAGTGGC
>Ga0214919_10008587_pt1 | contig 13406 bp, 17 predicted proteins | sample LL1503_MetaG_FD_177994 | JGI IMG/M metagenome (GOLD analysis project Ga0214919, IMG submission 177994) | Freshwater microbial communities from Lake Lanier, Atlanta, Georgia, United States - LL-1503 | ecosystem: Environmental > Aquatic > Freshwater > Lake | place: USA: Georgia | collected...
GAACAGCTCATCAATACCAAGTACGGCAACGGAGCTCAAGTTACTGTTGCTGAACTTGCAACAGAAGTTGGCTGCACTGTTCAAAACGTCTATATCTACATGCGAAAGAATTCTTCTAGATTCTCTCAAATTAGTAGAGGCGTATATAAAATTAATCCATCTGACACTATCGTTGCTATCAACAACAATAGTAGCAGCATGACATTAGACGCTTCTACGGAAGTATAGATCCAAAGTTAAGTAATACTTTAAAAGCCATTACTATTTATAGAATGCAATTAAATTATTGCTAAGCGCAGGAGTACAATGTCTTTGTAATATCCCGGGAAATTGTCCCAACAGTTTCTCGGGATTTTACTTTTAAGTAATGTATTCCTTTTTCCGTTTATGCCATAATTCCTCTTGGAATTAAAACAGGAAAATATTATATTAAATAATATCCTGTATGGTTAACACTGGAGGAACAAACTGTTAAGTTTTAAAACCAACAACACTATCATCTATGTGATACAATATGTAATGCCCGTTTTCAGCGGGCAGGGGTAACATCCCCAACCCAAATAGATAGTTATATCTACGAAGTCGGAGAGGCAATCCTGCCACCGTTACGGACAATTCGTTGTGTCCGTGCATCTTCGGTTTCGCAACCTGCGCGTTTGCTAATGAGACGTAAGTCTCAAACCCACACGAAAGGAGCGACACCCATGCGCAATATACGAAATATATTATTGTCACTTATAGTGGCAATAGCTGGAGTATTACCAGCAACAACAACATCAGCATCTGCTACAGATGACGGAGGTGTTTCGGAATCATCTTCCGAACCCCGAAGTACAAACCTGCCCAGTGTTCCAACTAAATGGAAATACATCACATTTAAAATGGGACCTTCCATTAAATATTGGAATAAAGTTGCACAATGTGAAACTCAACAAAACTGGAAAAACGGTGGTAACTTCTCTGGTGGACTAGGCATAGCTCAATCAACCTGGGAAGGTTATGGCGGACTAGATTTCGGCAAGCATCCATATGATGCAACTGTTCTTGAACAAATTGTCGTAGCTAACCGTATAGCTGTGTTTGGCTACCAAACAGAGAATGGCTTTATGACTATCGAAGATAGAATTAATAACACACCATTCTTTAGAGAAGCTGTTGGCTTTAATGGGTGGGGTTGCATTAAGCATAACTCATACCTTAAGCCTAAAAAAGATACTGTACTAAAAGTTAAACTTCCTATAGGTAAACAGTTCTATTGTCCTCAATATGAACAAACCTTTAAGAAGTATGCTTTACCGTGGAAAGTTTTTTCCTATATTGCTTGGCGTGAATCCAGATGTAATCCTGGAGCCATCAATGCTATATGGAAAGACGGCAAAATAATATGGACACTAAACTCTAATGGATCATATGACTCAGGTCTACTCCAAATTAACTCTTCATGGTTTAAAACATTAAGAGAACAATTTGGTCATACTCCTGAGGATTTAATGAATCCAAAAGTCAATGCTATGTTTGCCAGTTGGATCTTGCACTTTTCAAGTGGAAGACTATTAAACTGGAATATTAAAGCAAAAATATAGTATATACAGAAATATACCAAACTTCAATTATTAATTTAAGGAGACTACGATGACCACACGGATTCGTAATATATCAGACATGTCCACTGCTACTCAGCTTATCAAACGCCCAGAGCGTTTTGGTATAACTGATGTAACTTCACTTATGACACCAGTAAACAGCTTCCCTATAGGAGCTGGTCGTGGACGTAAGCGTAATTCAATCACTACACAGATGTATGGACACTTGTTGGAAAACATGGGTCAATCATTTCATATCAATATACCGTTTGCTACTTCAAAAGAAGCAAATAACTTTGCACAAAACCTATACTCTAGAGCCAACCAAGATGGACTTAGAATTAGCCGTTGCGTAGTACAAGATCAAACCAAAGCCAATGCTTGGAATCTTTGGGTAGAACTTAGCCGATAGGTTAAGTAAAAAACACGGTACCTAAGGGTCGGGCTCGCAAGAGTCCGGCCCTTGGTTATTTATACACTTTTTTTGTTTGTACAAAAAAGAAGGGAACACTACACAGAAGGTAAACTTATGCCAATATTTATAGATCCTATAGCGATTATAATAGTTTCAATATCATTTATAGTCTTAGTTGTCTCTTTCTTACGAGGAGATTCTGAATACAAATCTAAACGTGAAGAGGAAAAACTTAAAAAAAATAAAACCATAGTATATACAAAACATTGACTTATATATTTACATAGGAGAATACAAAATGTTAATGATGATGATAATGCTAGCAATCTCTTCGACTGTTGTCGAAATGATGTTTGCTGCTAACTTTCCTGCTTGGCGACGTAATGCACACAAGTATAAATGGTTTAATATGGCTATCTCTATATTAATTTCGTTTATCTTGGGATTTGCATTTGGAGCAGCAGGTCTAATTGCTCTGGGTGCAGCTATGGTATCAACCATGCTATCAATTCCAGGCTATGCATTCCTGCATTGGAATTACGATAGTCCTAAAGCTCAGACTCTTGGGACTCCTCGTACTACCCACATTAAAACTGTTGTTAAAGACAAGTCAGATAAAGGCAAAGAACTTGCCGGTGATTTGGCTAAAGTTGCATACGGTACCGGTAAAGTTATTACCGCACCAATCTGGATTACCCGTAAAGCAACAACCAAATACAAAGCTTATAAAAAAGCTTCATAACTTATATAAAATAAAGGAATAGTATCATGTCCAATTTAGATGACAATTCTGTACGCAAAATCGTAGCTTCTTACCACAAAATTCAAGAGGCTAAAGATTCTATTGAATATCTTCTCAGAGATGAAGATGATATTGAGCTTGTCGAGCTTATGCTTGACTCGCTTGATTCAATAGAATCTATTATTAAGCGTCCACTTACCAACTATTCAACAGCTTCCGTTGTTGGCGAATGGTGCATCAATCAATATGGCCTTGGCCCAGTACTCACTGCTGGCGTCATGTCCCATGTTGATATCACTAAAGCCAACACAGCTGGAGCCCTCTGGCGTTACGCAGGGTTTGAACCAAGCCTACAAGATAGTCCTAAGATACCATTCAATGGTGAACTTAAGAATATTTGTTGGAAAATTGGTTTAAATTTTGCAAAATACTCTAATCGCACTAAGTGTTTTTATGGACAGCTCTATTTAAGAGATCGTACACGACGAACTGAAGACAACAATAATTTGATGTATGCTGATCGGGCGTATGAACTTCTTGACAATGTAAGTTCAAAAAATAAACCAAACATTGCTTCTCTATCTATGGGAAAACTTCCCCAAGAACAGATAGATGCTCAAGCACGTAGGTTTGCTATTAAAATATTCTTAAGCCACTACCACGCAGTAGCTTATCAAGAATATTATAACACTGTTCCTGATCGTCCATCATTTATTTATATTGATGGTGAAAAGGAAGAAGTCCAAATTCCCAACAACCCATTCAAACAATAAGGAATACTCACATGGAAATTACCAATAATGTTACCACTACCCTTCAATACTATACTCAACTTGCTTTTAGGTATCTTGATGATCGTTTAGAAGAGCTAAATGCTCCATCTATTCCATCTGACCATTTAAAAGTTATGTTAGATTGGCATCCTAAACAAGATCCCCGTTTTCTAGACATGGGCACAGGTCAAGTAACACTTTACGCTTATCCTGGTCATGAAACTTTTGCTGTAACTGGTACTGCAGATGGCAGTTCAGTTACTTACGTAGTTGAAGGACTCAAGTATGCTCTACTTCTTGTAGAATATCTTGCTGACGATTCTATTTATATGGCTAATTTTCTTAAACAACCACGATAAATAAAATGTCTATTTATAAATTCCTTTATGAAGACATTAGAACAGTAACAAACAATAATTTTACTTTAACTAACTCTCTTCGTAATAAATTTTATGAAGCTGGATATCTTAATTTCTATGAAATTATTACTACTCCAACTGAACATTTAAAGAAAAATGCACATATTACTGATGCAAACGTTAACCAATTAAACAAAAAACTTTCTCATGTATACCTATCTCTTGGTATGTCTAAAGAAACATTTGATTGGGTTATTAAGTATTATTATACTGAATATTACCATGCTTTAATTCCCAAATTGCAAATTAAACAAATTCACCATGCTGTTTACAACCAAACACTACCCTTGCTTACTGCAAAGAAAATTCTAGCTAAGATACCAGGATCTCTTGAATATTTTGATGCAACAGGCAAATTTAGATAGAAACACTTTAAAAGAAAAATACAATGATAACCAAATTACATGAATTTAAAATAGATGCACACAAACTTATTTGTCCAACATGCAAAAATGAAGAAAGAGATATTGGTCTTACTCATACAAAAGATCGTAATGGAAAAATAATTGGAGCAGTAATAACTTTACAATGTTGCGAATGTTATGTTCATGCAGAAAATATTCTTGTTATCACTTATTTACAACCATCCCAACAATCTTCTATTTTAACTGAAAGTTAATTTCAATGCTTAATATAATTACAACAATAAGTCCAGAACGAGTTGCCAAAGCAGTTCAATACCTCGAAGAGAATATTGTACCTCAACTTGGCACTGACGTCTCTAACTACGCACCTGGTCGAAGTCGAGTATGGTTTCCATACGAAGCTCCACTAAGTGAAACCAGAGACTATCAACTTGCTTGTCAAGATGATAAGATCTGGACATTTGTTAAAAACATTTGCTCAACCTTTGAATGGGAACCAGAGTTAGGTCTAGTTTCCAAAGGTGGCACCATTAATCCTCACCGAGATGCAGCCTATGCTGATTTCCGATCTATCGGAATCAATCTTGGCAAAGTAACATGGTGTTATTCTAAAGCGTACCCAATGTATAAGTGGGTACCTGAAGAGCATCAAATCAATCCACCTGAAATTACTAAGATTGAAATGACTGGTGGAGAAGTCTTTGAGTTCAATTGCAAGAACTTGCACTGGACTGAAGACGTAGATCCAGATCGTTGGGCTTTCAACTTATGGCGAATCTCTACTAAGGGTCGCTCTAAGTTTGAAACCTTTACTAACGGTCTTTTAGTACCTGCAAAATAATGACAAGTTAAACTACTTGAACATTCTTCAACAGCATATTAACTTTATGCTGTAGATGAGTAGTTCATGTCTATAAAGGAGATATTTGTGAACTATACACAAATGTATTCAGACATCTACGAAAGTCTGCAAACAACCAAAATCAATCACCATGAGCTTCACAATATTTGCTTGCGAATTTGTGACGCTTTAAATGATTACAACATACTTATTAGTGGCATAGCAACATCAACTAAGGCTCCTGGGCCTAAGTTGGGTTACTGCGTTACTCAAGTTTCTTAGTCATGCTAAGAACAGGTTTAGTTATATACCTGATATGAACCAGCGCCAGCCTGGATTCAAAAATATAACAGCTGGCACTCAACCCCAATATATATCCTTTAAGGAGGATCATTATGTACACACTAGCACTTGCTGTTCTACTTGGACTTGTTGCTTCACAGGTTACTTCGTTTGTTCTTACAAACGTTCCTGCACTTAACAAAATTCCAGTACTCAAGACAGACGATAACTGGTTTATTGCAGCTTCAATTCTGCTTGTATGGCTAACCGATGTTTCAATTCTTGGAACTTTCGGAATGTCTGCTTCTGCAGATTGGATTGACATTGTTGGATCAGGCCTTGCTGTAGCTGGTCTCGCCAATGCCACCAATGCTGCTTTAAATTGGCTTGACAAGTAATCTTGTACCAGGGGTGCGTCTGGTTTTACAACGCACTTTTTTATCTATAATACCCAATTGCACTCAACAAGTACCAAACTTTTTAATTGTGTAAACTATTTTTTTAACAAGGCAATAGTTTATACAAAAAGAAGGGACCAATGACTAATCCTAGGAGGGATTATGAACTTTAATACATATCGACCAACAGTTCGCATGAAAGCATTCAAAGATGCTCCATTACGTTCTACTAATGACTATCAGATTGGATTCTATGACATCGGCATTATGCGCGAGCTCATGGAAAACGTTGACGCTTCCGAGTTTCGTGTAGCAACAATGCCTGTTCCCACTAATGTATTTGATCGTGCAGAAGTTGAGAAGATTATTTCTCATCCTTCAATCGAGTATGCTTTAGTTGATAAAAACAAGATTGTTGCCGTTTCCCTTAAGGGATCTAACGGATGGCTTTCAGCACTTACCAAGTCTGGATACAAAGTCAAAGGTGGAGGCAAGACGTCTAAGCGTCTTAAGACCGTACACCGTGCTGCATTGATTAATGCTCACTTTGACAATGTAAATATTCAATGGGTTAACCCCACTGACTATACCCGTTTCAACTTTGAATCCGGTTGGGCAGAATGGGTAGAACATGCTACTCCTCGACTACTCGATGGTGGCTTCATTGTTTCTTCACGCCTTATTCGTAAGGCTGTAGAAGCAATGCCTATCTATGACTCTATGAATTCAGAAGACGAGAATGATGTATATTATGATCCTAAGATTCAAGCAGATCTTCGCAGATTTCTAATTGAATCTCGAGTATTCAATGGTCGACTCCTTTTCGAAGATGGAATGATTAAAGGTAACTTTATCGTTTCCGATACTCTTCCAGAAGGCGTTGACATTCTTTCAACACGTGACAACGTTAAGAAAGAACTTGCTTACTCTGGTGGATTCCGTCTTATCGCAGAACCTCAAGGGCCTAAGTCCCGTGTGGTCACAGACGATCAAACTGTTATCAACTTTCCAAAGTTGTTCCGCAAAGCTGACATGGAAATGTGGCTTAAGGAAGACTATGAAAAGATGTTCCAAGACGCGGTCAATGGACGTCTTCTCACTAACTGGAAATCGTACTTCGTACGTCAGTTTTCACGTGACAATAAAGAAGTAGAAGATGTAGAGGCTCAGGCTCGCATCGGATACGTTGGTTATCGTTGGGCTAGTATGGGATTATCAATCACAGATTCTCCGTGGTTGTTTAAGACTCTTGCGATCTCACACGCAAAGCCACTTGAAAACCGTATTCCTATTCCGTGCAGTGTTTACGAGCAGGTCATTCCTGAATCGTTAGCACGTATGGGCGGATGGAACATTGAAGTTGAAGAAGGTACAATTCGTCGACTAAATGAAATCGGTGTTCACGTTGTTAATGACTTCGATTGGCTCGAGATGTACGAGAGCCATGGCGGTCATGATCAAGACGACTTCTTTAAGCTCTTCTACCGTACACTTACCGGTGGTACTCGCGATAACGAAAAAGTAGTTATTATTGCTCGTTCTCCTAATGGCTATGGTGAATACACCATTCTTAGCTATGTTGAAGACGAGTGGTATCCTACTTGGTCTAAGGCTAATGGCGAAGTGATTAGCTTTCCTGAAGTAAATGGTCGTAACTGGCCAGCTCGATTGTCTCATGCAATTCGTACTAATCAGGTTAAGTATCTTGGCTTGCCAAGTGATCACAACCCTTTGCCTGTTCGTAAGACTGAGCAAAACTATTCTGTAGCAGATGTTATGGCAGACATTGATACTGCGATGATGGGTGGTAACGTTGGTCGTTTTGTAAACGGCTCAATGCTCCACTCTTCCACATTAGGAAAACATCGTCCAGTTCAAGTATGTTCTTTAGAATCTGCTATTGACGGATGTACTCAGACTTCAGATCCTCGCGATCGTCAAGCTATTGATGCTGAAGCAGAAACTATTATTCAAGAAGTTCTTAATTCTAATCGTCCAATAGATCATGATCTATGGTTCGGTCGCTTTAAGAATCTTGCTCGTAAGCATCCTGAAGTAGAAACCTACGAAGGTACACTTACTCATTTGAATAACCTCTGCAAGCATTACAATGCAATGTATGTAGACCGTGTTACTAAGTATTCTCAAGAGAACATTGAATTGTCCCCGACTATTCAAGCTCTTGCTCAACGCTTATACTTTCACGCAGGTCCCATACTACGTAAGTTCCGTATGAACATTTATAATACTAACAGTAATGAATTCGTTCAAACTGTTGGTGCTATAAAGCGTGAAGAATGGGACTATCTGTACAAGTATGTTGTCGATGCAATCAATTCATTTGAACGCATTGAAGACCAGCATGACTTCGTACTTGCTCTGTATTGCTCTAGTATTAAAGAACCTACTAGTTCAGGTAAATTGTCTGATCAAATTGTAATGAACCGCGTCGTCTACCCATACCTTGAGAAAGCTCTCATTCATTATGGAATTGGTAAGCGTGTAATCATGCAGTATGAAGACAATGAGTACAAGATCAAAACCTTTAGGCACAACAAGTGGATCTACACAGATCCTGATGGTACCGAACACGTCTTTCACGATGTGCTTGAATACCAACAGCACCACGCTGCCTTTTCACCTATTGTGTTTACTAACAATGAAACACTTGTTCCTGTACGCAGACTCAAAGCTGAGTTTTAACAAATATAAAATTAAAGTATCTGGGGATAGCAATATCCTCAGATGCTTTTTTTTATTTTACTTTAATATTTTAAATTGGAGACTTTATGTCTGATAAAGAACATATTTTTAAATTTACTAACCCAGAAGACTTTAATGAAAAGACTTCTCCTATCCTAAAAGATGCTTGGACACAAGTCCAAAAATCTTCTAAGTTCTTTGCTCAAGTAATTAAAGCAAACGGTCCGAATAGTTTCTCTTCTACTGTTGTAGTATTTAATTGCGATAAAGAACTTTCAGCAATTGTTACCTCTCGACCAGTTTTTGGCAAAGAAGATCTATATCAATCTCTTTGTGAAATTTTATTTCTTCCTGTAACTATTCGCTCTGAACTATTTATTGTTGTTACAGATACTGTAATGAGAGATCCTGAAAAACCTGATTCTAAACAAGATGCCATTAATATGACTTTTGTTTCTCCTGATTATTGCATGATATACACTCTTCCTTATTCTATTCAACCTGAAAATGAAGTTGTTTTTAATTACGATGAATCTAATATTATTTCCGTATTTAAAGAAGACGAAGCTACAGCAGCTGCTGCTGGAGATATGTTAGAACTATTTTATGTTTTCTCTCACGTAGAAAACACCGGACCTTTTCATATTGATGATGTTCTTGCCTATTTTGATGACAATGACATGATATATGAAATTATTAACAAAGAAAACCTACAAAAACGACCTGCTTCGTTTTTAAGCCAAGGATAAATTATGAACTTATTATTTAATGTTTTAGATAAAGAATTATTTGAATTTACTGAATCTTCAGTATGTATTAAAGACACAGACACTATTGTCTGTGGTAAACTAGAATTGTTTGACTACAAAGATTTGGAAGACAAATTTACTTTTGAACCATTCTTCGGAGAATGCGACTTGTTTGGATTTTAAAATATGACACTTGTACTGCGACCATACCAAAAAGAAACACTTGATGCTATTGTTCTAAATGCTGATAACGGTATTTCTAAGCAACTAGTAGTTCTTCCAACTGGTGCAGGAAAAACTGTTATATTTTCACAGCTTCCTATAATTAAACCAGATACTCTCCCAATGCTAGTCTTGGCTCATAGGTCTGAGTTATTAGAACAAGCTAGGTCTAAAATCCTAGAATCTAATCCTAATCTTACTGTAGAGATTGAACAAGCTGAACGCAAAGCCGGCAGAGTAGACGTAGTCGTTGCTAGCGTTGCTACCTTAGGTAGAAATAATACTCCTCGCATAGAAGAGTATCCTAAAGATTACTTTAAATCTATAGTTATAGATGAGGCTCATCATGCTGCTGCTCCTAGTTATAGAAGAATTATTGATTTCTTTTCTCCTGATTTTTTGCTGGGCGTTACTGCAACGCCGCAAAGATCAGATTCTACTAGACTAATTGATGTCTTTGACGAGATAGTCTACTATAGAACAATACAAGATCTTATCCGAGAAGGGTGGTTGTCACCACTTGTAGGATATAGAGTAAAAACAAGTACCGACATTTCAGAAGTGGAGATTCAAAATGGCGAATATAGTCAATCGCAATTGGAAGAAAAAATTGATAACCCTGAGCGTAATGCTCATGTTGTCGCTGCCTATCGCAATTTGGCGATGGATAAAAAAACCCTTATATACGCATCCGGCGTCAGACACGCCCAAAACTTGGCCGTATCCTTTCGCACGTCGGAAATAAAAACAGCCGTAATCGTAGGAACAACTCCACGAGAAGAACGAGAAGAGATCCTTGCTCAGTTTGCAACTGGCCAGATTTCCGTTATTGTAAATGTTGGCGTTTTGACTGAAGGCTTTGATGAGCCATCATTAGAAGCCATCATAATAGCAAAGCCAACCCGAAGTACCCTTCTCTATACTCAAATAGTTGGACGAGGTACTCGTTTATTTGGAGGTAAAAAGCATTGTATAATCATAGACATTGCAGATACTACAAAAGGAAAGAAGCCTATTGGTCTTCCTACTCTTTTGGGAATGCCACCAGACTTTGATTTACAAGGTCAAAGCTTAACCGACGTCGCTGAAAAGTTTGAAGAACTTGAGTCTTATTGTCCCGGCGAAGCTGTTCGTGTGCTCAATCCAGATGATATCGAGGTTGCATATACTCGTATTAATCTCTTTATGCCACCTCCACCAAACCCTGTTGTATTAGAATACTCAAAGCTAGTTTGGGCAGAAATAGCCGAAGATGAATTTCATCTTGGCTTAAACAATTCTGAGTCTATGCGTATCAAATGTGATACACTTGGACGCTGGAATGTTACACTTCATGACAACCATAAAAAGTCTACTAGAGTTCTTGGTTTAGCACCTGATATGCGTGAAGCATTTGCTCGCTCAGATAGGTGGATACAATCTAATAGAGCATCATCTGTTGCCTTGCTTGATTCTTCATCAGCTTGGAGAACAGACGCTCCAACAGCTTCTCAGCAAAAGTTATTAAAGCGCATTGGTGTCCCTATCACCACTGACATGACCAAGGGTATGGCTAGTCAAATTATTTCTCGTTATTACGAAAACAATCCTAAGCCTAAATGGTTACAAAATAAAATATCTAATAAAAGAAATTTTTAATCTTTATTAAATACAAAAAAAAGATATTTATTAATTCTTATTTATTTATATATTTCACATAGAATCGAAACATCATGTCTTTTAAGCTTAAACATATTGTGCTTTGTGCTGCTCTAATGTCTAGTGTTCTCATACACACTCCAGCACAAGCAAAATATACTGCGTACGATGTTGCTCCTGCAACTTCTCCAGTTAAATTTACTTATTCACTAAGTACTTCAATACCTTTTATTTCTGCAAATATTCCTTTTGATTCACAATATCGTGGTCAAGGAATCTATACCGTTATCATTGATACTGGCATAGAAGCTTCTCATCCATTTTTTCAAAACAGAGTTGCTTTAGAAGCTTGTTTTGCTGCCGTATGTCCTAATGGTAAAGACCAACAAATTGGTCCAGGAGCAGCTAAACCAGTCCATTGGCATGGCACTCATGTAGCGGGAATTGTAGCAGGATATAATTCTTCTTTTCATGGTGTAGCCCCTGAAGCTAATATTATTGCTATCAATGTATTTGATGCTACTGGAGCAGCATACGATGATGATATTATTCGTGCTTTAAATTGGGTTTTATCTATTTCTAATAATTACAATATTGCTGCAATCAATATGTCTTTGGGTGGTAACGCAACTTACACTACTACCTGCGATGACTATATGCCATCAATGACAACTGCAATTGAAAACCTTAGAGCTAAAAATATAGCTACTGTTATTGCTGCAGGCAATAACTATGCTAATGGCATGAGTGCTCCTGCATGCATTTCCTCTTCTGTTTCTGTAGCAGCTATATACACTGGTACAAGTACTGTGACTAATTTTTCAAATATAAATAAGTACACTACAATAGCTGCTCCTGGTTATGCTATTAACTCTTCAAAAACTGAATCAACTTATGGAACAGCTTCCGGAACTTCAATGGCAACACCATTTGTAGTTGGAGCTTTTGCTGTTTATAGATCTAAGTTTGGAATTCAATCTGTTTCTAAAGTTGTTTCTGATTTTAAATCTACAACTAAAACTGCTTATGATTCTTATGCCCGTATAACGATTCCTCGCTTAGACTTTGCTCATCTATTTGTAGCAGATACTACTACTACTACTACTACTATCCCCGTAACAACTACTACTGTAGTTCCTGTTACCACTACTACTGCAGTTCCACTCACTACAACTACAACTCCTCAAGTTACCACAACTACTTCTTCAGTTGTAACTACATCTACGATTCCTGTAACAACCACTACAATTCCTGTGGTTACTACAACTTCTGTAGTATCTACTACTACTACTACTACTACTACTACTACTACTACACCCCCTGTGGTTACTACTACTATTCCAAGAACTTCATCTAAACCAGTCTCTACTCCCATATTGCATGAGGTAAGCGGTATCTATAAAACATTTGTTTACATATATTATAGACACCCTTATTATAATTCTCAGAATGTTTCTTATTACACATTAAAATGTAATGGATCAACTGAATACACGATTCCTCGTAACGGACGTAATGGATGGGACGTTTATAAATTAAATGTTCCAGCTAAAAACATTTCTTACTGCGCTATAAAATCTGTATCTTACGATGGTTCTACTTCACCATACACTTCTAATGTCAATATCTATCCTAAAAACAAAATTTCTTCATTAACTATCAAATCTATACCTAAAGGAAAATAGTTTGACTCTTTTAAAAGAACTTGATCTTGAAAACAAAATAGAAACTTTATTTGTTCCTTATGAAGGAACTGCTTGCATTATATTGGAAGCATACGATAAAGTTATTGATTATGTTTTTGAGAATCAATCAACATACAAAATAAGGATTACTGATCAAGTATTTATGATCTTATCATATAATGACTTTGGAGTTTACGCTAAAGTCAATCATGATGCAACCGTTCTTTATAGAACATATACTAATATATATCAAAACTCTACAATTTATGGTGATGCTTTAATTGTTGGCAACGATTCACAATCTGTGTCTCAAGAAATAATTGATTCTATATTAAATATATTCTATAGATAAACAATAATAACAATCTTACTTAAGAAAGGAAGATATTATGACAATGGCAATGATGGTAACATCTTCTCCCGAAGATATATCTAATCTTACTACAACTATTAAACTCATTAAGCTTATTCAAAATATGCTTGGAGACCATGCTACTTATATAGAATATGGTGATTCTAAAATTAACGATACTGAAATACAACATATTTCAGATTACTTTAATGGTATGTATCACATACTTACTAACAGAT
>Ga0214919_10008589_pt1 | contig 13401 bp, 12 predicted proteins | sample LL1503_MetaG_FD_177994 | JGI IMG/M metagenome (GOLD analysis project Ga0214919, IMG submission 177994) | Freshwater microbial communities from Lake Lanier, Atlanta, Georgia, United States - LL-1503 | ecosystem: Environmental > Aquatic > Freshwater > Lake | place: USA: Georgia | collected...
TAGTTGCTGGAACATGTCCTGTCACTTTCCAACCTCTTTTTCTTGCAGCAATAATACTTTTTAAAAATAAATCTGGAGCTAAAGTATTATCGGTAATTTTTATAAAATCAACTTTTAATTTTTGCAAGGAGTCCAGTGCGGTTGTTAATTCTGTTTCGTTGCTTATCTCTAAATCGCCTGGCCATATGGAATTAATACCTTCCAATTTCGGCCCGGATGTAAAAATAGTAGGTCCTAATAAAGTTCCATTGGCAATTTCATTTTTCCATTCTATAACATCTAGGCTAATGTCTCCTGCACAATCTCTAACATGACCAATACCCATTGCCATATACAAAGGTAGAAGCATCTTGTTTTCAGCTTTTAAACTGTCACCGCCAAAATGTACATGCATATCCCAAAGCGAAGGCATGATGTATTTTCCAGTCGCATCAATCGTGAATTGAGAGGTATATGACTTGTTTAGTGATGTATTACTTATATCAATTATTTTATTTTTTTGAATAGCTATATATCGATTAGGAATAATTTTATTATTGACAACATCAACAATATTTACATTATTTATAATAAGGTCAATTTTTTTAATTTGTGCATTTACATTTACAGTAATGACAATAAAAACTAAGCAAGCAGTTAAGAACTTCATTTTATTATTTTTAACTTTTATTTATTCCAATCCCATAATACGATATCCCAAGAAGCGCCACCATAGCCAATGGTATGTATTATTTCAAAGCCTGTTTTTAAATGTGCTTTAATAGATCTTGGATTATCCTGTGCTACATCGGTAATGCAATAAGTAAATTCTTTTTGTAATTCAGTTTTAAAAAAGCCATACATTTTTTGGACAAGTCCTAGGCCGCGATAATTTTTACCTACACATAGCTGTCCTACTAAAACATAATTCGTTTCATTCAGTGGCTTATTGTTAAAACTTAGTTTATCTGTTTCCTCAAATAAACTATCTAATAAAGGATGCCCTCCGTAAATCGATTTTACCGCCACCATGGCATAGCCTACTACTTTGTCGCCGTCTTTCGCAATCACAGAAGGGCTGGCAGTATTCATTTGTTTTAAAAATTCAAAACTATACTCTGCTGTGACAAAACCTTCCTGAGCCGCTTCTTCAGCGCTAATTAATTTTTTTAAATTCTCTTTTTGTAATAAACGAATACCTTCAATTTCTGTATCATTCGTTACACGCACTATTTCAACCATTTTTATAATTTTCTAGTTTTTAAAATATAATTATATAAATCATATTTGGCGCCAATTTTAAGTTTAGCACTATAAATACCATTCATGCCAGAAGCAAAATAAGCCACCAAGCTCGCAAGCCCCACATACATGCCTGCCTGTATTCCAAATAGTTCCATACCCATAATAATGGAGGCAACTACACAGTGGGTGGCCCCCGCAAACACAGCCACAAAGCCCATTCCAGCAAGTAATGCCATTGGTAGGGGAATAAACCATATAAGTATATTACCTAAGGTAGCTCCTATAAAAAACAAGGGGGTTACTTCACCACCTTTGAAGCCTGCACTTAAAGTAAGACTAGTTAATAATAGTTTTAAAGCAAAATCAAAACTACCTGCAGGCGTATTAAAGGCATCCATAATGGAGGGGATACCAAGACCAATATACTTTGTTGAATTAGCCACTACAATAAATAAGGCAATAATAATTCCACCAATAAAAGGACGCATGGGTTCAAATTTTATTTTTGAAAATAACCCTTGAAAAATTTTACCTGTATAAACAAATAGAAGTGCAGCTAGTCCAAAAATAATGCCTGCGAGTAAGGTCCAGCTTAAGGCACTGATTGTAATACTTGGAATAATATCAATAGAATAAACAGTATGTTTTACCATCCATGCTAAACAAATATAGTGCGCACCAAAAGCTGCAGTAAAACTGGGAATTATATTTTCAAACTTAATTTTTTTAAAACTCATTATTTCTAAAGCAAACACCGCAGCTGCAAAGGGCGTTCCAAACACCGCAGCAAAGCCCGCACTCACACCCATTATTAAAATGGTTCTTCTTTCAGCAGTAGTTAATTTAAATATACTTGTGAATTGATCTGCTATAGCGCCTCCCATTTGCACTGCTGTTCCTTCTCTGCCTGCAGAACCTCCGCCTAAATGTGTAAGTAAGCTGCTTATAAAAACAACTGGGGCCATTAATAAGGGAATGGGTTTAATAGAAGAAGTTTTAGTACTAGTAGTACTTGTACTTTCTGCAGCTTGATGTATTTCTAAAATTAAATCATTTCCTTTTTTAGCGTCTGCTCCAAAGTAATGATAAGCAAAACCAATACCTAAGCCAATTAAGGGTAAGAAATTAACTACCCAAATATGGTCGCTACGCCAAATGGTAACAAAGTCCAAGGCTATCAAAAACCATGCAGTTGCTGAGCCTACTAGGCCTGCCGTCATAATAGTAATGAACAACCACTTTAGTATAAATAATAAATGAGTACTTATTTTTTTCATTTGCATTAAGAACAAACTATTTCTATAGTTGATTTAAGTTATGACTCATTGCCAGCTTCTTTATTTCTATCTTTTTTACTCAGCATAACAATGGCAATAATGACCCAAACAATATTTACAAACATGGAAGGGTAAGCCTGATGGTAATAGGTGTTCACTACAAAAAATAAACCCCCAATAATATTGGCTAAAACATACAATTTACTCGTAGCGGTCAGCCTGCCGGTGATATTCAAAGCGTAGGACCCTACAATTAATACAGAGCCAATCCAGCCCAATATTTCAACAAGTATATTCATCTAATAAAATTAGGCTAAATAGCATAAAGGCCTATGTAATTGCTGTTTAAACTTCAAACAAAATCCAAAATATTGCCTATTTTTAGGTTGCATGGAAAAATCATATAAGAAGCTTCTAGAAAATAATAAAAACTGGGTAGCAGCGCAATTAGCCATTGACCCTGTTTACTTTGATAAATTGGCAAATAGTCAAAATCCAGAATATTTATGGATAGGCTGTTCAGATAGCCGTGTACCTGCCAATCAAATTACCGGCACTTCGCCTGGTGATATTTTTGTCCATCGTAATATTGCCAATATGGTTATTCATAGCGATATGAATATGCTAAGTGTACTTTCCTATGCAGTAGAAGTGTTGAAAGTAAAACATATTATCGTTTGTGGTCACTACGGTTGTGGTGGGGTTTTAGCTGCCATGGAAAACAAACAATTTGGATTAATTGATAACTGGTTAAGACATATTAAAGATGTATACCGTATTCACTTTAAAGAATTGGATGCTATTATTGATAAAAAACAAAGAGCAGACAGATTAGTAGAATTAAATGTGGTTGAACAAGTACATGATTTAGGAAAAACATCGATAGTGCAAAATGCATGGAAAAGAGAACAGCCCTTACATATTCATGGTTGGGTTTATGATGTTAAAGATGGTATTATAAAAGACCTAGATGTAAACTTTAAAGGCACCAATGATTTACACAGCGTATTTCATTTAGATTAATTTTCGATTTAACTATATTCGATTTAACCATATTTACTTCATACTTTAATTTTCAATTATGAAAAATTTTATTGTAGTTATTCTTTGTTTATTTGTTTTGACGGCCCAAGCGCAAACTTATACACCTACTAAAGCAAATTTAAAAGCAAGAACAAGTTTTCAAGACAATAAGTTTGGCATGTTTATACACTGGGGCGCTTTCAGTGCACTGGGCGATGGAGAGTGGGTCATGAATAATAAAGAAATTAACAAAGACGATTATAAAAAATTATCTAAAGTATTTAACCCAGTTGATTTTGATGCAGCTAAATGGGTAAGTATTGCTAAGAACGCAGGCATGAAATACATTGTACTTATTACAAGACATCATGATGGCTTTTCTAATTGGGATACCAAGCAATCGGATTGGAAAATAACCAACACACATTATAAACAAGATCCTTTAAAGCTATTGGCTGCAGAATGTAAAAAGCAAGGTATTAAATTAGGATTTTATTATTCTTTATTGGATTGGACTAGAGATGACTACCCTTATGAAACAGGTAGAACAGGACAAAAATCGGGAAGAACTGCTAAGAGTAATTACGATTCTTATTTAAAGTTCATGAAGGGCCAATTAACTGAATTACTTACTAACTATGGAGATATATCTTGTATTTGGTTCGATGGTCATTGGGATCAAACCAATCCAGAAGGTTCAAAGGATAGAAGCTCTCGTATTAATTGGAAGTATGATGAAATTTATAGTTTAATTCATAAACTACAACCTGCTTGTATGATTGGGAATAATCATCACCTTGATCCTATCCCCGGCGAAGACTTTCAAATGTTTGAACAAGACTTACCTGGACAAAATAGTTCTGGTTTAAGCTTTCAAACTGCTTCTAGTTTGCCTATAGAGTCTTGTATTACTATGAATGATTCTTGGGGTTTTAAAATTAACGATCGCAATTATAAAACCTATAATAATATTATTCAAACCCTAGCGGGTGCTGCTGGTCGCAATTCTAACTTATTATTAAATGTAGGGCCCATGCCTAATGGAGAAATACAAGTTGAATGTAGAGATACCCTGGCCTTAGTGGGCAAATGGGTTAAAAAATATGGAGCTAGTATATATGGTACAAGAGGAGGTCCTTTAGGCCCGCAGAGTTGGGGAGTCACTACTCAAGACGCTAAACATGTATATGTGCACTTATTTAAGCAAAGAAAAGAATCAGGTTTATTTATTCCGGGTAATATCAAGGCTAATAAAGTAAGTGTAATGGGTACTAAAACTAACCTTCCATTTAGTGTAAGACAAAACGGAGTTTTAATAGATACACGCGGTTTGTCGGTGACTGGTCCTGATACTATTATTTCCATTGATTTTCAATAGCTTATGTAAATAAATTCGTATTTGAATTTTTTCTAGAGTTAATATTAAGTTCACATTGAGGTAACATTACGGTAACATTGGAATCTAATCTTTGCGGTATAAATATTTATACTGTGAAAAGGTTATTAATACTCGTTGGATTTATCGCAATTGCAACTATATCTCAAGCTCAAAAAGCTAAATTAACTGGTAAAATTACTAGTTCAAAAAACGAAGCACTTGCTAGTGTTTCTCTTTCTTTACAATCAGACAAAACACAAGTTTCTAAAACAGATATCGAAGGAAGATATAGTTTTACCATTGATGTAGCTAAGAACTATACATTGGTTTTAACCTATGTTGGTTATAAAAACAAAACTGTTCAAGAAATTAAAGCTACTACTGCTAATGAAGATTTAGTAGTAGATGTAGTATTAGAAGAAGCTAATTCAAAATTAGCAGATGTAACCGTTTCTGCTAACAGATCGGCTAACAAAGGCGCTACCGACAACGCTTTAATTTCATTTCAAAAGAATACCAATACAGTAGCTTCTGTAATTTCTGCAGAAACTATTAAAAGAAGTCCAGATAGAAATACAGCAGAAATTTTAAAAAGAACTCCAGGCGCTTCTATTCAAGAAGGTAAATATATTATTGTAAGAGGTTTGGCTGATAGATATAACCAAGCTATGTTAAATGGTATTTTATTAACTAGTACCGAGCCTGATCGTAAAACATTTTCTTTCGATTTATTCCCTTCTCAAATTATTGATAACATCATTATTAATAAAGCATTCGTTCCAGAATTACCAGGTGAGTGGGCGGGTGGTTTAATTCAAGTAAACACAAAAGACGTACCTTCTAAGAATTTCTTTAATATTCAATTAGGTACAAGTGCTAATAGCTTAATTACTGGAAAAGATTTCTTTAAAGATAAAGGCGGTAAAACAGATTGGTTGGGTATTGACGATGGAACAAGAGCCTTACCTATCGGTTATACGACTAAATCAAATTTTGATACTTCAAGTATTGGTGCAAAAACTGCATTAGGTAAAACAATGTCAAACAATTGGGCACCAGTGCAAACTACAGCAAAGCCAAACATTAACATGCAGATGAATGGTGGCTTTGCGGGTACTTTATTTGGTAAAAAAATTGGGGGTATGATCGGTGTGAGCTATTCAAATGCATACCGCTTCCAATACAACACAAATAATCAAAATGGAATTACAGCTGAAAAATTTAATCCAATTACTGAATTAAAAGATAGCAAGTATTTTCAAGACATTAATATGGGTGCTATTGCAGGTTTGTCTATCTTCTTAAACCCATTAAACAAAATTAGTTATAAGGCTATTGCAAACGTTAAAACTGCAAATACTTATAACTCAAGAATGGGTACCGACTACTCAAGACAAGATTTGTTAAAAGGAAATGAGTTTATTTTTGCTCAAAATGTATTTTTCACGAATCAATTGAATGGTGAACATAGCTTGTCTAGTAAATTGAAGTTCAATTGGTACGGGGCGTTTAATATTTTAGATTCCTATTCTCCAGACCAAAGAAGAATTATGTACACTAAAAGTGTAACTGGAAGCGATCCTTATGTTCTAAATATTTCAAATACTTTATCTCAACAGTCTGGAAGTAGAATTTTCCAAACCTTATCTGATTATATTTATACAGCAGGTGGCGATTTAACTTTTAAAATAAATCAACAAAATACCATCAAGGCTGGTTATATGGGCCAAGTAAAGGATCGTTTATATGACGCTCAATTATTTGCCATCACTATGCCTAGAGATAATGCAGCTTTAAGATTATTAGATGCTTCTAATGCCTTTAACCCTTCTAATTTTGGAACTGGTACAGATAATAAATTTGCTTTCAACTCTATTCAAAATAGAAACTTCAGATACTTAGCTAACACTATTTTAAATGCGGGTTATGTTCAATTCGACAATAAATTATCTGAAGGCCTAAGAGTTGTTTGGGGCTTAAGAGTAGAAGATTTTGACCAATTAGTAGGTTCAGTGAAGAAGTGGGATCCTCGGCATACTTATTCTAAGGTTACCGATTACTTACCAGGTGTAAACGCAACTATTAAAGTAGGCGATAAATCAAATTTAAGAATTACAGGATCTCAAACAGTCATTCGTCCAGAATTAAGAGAGTTGTCTGCTTTAAGTATATATGACTTTGAATTAAACGCTTCAGTTTCTGGTAACCCATCATTAAAGCGTACAAAAATTACCAATACCGATCTTCGTTATGAAGTTTATCCTGCAGCAGGTGAATTATTCACAGTAGGTATATTCTACAAGAATTTTGAAAATCCTATTGAAAGCATTTATCAAGAAGGTTCAGGCGGTTCAAGCTTATTCTCTTTCCAAAACGTTTCAAAAGCAACAGCTTTCGGTTTAGAAGCAGAAGCACGTAAAAAATTATCTAAGCGTTTCACATTACAAGCAAATGCTTCTTATATTAATTCAAAAATTAATGATGCTGCTTTAAATGTAAGCAGATCTTTACAAGGTCAATCGCCTTATATCATCAACACTGGTTTATTATACGATGTGGTTGAAAAAGGATTCAACGCCACTGTATTATTCAATCAAATTGGTAAACGTATTTACTTAGTAGGTGATATTCAAGCTGGAGCAGGAACACCAGATGTTTATGAAAAACCAAGGTCATTGGTTGACTTCCAAATAAGTAAGAAATTTGCAAATAATAAAGCTGAAATCAAATTTACTATTGCAGATATTTTAAATCAAAGACAAATTTTCTACCAAAACAATAATAGCGATACTGAGTACGATGCAACTAAAGATGCTATTAGATTATCAAGAAAATTTGGTACTACTTATGGCGTAACAATCAACTACTCTTTATAATATAACAAAATCAAAAAACTTTTTTTAAATACAACAACAATGAAACAATTATTTATTTTATCTCTAGCTTTTTTAGCCGTTACTGGTTGCAGAAAGATTGAAACCGATGGCGAAAAAGAAATCTTCGTAGTAACGAAGGAAGTTGCTCCTGTAGGTGTGGTATCTAATACCATTACTTTATCAGGTAAAATTACAAAAGACACTACTTTATTTGCAAAAGATGTAAACTATCTTTCTGGCTTAGTATATGTAACCAAAGGTGTTACAGTTACTGTTGAAGCTGGTGCAAAAGTACAAGGTAAATCGGGTTCAAATGTAGCTGCTTTAGTAATTTGCCGTGGTGCAAAATTAGTAGCAAAAGGAACCGCAGACAAGCCTATCGTATTCACTTCTTCTTCAGCTAATCCTCAATCAGGTGACTGGGGAGGTATCGTACTTTTAGGTACTGCTAAAGTAAACCAAACATTAACATGGAAAGGTGCTGCTGTAGCTGGTTTAACTTCAGTGGAAGGTGGTGTAAACGATACAGAAGTAGGTTACGGTTTAGCTGGTTCTGGCGATACCGATTTCCCTACTGGAAACGATGCTGACAACTCTGGTATTTTATCTTATGTAAGAATTGAATACGCAGGTTACGCTTACCAACCAGATAATGAGTTGAATAGTTTAACAATGGCTGGTGTAGGTAATGGTACAACTATTGACCATATTCAAGTTACTTATGCAAAAGATGATGCTTACGAGTGGTTTGGTGGTACTGTAAACTGTAAGTACTTGATTGCTTATAAAACACAAGATGATGATTTTGATACAGACTTTGGATATGCTGGAAACGTTCAATTTGGTATTGCTTTAAGAGATTCTGCTATTGCTGATATCTCTACTTCTGAAGCATTCGAATCAGATAACGATGGTAAAGGATCTACTTTAACTCCAAAAACTACGGCAGTTTTCTCTAATATGACTGCTATTGGACCAAGAATTGATGCAGTTTCTGGTAAAGGAAATAGTTTATTTAGAGCAGGTGCGCATATCAGAAGAAACACTGGAATTTCTATCATGAACTCTATTATTGCTGGATGGCCAGTTGCTATTCAGTTTGATGCTTCTACTGGAACTGCAGTTGATAAAAATATCGACGATAGTACCATTAGAATGAAAAACGTAACATTAGCTGGTAACACTGCAAACATTACGTATACTAAAAGTGGTACACCAACTGCTAATGATGCGACTACGTTGTTAACTTGGTTTTCAACTCCAGCATATGGTAATACAATCTTAACTACTGCTTCTGCAGATAGATTAAAATTAATTCAACCGTTTAACTATACAAACCCTGATTTCACACCTTACGCAAATAACTCAACTCCTTCAACTACTCCTGCAACTTTAAGTACTGATGCTATAACTGCAGCTACTTGGGGACCTTTAGGAATTTGGGATAATGTTAACTTCACTAAGAATGGTGACTTCAAAGATGCTAAATTACAAAATGCTTTCTTTGATAAGACCGCTACATTTAGAGGTGCAGTTGCTACATCTGGTGAAAACCAAACTTGGTGGAAAGGTTGGACAATATGGAAATAAGCTAGTATTTAAAAAATTGTTAGATTCTATATACAAAAGCGTCCCGAATTTTCGGGACGCTTTTTTTTGACTACAATAATTTGGATAGATTATAGCGCCAATAATAATTAAATATGTTTATTAAGCCCAATAAAATATAAGCGCTACTTCCTAATTTATATACTCTTCTACAAATTTCTCGCAATAAGTTTTAATCATTGTTCTTACGCTTCTAAACTGCTCATTCATTTCATCTTCTGTGCCTATTGCTTTGGCTGGGTCAGGAAAATTATAATGTAATTTAACGGCCTTGGTAGTAAAATAAGGGCAACGCTCTTTAGCATTGTCGCATACTGTTATGACATAATCAAAATCGACACCGAAGTATTCTGTGATATTATTAGAGCTATGATGGGAAATATCAATGCCTATTTCTTTCATAGTAGCTATGGCTTTTGGATTTACACCATGCGTTTCCACGCCTGCAGAATATACATGGGCTTTACCTGCAGTCATAGAAGCTAAAAACCCATGGGCTATTTGACTTCTGCAACTATTGCCTGTACATAGTACTAAAATGTTTTTCATAAACTTCTTATCGAAATAGTTAATTCAAAATTACTTTATTTTAATACATAAAAAAGCCCAGTTTTTTAAGGACTAGGCTTTCTATTCTCAAACTCATATGAATACTATGCGTTGAAAGCGTCGGCTACGCCTTTATGTAAAATTTTTCCTGCTTTAATATTTAAGCCTTTTGCTAAAGCTGCATTTTCAACACATGCTTTTTCCCATCCTTTATTCGCAATAGAAATGGCATAAGGTAAAGTAGCTTGTGTTAATGCGCGTGTAGATGTTTGCGGAACTGCTCCTGGCATATTGGCAACGCAGTAATGCAAAATATTTTGCTCCATGTAAACAGGGTTCTCATGCGTGGTAGGTTTGCAAGTTTCAATGCAACCTCCTTGGTCAACAGCAACATCTACTACTACGGTGCCTGCTTCCATTAAAGCTAGGTCCACTTTCTTAATTAAATGTGGAGCCTTCGCTCCATGTAATAATACAGCACCTATTACTAAATCAACAGTAGGTAATTTTTCTTGAATAGCCATTAAGGTAGAATACTGCGTAACTACATTCGCTGGCATGACATCCGATAAATATCTTAGTCTAGTTAAGTTAGTATCCATAATAGTAACATGGGCGCCTAAGCCTGCAGCCATTTTAGCGGCCTGGGTTCCTACAATACCACCCCCTATAATTAATACTTCCGCTGGTTTCACACCTGGCACTCCTCCTAATAATTTTCCTTTTCCTCCAAATGGTTTGCCTAAATAATAGGCACCCACATTCACAGCCATTCTTCCTGCTACTTCCGACATCGGCACCAATAAAGGCAATGAGCCATCTGGTAATTCTACTGTTTCATAAGCAATACAAACTGCATGCGATTTCATCATCGCATCTGTTAATTCTTTTGATGCTGCAAAGTGGAAATAAGTAAATAAAATTTGTCCTGGTTTAATGAGTGGAAATTCTGTAGCAAGTGGTTCTTTTACTTTAATAATCATTTCAGCAATGTCGTATACATCTTTAGCCGTCGCTAAAATTGTCGCACCTGCTTTTATATAAGCCTCATCAGGAAATCCAGAACCAAGACCTGCCTTAGTTTCAACATTCACTGTATGACCTTGTCTTGTAAGTGCATCCGCACCTTCTGGTGTCAAACCCACTCTATACTCTTGAATCTTAATTTCTTTAGGAACTCCAATAACCATGATATTTTGTTTTTATTTCTGTACAAATATCGATTAAAAGAAAATATTCATTTAATAATGATAATATTCAGTAAAATATCTTGTTATTTTGGGTAATTAGCAAAAAATAACGTTATTTACAGTAGAATTTACCCTAAAAACAGAAATTATTTCTCTATGGCACTTGACACTATTGACCAATCTATCTTACGCATTTTACAAAAGGATGCATTGGCTACATTAAAAGACATTAGTGCGGCCATTAATTTATCACTAAGCCCTACTCATGACCGTATTAAAAGACTAGAAGCTGAGGGCTATATTTTACATTATGTAACCCTGCTGGATAGAAAAAAATTAGACCTTGGTTTAGTGGTACACTGCCAAGTAACCTTAGACAAACAAACCCGTTCCCATTTTTCTGAATTTGAAAAAACCATTTCAAAATTTCCAGAAATTATTGCTTGCAGTTTAGTGTCGGGCAGCTTTGATTATTATTTAAAATTAGTGACCAAGGATGTAGAGTCTTATAATAAATTTTATCAGGAACGATTAGCCGTGCTACCCATGGTGGCGCATATAAATAGTTTATTTGTAATGGATGAAATTAAAATAACCACCGAGCTACCACTTTAAATTAACTAAGTATAATAAATTACGCGTCATGTACAATATACCTCATTTTAAAGCCAAGGATCATCAAGAAGTATTGGACTTTATGCAAGCAAATCCCTTTGTAACTATTTGTGGTGTAGATGCCCAAGGCTTTCCAGTGGCTACACAAGTACCCGTTTTATTGACAATTGAAGAAGATAAAATTATTATTAGTGGTCATGTTATGCGTAAGCAAGAACATACCAATGCTTTTGAAATGAATAATAAAGTATTAGTTATTTTCTCTGGGCCATCGGCCTTTGTAAGTGCCAATTGGTATACCACCAAAAATATGGGAAGCACATGGAACTACCAGTCGGTGCAAGCAAAAGGAAGTTTAGAAATTAAAGATGAAAATCATTTATATAATTTATTAGAAAAGCTTACCCTACATTTTGAAAAAGATGCCAATGCGCCTACACAAGTAAAAAACTTATCTGCTGAATACCTAGAGCAAAACATGAAAGCCATTTATTCTTTTGATATTATGGTGAGTGATTTACAACATGTTTTTAAATTAAGCCAGAACAGGGATGAGGCTTCTAAAGCTAATATTCACGATGAATTAAGCAAGGGCGATGCAGCTTGCAAGCATATGGCAGCAGCTATGAAGGCTCAATCAAATCCCAAAGATTCCCATAAAAATCTTTAAACACCGCAACGGTTCCATAAGCTTCGACATGCGGCGCAATAGTAAATTCAACTCCTTTGGAAATATAACTTTGGTAATCTCTTTCAAAATTATCGGTGTATAAAAATAAAAATACACGACCTCCTGTTTGATAACCAATATATTTTTCTTGTTCAGGCGTAGCCGCTTTGGCAAGTAATAACATACAACCATTTTCTGCTCCTGTTGGTTGCACCATTACCCATCTTTTGGTTTCAGATAATACAGTGTCTTCAATTAATGTAAAACCTAAAGTAGAAGTATAATAAGCAATGGCTTCATCGTAATCTCGAACCACCACAGCAATATGTGCTAAGCTTTGTTTCATATTTCAAATATACAATTAATTAAAATCTTTCTTTAACTTCACCACACTATTTATTCTTAAAATTCAATATCAATGGCTGCTGTAAAAAATTTAATTTTCGATTTAGGCAATGTCTTATATGATATTGATTTTAAAAAAATGAATACTGCTTTTACCTCCATTGGTATAGAAGGCATTGAGAAGCATTTCACTTTAAATAAATCGCACCAATTATTTTTAGACTTGGAAATGGGCTTTGTAAATGAACAGTCATTTTATGATGGGGTAAGGACCTTGGTGAATTTACCCTTAAGCAATGAACAAATTCATTTTGCTTGGAACCACTTATTAGTGGGCTTTAGAAAAAATAGCATTGATTGGATCAAGCAAAACAATACTAAGTACAATACTTTTTTATATTCCAATACCAATCAAATTCACCACGACCATTTTATAGCTGAGTTTGAAAACAAAGTAGCTAACTACCCTTTTGTATCTCTTTTTAAGACTCCTTATTATTCTCACGAAATGGGTATGCGCAAACCCGACCCCGCTTCTTTTACTTATATAGTAGAAAAAGAGGGCTTGGTGCCAGCTGAAACCTTATTTATTGACGACAATGAACCCAATATTAAAGCAGCCGCCTCGGTGGGGCTTCAAGTACCT
>Ga0214919_10008591_pt1 | contig 13399 bp, 14 predicted proteins | sample LL1503_MetaG_FD_177994 | JGI IMG/M metagenome (GOLD analysis project Ga0214919, IMG submission 177994) | Freshwater microbial communities from Lake Lanier, Atlanta, Georgia, United States - LL-1503 | ecosystem: Environmental > Aquatic > Freshwater > Lake | place: USA: Georgia | collected...
CGCCGTGCTGATCACCGCCGCATCGAGCCTGGCGATGCTCGCCTTCATGGGTCTGGCCTGGATGGTCGACCGAAAAACCCAAGCCTGGAGACACTGATGGACCGAGACCGCATCCTGCTAACGCCCGGACCGCTGACGACGACGCTGCGCACCAAGCTGGCGATGCTGCACGACTGGGGCTCGTGGGACGCGGACTTCATCGCCGTGACCGCCAGCGTTCGCCGCCGTCTGCTGGCGATCGTGCACGGCCAGGACAGCCATGTCGTCGTGCCCTTGCAAGGCAGCGGCACCTTCAGCGTCGAGGCCGCCGTGGCCACCGTCGTGCCCAAGGACGGCCATGTGCTGGTGCTCGACAACGGCGCTTACTGCAAGCGCGCGAGCAAGCTCACGCAGATGATGGGCCGGCGCTGCAGCGTGCTGCCCTTCCCCGAGGACGAGCCGGTCTCGGCCGCTGCGCTCGAAGCACGGCTGATCACTGAGCCGTCGATCAGCCATGTCGTGCTGATCCACTGCGAGACCGGCGCCGGCGTCCTGAACCCGCTCGCCGCAGTGGCCGAGGTCTGCCAGCGCCATGGCCGCGGCCTGCTCGTCGACGCGATGAGCAGCTTTGCCGCGCTGCCGATCGACGCCCGCGAGATCCGCTTCGACGCCTTGGTCGCGGCCAGCGGCAAATGCCTGGAAGGCGTTCCCGGCATGGGCTTTGTGTTCATCCGCAAGGCCGTGATCGAGGCCTGTGCAGGCCGCAGCCAGAGCCTGGCGATGGACCTGCACGACCAGTTCGAATACATGGAAAAGACCGGCCAATGGCGCTTCACGCCGCCCACCCATGTGGTGGTCGCGCTCAGTGAAGCGATAGCCCAGTTCGAGGAGGAAGGCGGTCAGACCGCCCGTCTTACTCGTTATCAAGACAACTGCAAGACGCTGATAGACGGCCTGTCAGCGCTAGGACTCAAGCCTTTTCTCGCGGCCGAGCATCAGGCACCTATCATCGTCACCTTCCACGCTCCCGACCATCCGGCCTACGACTTCAAGCGCTTCTACGATGCGGTCAAGGCGCGCGGCTTCATGCTCTATCCGGGCAAGCTGACCCAGGTCGAGACCTTTCGGGTCGGCTGCATCGGCGCGATCGGCCGCATCGAGATGCAACAGGCTGTCGCCGCCGTGGCCGACGCGATGCGCGAGCTCGGCCTGACCCGCCAGGCCGCTTGACCCTCCAGGAGAACGCATGGCCCGCCAGACCAAGCTCGAACACCCGGCGATCGTCGCGCTGCGCCAGTCCGGCGCCAACAAGGTCAAGGTCGCGTGCAGCGACATCGACGGCATCCTGCGCGGCAAGTACCTGCACAAGGACAAGTTCTTCGGCGCCGCCGAGCCTTACCCGCAGGGCGGCTTCGGTTTTTGCGACGTGGTGTTCGGCTGGGACTCGTCGGACCAGTGTTATGACAACGCCCAGGTCACCGGCTGGCAGCATGGATTCCCGGACGCGCTGGCACGGGTCGACCTGGCGACCGCGCGCCGCGTGCCCTGGGACGACCAGGTGCCGTTTTTCCTCGGCGACTTCGTCAACGCCGACGGCTCGCCTTACGCGGTGTGCCCGCGGCAAACGCTCAAGCGGGTGCTCAAGCGGGCCGAGAAGCTGGGCTTGCTGCCGATGGCCGGGATGGAGTTCGAGTGGTTCAACTTCGCCGAGACGCCGCAAAGCTGGGCCGACAAGCGCGGTGTCGGCCCGACCAGTCTGACGCCAGGGATGTTCGGCTACTCGCTGCTGCGCATGGCCGACAACAAACCCTTCTTCAACGCGCTGATGGACGAGATGTTGGCCTTCGGTGTGCCGATCGAAGGCCTGCACACCGAGACCGGCCCCGGTGTCTACGAGGTTGCGATCACGTTCAGCGAAGCGCTAGAGGCGGCCGACCGGGCGATCCTGTTCAAGACCGGCGCCAAAGAGATCGGCAAGCGCTTCGGCATCATGCCCAGCTTCATGGCCAAGTGGAACCAGGCCTTGCCGGGCTGCTCGGGCCACATCCACCAGAGCCTGAGCGACGGCAAGAAAAACGTCTTCCACGACGCCAAACGACCGAACGCGATGAGCACGGTGTTCGAGAGCTACCTCGCCGGCCAGGTCGCCTGCCTGATGGAGTTCGCGCCGATGTTCTGGCCCACCGTCAACAGCTACAAACGACTGGTCGACGGCTTCTGGGCGCCGGTCAAGCCGACCTGGGGGCTGGACAACCGCACAGCCAGCTTCCGCGTGATCGCCGGGTCGCCCAAATCCACCCGGCTTGAGACCCGCTGCCCGGGCGCCGACGTCAACCCCTACCTGGCGATGGCCGCGGTGATCGCCGCCGGATTGCACGGCGTCGAGCAAGGACTGAAGCTGACGACGCCGCCGATCACCGGCACCAACCAGGGGGCAGAGAACACCCCGCGTGCGCCGCGCTCGCTGATCCGCAGCACGCAGAACTTCAAGGTCTCGACGATCGCCCGTGACTGGTTCGGCGACACCTTCGTCGACCACTTCGCCGCGACCCGCGAGTGGGAACACCGGCAGTGGCAGGATGCGGTGACCTACTGGGAGCTCAAGCGCTATCTTGAGATCATCTGAAGCCGGCCCACGACGGCATCCCTCTAAGACCCTCCTGTGAACACCCCATGAACATCCAGCGCTTCGCTTTCCCCACCGCGATCCATTTCGGCGCCGGCGCGCGCAAGCTGGTCGCCGCCCACCTGCTCGAACTCGGCTTCAAACGCCCGCTGATCGTCACCGACCGGGCGCTGGCCGCGCTGCCGGTGACAGCCGAATTCAAGTCCCACTTGGTCGGCCTGACCGTCGCAGTCTTCGACGGCGTGTTCGGCAACCCGAGTTGCGCGCAGGTGATGGCCGGTGCGGCGGCGTTCAAAGCGCATGCCGCCGACTGCGTGATCGGCTTCGGCGGCGGCGCGGCGCTAGACGTGTCGAAAGTGGTCGCGCTGATGGCCGTGCACGACGGCGACGTGCTCGACTACGTCTGGGACCACCCTGCGGTGCGGCCCATCGTCAAGCCACTGCCCTACCTGGTCGCGCTGCCCACCACCTCGGGCACCGGCTCGGAGGTCGGCCGCTCGTCGGTGGTCAGCGAGAACGACAGTCATCACAAGCGCACCGTGTTCAGCGCCAAGCTGCTGGCCGGCGCGGTGTTTGCCGACCCTGAGCTGACGCTGGCGCTGCCCGCCGCAGTGACCGCGGCCACCGGCATGGACGCCTTGACGCACAACATCGAGAGCTATCTCTCGCCGGCCTACCACCCGCTGTGCGACGGCATCGCGCTCGAAGGCCTGCGCATTGGCGCGCGCGCGTTGGTGGCCGCGGTCAACGAGCCCGGCAATCTACAGGCTCGAACCGACATGATGATGAGTTCGATGATGGGGGCGATTGCGTTCCAGAAAGACCTCGGCTCGGTTCACGCTTGCGCCCATGCGCTGGGCGCCGTCTGCGACCTGCACCACGGCCTGGCCAATGCGCTGATGATCGAGCCGGTGCTGGCCTGGAACTTCGAGGCCGTGCCGGCCAAATTCGACGAGCTCGCCCATGCCGCCGGCGTGAGCGGCGGCGGCTTCGCGCTGCTGGCCTGGCTCAAACAACTCAAACAGCAGGTCGGCATCCACGGCGGCCTGGCCGCACGCGGCGTGACCCCGGCGATGCTGCCGCGCCTGGTGCCGCTTGCCGTGACGGACTTCACCGGCCAGACCAACCCAAGGCCCGCCACCGCAGCCGACTACGAACGCTTGTTCCTGGAGGCGATGTGAACGCGCCCGACGAAGCCACCAGCGCAAGACCGCTGCTGATCGGCGTCTCGGCGCGGATCTACTACCCCGGCACACCCGGCATCAAGGTCAGCGGCGTCTGGACCAAGACGCTGCACTACCTGGAGCAATCAGTCGCGCACTGGGTGATGTCGGGCGGCGCGATGGCGGTGATGGTGCCGGCGGTGGACGCCGAGAGCGTCGTCAGGCGCTCGGACATCCGGCTCGACGATTACGCCGCAGCGCTTGACGGCCTGGTGCTGCAAGGCGGCAACGATGTCGCACCTGAGAGCTATGGTGAGACACCGCAGCACGTCGACTGGCACGGCGATCGCATCCGCGACCGCTACGAACTAGAGCTGATCGAAGCTTTCGTCAAGGCCGGCAAGCCGGTGTTCGGTGTCTGCCGGGGTTTCCAGCTGATCAACGTGATGTACGGCGGCACGCTGCTGCAAGACATCGCGACGCAGCGACCGGCCTCGAAGTCGCACCGCGACGTGTCGATCTACGAGCGCCATGTCCACCCAGTCGATCTGGTGCCGGGCACCCGGCTGGCAGCGCTTTACCCCGGGGTGAGCCGAGTCGTCACCAACAGCATCCACCACCAGGGCATCAAAGATCTGGCGCCTGGCTTCATCGTCGAGGCGCGCTGCCCAGAGGACGGGATGATCGAGGCGATCCGCAAGCCGGGGCCTGGCTATGTCGCTGCCGTGCAGTGGCACCCGGAATTCCACGACGCACAAGCGCTGGGCACCTTCGACGATGCGCCAATGCTGCGCGATTTCCTCGCTGCGGCGCAGGCTGCGCGCAGCGCCGCCACACCAGCCAAGCTGATCACCACATGACCTTGCTGCAGATCCACAACCCCGCCACCGGCGCGCTGATCGCCGAGCTGGCCTGCGATGACGACGCCAGCGTGGCGGCCAAGACCGCCGCAGCGCGCGCCGCGCAGCCGGCCTGGCAGCGCGTGCCGATGGCCGACAAGCTGGCGATGGTCCAGCGCTTCCGGGCGATGCTGATCACCGAGCTCGAGACGCTGGCGACCACGCTGACCCAAGAGGTTGGCAAGCCGATCGCGCAGTCGCGCAACGAGCTCAACGGCCTGTTGCCGCGGATCGACTTCTTCCTCGAACAGGCCGAGGTCGCGGTCGGCGACCAGCATGTGTTCGATGGCGGTGGCATGCACGAGCAGATCAGCCACATCCCGCTCGGCGTGGTGGCCAACATCTCGGCCTGGAACTACCCTTATTTCGTCGGCTGCAACGTGATCCTGCCAGCGCTGCTGACCGGCAACACCGTGCTGTACAAGCCGTCTGAACACGCCACGCTGAGCGGCCTGCACATCACCCGGCTGCTGCACGCCAGCGGCGTGCCGGCCGATGCGCTGCAATGCCTGGTCGGCGCCGGGGCGGTCGGCAACGCGTTGACCCGGCAGCGCGTTGACGGCGTGTTCTTCACCGGCAGCCATGCCACCGGCGCACGCATTGCCGCGCTGGTCGCGCCGCGCATGGTCAAGCTCCAGCTCGAGCTCGGCGGCAAGGACCCGAGCTATGTGCGCGCCGACGCCGACCCGCGCGCGGCCGCCGAAAGCCTGGCCGACGGCGCGATGTACAACACCGGCCAGAGCTGCTGTTCGGTCGAGCGCATCTATGTGCACGCCTCGGTCCACGACGCTTTCGTCGGCCACTTCCTGGCCGCCGTGGCAGCCCTGCGCATCGGCGACACCATGGACCCCGCGACCTCCGTCGGCGCACTGACCCGTGCGCCGCAGCTCGACCTGCTGCAGGCCCAGGTCGACGAGGCGATGGCGCTGGGTGCCACGCTGCGCTGCGGCGGCCACCGTCTGCCGGGGCCTGGCAACTGGTTTGAGCCCACGGTGCTGACCGGGGTTGACCACCGCATGGCGCTGATGCGCGAAGAGAGCTTCGGCCCGATCATCGGCATCCAGCAGGTCGGCAGCGACGATGAAGCGGTCGCGCTGATGAACGACAGCCGCTACGGCCTGACCGCTGGCGTCTACAGCCGCGACGAGGCGAGGTCGCGCGAGTTGCTCGACCAGGTCAACGCCGGCAGCGTGTACTGGAACTGCTGCGATCGGGTCAGCCCGCGCCTGCCCTGGTCAGGGCAGCGTGACTCGGGCATCGGACTGACCTTGTCGACCGCCGGCATCCAAACCTTCACCCGCCCCAAGGCCTGGCACCTGCGTCAGCCCTGAGCCAGACCGCGATGCCCGGCAGGCTCAGGCTTACGCTGTTCGACCTCGACCACACGCTGCTCGAGGGCGACAGCGATGTGCTGTGGTGCGATTTCCTGATCGACCAGGGGCTGCTGGACCGCGCGACCTTTGAGCCCCGCAACGCCGAGATGGCGCGCCAGTACCGCAGCGGCAAGGTCAGCACCCAGGTGTTTTGCGACTTCTATGTCGCCACGCTGGCCGGCCGCAGCGCGGCGGACTGGGGTCCGCTGCGGCGCAAGTTTCTCGACACGGTGGTCGCGCCGCGCATCCCGCCAGCGGCCCACGCACTGGTGCAACGCCACCGCGACGCTGGCGATCTGGTCGTGCTGACCACCGCCACCAACCGCTTCCTGACCGCGCTGACCGCAGCGCACCTGGGACTGCCGCACCTGATCGCCACCGAGTGCGAGACCGACGCCGACGGGCGCTTCACCGGACGCACCACCGGCACCCTCAACATGCGAGAGGGCAAGGTGATGCGGCTGCAGCAATGGCTGGCAGCGCGACAGATCGAGCTGCTGGACTGCGAGTCCACGCTTTACAGCGACTCGATCAACGATTTGCCGCTGCTCCAAATGGTGCGCAAGCCGGTCGCGGTGAACCCCGACGATCGCTTGCTGGCCCATGCGCTGGCGCAGGACTGGCCGGTGCTGCAGCTGCGCGCGGGCTGAAAACCACTACACTGCGACCCCGTGCCGGAACTCCGGCGCTGCCCGCAGCCCCTGGATCCACACCATGTTCCGCTGTGTCTCGACGGCGCTGTTGCGCCTGCTGTCCGCGCTGAGTTTTGATTGGGTCCCAGACCCCGCTGCGCAGACCTGGACCGAGCGCTGACGCCACCGAGACGCCCCCGATGAGCAAGAAAGTCTATATCCGCAGCTTCGGCTGCCAGATGAACGAATACGACGCCGGCAAGATGGCCGACGTGATGCGTGCGGCCGAAGGCTATGAGCCCACGGCCGACCCCGAGCAAGCCGACCTGATCCTGTTCAACACCTGCTCGGTGCGCGAGAAGGCACAGGAAAAAGTCTTCTCAGATCTGGGCCGGGTCAAGCACCTGAAAGCCAAGGGCGTTTTGATCGGCGTTGGCGGCTGTGTCGCGAGCCAGGAGGGCGCGGCCATCCTCGACCGCGCGCCCTATGTCGACGTGGTGTTCGGGCCCCAGACCCTGCACCGGCTGCCGCAGTTGCTCGAGCGCCGCCAGTCGCTGGGCCGGGCACAGGTCGACATCAGCTTCCCCGAGATCGAGAAGTTCGACCACCTGCCGCCGGCCAAGGTCGACGGCGCATCGGCCTTCGTGTCGATCATGGAGGGCTGCTCGAAATACTGCTCGTACTGCGTCGTGCCCTACACCCGAGGCGAGGAGGTGAGCCGACCCTTCGAGGACGTGCTGGTCGAGATCGCCGGGCTCGCCGACCAGGGCGTCAAGGAGGTCACGCTGCTGGGCCAGAACGTCAACGCCTACCGCGGCAAGATGGGACAGACCGCCGAGATCGCCGACTTCGCGCTGCTGCTCGAGTATGTCCACGAGATCCCGGGCATCGCGCGCATCCGCTACACCACCAGCCACCCCAATGAGTTCACCCAGCGACTGGTAGACGCTTACGGCGAACTGCCCAAGCTCGTCAGCCACCTGCACCTGCCGGTGCAGCACGGCTCGGACCGGATCCTGATGGCGATGAAGCGCGGCTATACCGCGATCGAATACAAGAGCACGATCCGCAAACTGCGCGCGGTGCGGCCGCAACTCAGCCTGTCGTCGGACTTCATCGTCGGCTTCCCAGGCGAGACCGAAGAAGACCATCAAAAGACACTCAAGCTGATCGAGGACGTCGGCTGCGACGCCAGCTTCAGCTTCGTCTTCAGCCCGCGCCCCGGCACGCCGGCGGCCAACCTGCAAGACGACACGCCGCAGCCACTCAAGCTCAAGCGGCTGCAGCAGTTGCAAGCCCTGCTTGAGGTCAACGTGCAGCGCATCAGCGCGAGCCGGGTGGGCAAGACGCAAACCATCCTGGTCGAAGGCCCCAGCCGCAAGAGCGCCGCCGAGCTGATGGGCCGCACCGAGTGCAACCGCATCGTCAACTTCGACGGTGGACCGGCCTCGGACCGTTTGGTGGGCCAGATGATCGACCTCGAGATCACCCAGGCGCTGCCGCATTCGCTGCGCGGCGCGGTGATGACCCGCGAGCACGCCATCGCAAGCTGAGATTCAGCCGAGCCTGCGGCTCAAGGCCCCGCCAACCTGAAGCTCAGCGACGCCAACCGCGCCACCACAGTGTCAACGCGGCAACCAGCACCATTGAGCCGTAAGTGGCCATCCGGCCGTCTCGGCCCAGCAAGACCAGCCCGGCGACCAGCACCACAGCGCAGCAGCAAGCAGTCCAGATCGCCAATTCGAGCCATCGCGCAGCCCGCAGCTCGCGCCGCCACAAGAGCTTGGCCAGCGTCGGCGCGATCAAGCCCATGCCAAGCGCAGGGGCGAAGAGATTGGCCAGGTGCCAGAACGCGTCGACAGAATCCATGGAGGGGTGAACGCTGCCGTTCAAGGCGGCGGATTTGACCCAGGTCAAGCCAAGCGGGTGACGCGGGCCACACAGCGACTGCTGCACGCGACGAATTCTATAATTCATCCATGAATGTGTTCACGCTGGGTTTGAACCACATGACCGCGCCGGTTGATCTGCGCGGTCGTTTTGCGTTTGCGCCAGAACAACTCTCACCGGCCTTGCGGGGTTTTCGCGAGCGCCTGATGCGCGCACTGCCTGAGGCCGCGCTGCTGTCGACCTGCAACCGCACCGAGCTCTACGTTGCGGCAGAACCGGCTCAGGTCAACGCGCTGATCAGCCCGGCGATCGACTGGCTCGCGGCGCAGGGCGGTGTCGGCAGCGAACAGTTGCGCCAGCACACCTATGTGCTCGAGCAGCAGCATGCCGCACGCCATGCCTTCCGGGTCGCCTCCGGGCTCGACTCGATGGTGCTGGGCGAGCCCCAGATCCTGGGCCAGATGAAGCAAGCGGTGCGCGAAGCAGATTCTGCAGGCACCCTGGGCACCACCTTGCATCAGCTGTTCCAGCGCTCGTTCTCGGTCGCCAAGGATGTTCGCACCTCGACCGAGGTCGGCGCGCACTCGATCAGCATGGCGGCCGCGTCGGTGCGGCTGGCAGCGCAGCTGTTCGAAGACCTGCGCGACATCCGGGTGCTGTTTGTCGGCGCCGGTGAAATGATCGAACTGGTGGCCACGCACTTTGCGGCGCGTGCGCCCAAGGCCATCGCGATTGCCAACCGCACCCTCGAACGGGGCGAGAAACTGGCCGGCCGTTTCGGCGGCCAGGCTTTGCGACTGGCCGACCTGCCGCAGCGCCTGCACGAATTCGATGCGGTCATCTCCTGCACCGCCAGCAGCCTGCCGATCATCGGCTTGGGCGCCGTCAAGAGCGCGCTCAAAGCCCGCCGCCATCGGCCGATGTTCATGGTCGACTTGGCGGTGCCGCGCGACATTGAACCCGAAGTCGGCAGCCTGTCGGACATCTATCTCTACACCGTTGACGACCTCGCCGCCGTGGTGCAGTCGGCGGGCGAAAAGCGCCAGGCCGCAGTGGCCCAGGCCGAGGCCATCATCGACGCCGGGGTGCAGAGCTTTGCCCATTGGCTGAACCAGCGCGCCACCGTGCCGCTGATCCAAGCGCTGCAGGCCCAAGCCAATGACTGGCGCGCGACCGAGATCGCCCGCGCCCGCAAGTTGCTGGCCAAAGGGGCCGACATCGACAGCGTGCTCGAGACCCTGTCGCGCGGCCTGACACAGAAACTGCTGCACGGCACCTTGGCCGAGTTGCATGCCAGCGACGGCGAAGCCCGGGTGCAGATGGCGCAGACGGTTTCCCGCCTGTTCCTGCGCCAGGCACCGCGCAACCCAGCGGCGGACGACGCCAGCTAGCTGCACTGCCGGCACGCCATCGACTCTAGCGTCGGGCGTGCTGCAATCGCGCCCATGAAAGACTCTCTTAGACTTCAATTGCAACGCTTGGCCATGCGCTTGGCCGAGCTCGACGAGCACCTCAGCGACCCCAAGCTGGGTCAGGACATCGCGCGTTACCGTGCGGTGGCACGCGAACAGTCCGAGGCTGCGGCGCTGGTGCAGCGCTTGCGGACTTACGAGCGGCGCGAAGCCGATCTGGCCGCTGCGCGCGACCTGCTGGCCGAGTCCGGCGATGACGCCGAAATCGCCGAGATGGCGCGCGAGGAGATCGTCGCCGCACAGCAAGACCTGTCCGATGAGCTGACAGCACTGCAGACTGCGCTGCTGCCGCACGACCCCGACGATGAACGCAACGCGTTCATGGAAATCCGTGCCGGCGCTGGTGGCGATGAATCGGCCTTGTTCGCCGCCGATCTGGTGCGCATGTACCTGCGCTATTTCGAGCGCTGCGGCTGGCGCACCGAGGTGATGAGCGAGTCGACTTCCGACTTGGGCGGCTACAAGGAATTGGTGCTGCGGATAGAAGGGCGGGATGTCTACGGCGCACTGAAGTTCGAGTCTGGCGGCCACCGGGTCCAGCGCGTGCCCACAACCGAGTCGCAAGGCCGCATCCACACCAGCGCCTGCACGGTCGCCGTGATGCCCGAGCCCGACGCCGCGACCGAGATCACGCTGAACCCCGCCGACCTGCGCATCGACACCTTCCGCGCCAGTGGCGCCGGCGGCCAGCACATCAACAAGACCGATTCGGCGATACGCATCACCCACCTGCCCACCGGTCTGGTGGCCGAATGCCAGGACGACCGCTCGCAGCACCGCAACAAGGCCAAAGCGATGGTCGTGCTGCAAGCCAGGCTGCGCGACAAAGAGCGCGCCCAGCGCGACGCCACCGAGGCGGCGACCCGCAAAAGCCTGGTCGGCAGCGGCGACCGGTCGGACCGGATCCGCACCTACAACTTCCCGCAAGGCCGGCTCACCGACCACCGCATCAACCTGACGCTCTACAAGCTGGGCGCGATCATGGAAGGCGACCTCGGCGATGTGCTCAGCGCGCTGCAAGCGGCCCAGGCGCAAGACCAACTCGCGGCACTCGAAGGCGCAGCATGACGGCCGCGCCGGCGGCAGCAGGCCCCGCCGGGCTCAATCTGGGGCAAGCGATCGCACAAGCCCGCGCGCTGGGATTGGACCGACTCGATGCCCAGTGGCTGCTGGGTCACCTGCTGCAGCGGCCCCGCAGTTGGCTGATCGCCCACGACGACGCAAAGCTGGCAGCCGACCAAGCGCAGGGCTATGCCGCACTGTGTCAACGCCGTGCCGACGGTGAGCCGCTGGCCTACCTGGTGGGCGAATCGGAATTCCACGGCCTGGCGCTGGGCGTGACGCCCGACGTGCTGATACCGCGCCCCGACACCGAGACCCTGGTCGACTGGGCGCTCGCGCTGCTGACGCAAGATGGCCAGCGCGCGCCGCGCGTGCTGGACCTCGGCACCGGCAGCGGCGCGATCGCCTTGGCGGTGGCGTACCGCCACCCCAGCGCGCGGGTCACCGCCACCGATATCAGCGATGCAGCGCTGACCGTGGCCCGGACCAACGCCGAACGACTCGGGTTGACGCTGGATTGGCGACGCGGCAGTTGGTGGCAGGCATTGCCGGCGCACCTGGAATTCGACATGGTGCTGTCCAATCCGCCCTATATCGCCGCCGACGACCCTCACCTGCCGGCGCTGCGCCACGAACCGCTGCTGGCGCTGAGCCCGGGCGGCGACGGACTGGGCGCGCTGCGCCAGATCATCGCCGGCGCTGGCGCGCATCTGGCGCCAAATTCCTGGCTGCTGCTCGAGCACGGCTGGGACCAAGCCGAAGCGGTGGCGCGGATGCTGCAAAGCGCCGGCTTAGAGCAGATCGCCACCCGACCCGACATAGCAGGCCGGCTGCGCTGCACCAGCGGGCGGCAACGCAGCGCCAGTTGAGTGGCGGCTGACGCCAAAAACAGCGTATCGCCTGCCATTTCGAGCCCCACAATGCAGGCCAAGCGGCGTAGGATCAAGCCAGGTCGCCCAGATGGGGTCGCCGCAAGATTTCGAAGGGTGATGTGATGCGCAAGATCCACCTGTGCCTGGCCTTGATGGCCGCCACCTCGGGCGTGCTTGCACAAGACCGCGGCTTGACTGCGCCAGCCACCGCTCTGGGTGGCGCATTCTGGCAAGCCCGCTTTGAGCGTGACAGCAGCGCGATGCCCCAGGCCAGCATGGCGATGCCGAGCTTCGGCGCGCAGACGCTGCGCATGTTCGGCGATTACCAGTTCAGCAGCTTGCGGCTGGGCGACACTGGCGGCCTTCGCCTGACCGGTGGCCTGCTGATCAACCTGCGCACCGGCTTGAGCATCGGCAGCAGCGCTGACAACGCCGCCGCGCTGCCTTATGCCGGCATCGGCTACAGCAGCGGCAACAACCGCGGCGAATGGGGCTTCAGCGCCGATCTCGGCTTGGCCGCACCAGGCTTGGCATCATGGCGGCTGGATCGACTGATCAGCGGCGGCGGACTCACGTTGGACGGCGCCATCCGGCTGCAGCCCATGGTTCGGCTGGGCATGAACGTCGCTTTCTGACACGGGACCGCCCGCGCCAAGGCAAATACTGACCCGCCCGGCTCCACAGGGCGCTTTGACGTATAAAGTCCACCCATCCATACCAACAGCCGGACCAAGACCATGACTGATGTGCAAGAACGTATCGACAGCATTGTGAAGGGCGGCCGCGTCGTGCTGTTCATGAAGGGCACCGCGCAATTCCCGCAGTGCGGCTTCTCGGGCCGCGCGATCCAGGTGCTCAAAGCCTGCGGCGTGACCGAAATCAAGACGGTCAACGTGCTCGAGGACCAAGACATCCGCCAGGGCATCAAGGATTACGCCAACTGGCCGACGATCCCGCAGCTCTATGTCGCGGGCGAGTTTGTCGGCGGCTCCGACATCATGATGGAGATGTACCAGTCCGGCGAGTTGCAGCAACTGCTCGACCAGTGAACCCACCCGCCAGGCGCCGCCTGGTCGTCGGGATCACCGGCGCGAGCGGTGCGGTGTACGGCGTGCGCCTGCTTCAGCGCGCCCGCGAGCTGGCACTGGAAACCCATTTGATCGTCACGCCCGCAGGCGTGATCAACGCCCACCATGAGCTTGGGCTGGGCCGGGCCGAGCTTGATGCGCTGGCCGACTTTGCTTACTCACCTGGCGACATCGGGGCCTGCGTGGCGAGCGGCAGTTTCCAGGCCGCAGCGATGGTGATCGCGCCTTGCTCGATGAAGACGCTGGCCGCAGTGGCACACGGCCTGTCGGACAACCTGGTCACGCGTGCCGCCGACGTCACGCTCAAGGAGCGTCGCACGCTGCTGCTGATGGTGCGGGAGAC
>Ga0214919_10008592_pt1 | contig 13397 bp, 9 predicted proteins | sample LL1503_MetaG_FD_177994 | JGI IMG/M metagenome (GOLD analysis project Ga0214919, IMG submission 177994) | Freshwater microbial communities from Lake Lanier, Atlanta, Georgia, United States - LL-1503 | ecosystem: Environmental > Aquatic > Freshwater > Lake | place: USA: Georgia | collected 2015-03-15
TTCCATCAAGGCCAAGTTGATCGGCAATAAGCTGGCTCAGGAACGCAACTTCAATGGAGTGGCGCAAAACATTTTGTCCATAGCTGGTTCGATAGTGAAGCCGGCCCATCATTTCAATCATCTTCACATGCAGTCCAGGCACGCCGGCCTCCGCAGCGGCGTCGTTGCCCGCTTTCATCATGCGCTCGTGAATATCGTGGCGCGATTGCTCAACCACTTCCTCAATACGCGCGGGATGAACGCGGCCATCGGCCACAAGTCGCTGCAGCGCTTCAACCGCAACGGCTTGGCGCACGCGGTCAAAGCAACTAATGGCGATCACGCCTGGCGTGTCGTCAATCAGAACATCAACGCCGGTGGCGCGTTCAAACGTGCGAATGTTGCGGCCCTCGCGGCCAATGATGCGACCCTTCAGATCATCCGATGGAATTTTCACGGAGCGAACCGTGGCGTCCGTGGCGGACTCGCCGCCGTAGCGTTGCATGGCCATCAGCGTGATCTCACGAGCATTCTCGCGCGCCTTCAACTCCGCCTGCTCGATGATCTTGTGCTGCAACTGCGCGGCGTCGCGCTGACTCAGATCGCGCACCTCCTGCATGAATTGCTCGCGCGCTTGCTCTTGCGTCAGGCCACTGACTTCAGCCAGGCGCTGACGGGTTTGCTCAAGCGTGCGCTGGTTTTCCTCCAACACTAACTTTTGTTTTGCCTCTGTTTCCTGCAAGGATTGAGCGCGTTTTTCAAGTGTGCCCTCGCGCTGCTCCAGTTGCTCCGAGCGCTTCTCCACGGAAATTTCGCGTCGGCTTACGCGCTCTTGCGTGTCCTTGGTCTCGGCCAGCGATTGCGCGATTTGTTTGTCGGCGCTGGCGCGGCGGTCCGCGACGCGCCGCTCAGCTTCAAGTTCCAACGCGCTTGCCTTGGCCGTGCCTTCTATGCGCGCCTTCTCTACAAGTTGCGCGCCTTCACGAGCCATGCGTTGCAATTTGCGCGCGGCAAGCGCCCACATGGAAATCACGACCACGCCAGACACAACAACAATGCCAATGGCAACAAGCGATGTGGGATTGAAAGCGGACTCAGTGGCGGAAGCCGCCGCAAGTTGCGGCGTGAAAATCATCGGTGAAGGCATGGCGCCTCCTTTATGTAAAACCAGACTGGCGATGCGCATTGCTCGCCGCGGCGAAACGCTTGTGACCGATGAGTGACCACAGTGGCAGTGAAGTGATTCGAATCGGTCAAAGCCATCCGGCGCTTGGTCCGTGGAAATTGGAATCCAATCGTGTTGGTCCGATTGGTTAAGGAAATGTGATTATGGTTTGAATTGTGTTCAGGGTCAACAGGTTAAATGACTTCGAACCCTTAGACTGTGGGAGTGCCGCGCCTTCTCAACTGGTTCTTGGCCCTTGGACCCAACAACGCCGTGGCCCTGCGCATTGTCAAAGGTGGCAGCAACCGCACCAGACATTTGCTGATTCGCTCGGGGTATTTGGGTGGTTTAATGGTGCTAGTTTTTTTCTCGTTGCTTGGGCCAAGTGGCAGCCTGAAAGATTTGGCGCAACGCGGCGCCAACGCCTTCACGTTGATGAGCTTTGGCCAAGTGGCCGCAATTTGCTTGTTGACGCCCATTTTTATGGCGGGCGCGATTGCGCAAGAGAGCAACCCCAAGACATGGGAAATTTTGTTGACCACGCCACTTTCCAGCGCGCAAATTATTTTTGGAAATGTATGTGGGCGATTATTTTTTGTGGCGGCGTTGCTGCTGGCCACCTTTCCGCTATTTATCATGACGCAAATTTTTGGTGGAGTGCGTGGAAGCAGCGTTGTGGCAAGTTTGCAAATTTCATTTGTGGTGGCGTTGGTCATGGGCGCCACCGCCATCGCCTTGAGCGTTTTTCGCAACGCGGGCAAGCGCAGTATTTTTATATTTTATATTGTGGTGGTTCTCTATTTAGCCGCGACGGCGGCGCTTGACCGTGTCGCGCGCAATCCCATCGCTGTTGGATTAAACGAGTCATGGACCACGGCGTGGACTCCGCTGAATCCGTTTCTCACTTTGGAAAGCGTGCTGTTGACCAATCGCTATCGAGCGCAAGAGTTTGGATTGAATGACGCCAGTGCGTTGCGGCGCTTGTGGTTTGGCGATCCACTGCGCGCGCAAACCTATCTTGCAATAGTCGTTTCACTTGGTTTGGTTCTGTATGCCACAGTACGCGTGCGCTTGATTGGCAGCCGCACGGAAGCGGGCAACACGTGGTGGTCCAATGTGTCGCGCCGGCTGAATGCTAAAAATAAGCATTATTCACGGCATGTTTGGCGAAATCCAATTGCGTGGCGCGAAGTGAATCTTCGCTTGTCAACCCCGGTGGCGCGTTTCTTGCGTTGGGGATTTCTGTTGTGCGGATGTGTTCTAGCCGCGGGACTTCTGGGCTTGCATCGCGGCGGCGCCATGAACACGTCGGTGCTTCGAATTGTTCTTGCCGCAGTGGTCATGAGCGAAGTGCTGTTGGCCGTTCTTCTGGCGGTGGGCGTCAGCGCGACGGCGGTCAGTCGCGAGCGTGAAGATGGCTCGCTTGATTTATTGTTGACCACGCCAATTCAGCCGGGTGAATATTTGTCTGGCAAGTTGCGCGGTTTGATCACTGTGTTGTGGCCAGTCATTGCGGTGCCATCAATTACATTGTTGTTGGGCGCGTTGTATGTGTTCAGCAACGGACTTGGTGTAGGCGGCGTGAGCACGCCCGAACTTGTTGGCACCAGCAAAATGGACGTGCCGGTTGTCTTGCCAATTGCGGCGGGCGTATTTCCATTTGTGTTGACCGCGTTCCTGGCGTTTGTGGTTATGACAGGATTAAGTTGGAGCATTAAATCCAAAGGCGTGATTGGAAGCACGGTTGGCGCGATTGGAATTATTGCGGCCATAATGACAACGATTGGTTTGTGCGGCGCGGCGAGCGGAGGCAGCTTGCCACTGTTTGGCCCCGCTATTTCCTGCTTAAGTCCGCTGAATTTGGTCTTGGCCACGGTGGCGCCAATGGACACTATTTCCGCAAGTTTGGAACTTCAATCTGGTCTGACCGCGTCGTTCCTGTTGGGAGCAACGCTCAGTATGGCGTTGTATGTGGGAGTCACCATCGGAATGCACGCCGCAATAAAGCGCTCATTTATGATGACGGTGCGTCGGTTGTCTGGCTTGAAGTAGCGGGCTGGTCAATCATGGTTTGAATTTCCGCCATGATGGTGCGCTCGGACGCTTCGTCGCGGCCCACGGGTGTCCATGTTGTTTGCGCGCGCGTGGTGCCGTCGGTAACACCGGGCGTTGGTGTTTGCGTTTGGCTAGTCAACATGGCGCTCCACGTGTTGATGCGCATGCCGTCCGTGAAATTACGCTCCACAAAAACGCGCGCGCGAATTTCAATCGGGCCTTTGTACGTTTCCAAATCAAAGCGCTTCAGGTCGTCCACTGACCCAGACGCCGCGGGTCCAGTCATGGTGGCTATGGCCTCGATGGATTCAGGTTGCCAGTCTTTGGGCGTGAAGACAAAGCGAACGCGGCGTCGCTGAAACTGCGCGGTGTTCTCGGCTTTTTGCATGGCGCCGGTGGAATCAAATCGCCAGGGTTCAACCCAACTTCCAATGGTTCGCGGCTCGGTTTCAATAATGCCGGTGGTGCGGTCGGCGGCTTGCGGCGGCATGCCAGCGCTGCGGCTTGCCTCAATACATGCTTCAAATGCCTTGGAATAGTTTGTGGAATCAATCTCAATTACCGCGGGACCACTCATGGTGTTGCAACCAGTCAGCGCCACCACGCAACTAGCCAATGCGCCCAGGGCCAACGCGCCGCGCATGCCAAGAATTCTTTTTGTGGGTGACGTAAACATAGGTGCCTTCAGTGTAGTGTTCCTTTGACTAGCATCGCGCTTGATCATGTTGTCCTTGTTCTTGCGCAGACTTGCGCTCATTCCTCCGCTGCTTTTGGCGATGTACACCATCACCTTTGCATTGGCGTGGTTGATACCAGGCAACCCGCTAGATAATCCAGAGGGACGACGTCCGCCACCGGAAGTTGTTGAGGCCATGAAGAAGCAATATCGTTTGGACGACCCGGTGGCTTTTTATTTTGAATACTTGGGCAAGGCCAGCGGCGTGAATTGGGTTTTGGGAAACGCGCCGCGACCATTTGATCTTGGTCCAAGTTTGCGTCAGCCCGATTGGACGGTGAATGAAATTTTACGCGACGCGCTTCCAGTGAGCGTAACGCTTGGATGCGCGGCCATGTTGCTTGCGTTGATGATTGGATTGTCCGCCGGCGTGTTGAGCGGGTTGCGTCCGGGTGGAGTTGTGGACTCGACAGGACAAATGTTCGCCCTGGTTGGCGTGAGCGTTCCAAGTTTTGTGATCGGCGCGTTGCTGCTTCTCATTTTCTCGGCGAAGTTGGGATGGTTTCCAGTGGGCGGCTGGGGCAGAGTTTCCAACATTGTGTTGCCAGCGATCGCATTATCCATGCCATTCGCGGCGGTGATCTCGCGCTTGGTTCGTGTGGGAATGATCGAGCAAATGAGCGCCGAATATGCGCGCACCGCGCGGGCCAAGGGATTGTCGCGTGGTCAAGTGGCGGTGCGACATGTTTTAAAGAACGCGTTTTTGCCCGTGCTGAGTTGGTTCGGTCCCGCGACGGCAGTGGCGCTAACGGGTTCATTTGTTGTGGAAAAAGTATTCGCGGTTCCTGGTCTTGGTCGACATTTTGTGGACGCCGTATTGGGCAAGGACATTACGTTGGTCATGGGTATCACCTTGACGTACGGACTGGTCGTCGCGCTGTTGAATTTGTCCGTGGACATGTTGTATGCATGGATCGATCCGCGCATTCAACAAAATTAATTTAGTTTATTTCTGCTTACCAAGGCGGCCGACATATTGTTCCAGGCGTGGATGGCGGCTCAAACCCGTCAAGCGCACGGGGTCGTACATATAGACCGTGACATAGTGGCAAATTGGAATCATTGGAACATCGCGCTCCATAACAATGCGTTCGGCGTCTTGCAAAATCTGAAAGCGTTTCGCGGCGTCAAGTTCCAGCGCGGCTTTGTCCAACAGGGCGTCAAAATCTGCGCTGGCATATTTTCTATAGTTGTTCCCATCGCTTGATTTACAAAGATCCAGCCATGTGGTTGGATCACCATAGTCGCCATACCAACCACCACGGGCGATCATGAAATCACCTTGATTGACCGCGTCTTTGAAGCTGCGCGAATCACGACTGCGGGGCGCGGATTGAACGCCAAGAGTTTCGCGCCACATACTGCCCAGGGCGGTGGACATGTCGCGGTATCGCGGGCTGTCTGCGGAATACATAATTTCAACTGTTGGAAACAGTTCGCCGTTTTCATTTTCAAGAAGGCCGTCAGCGTTGCGATCACTCCAGCCTGCGGACGCCAATTCTTTGAGCGCGCGCGCCGGATCGAAAGACAATCCCAATGGCGTTTGATATTCCGGAATGGAATTGGGCGGAATCAACGTGGTGGCCACAGTCTCGTTGAGTCGCGTGATATTTTTCACAATGCTGAATTTGTCAACCGACAAAGCGAAGGCGCGGCGCACGGCGGCGTTTGCGAAAGGATTCACGCGGCCATCGGCAAGATATGGCCGGCAATTGAAGGAGAAAAAATCCGTGCCGAACGCGTCAAGCACATGCAAATTATTTCGCTTGGAATTTTTAACCTGCTCAAACATATCGCCTCGGTATTCAACAAGAGTGTCGGTCAGCCAATCAACGTCGCCATTCTCAAACGCCAACACGGCGGTGTTTGGGTCCTCAATTGGAATGCTTTCAACGGATTGACTTGCAACATTCGCGCGGTTCCAGTACCAGGAATTTTTTTCAAATCGCATGGAACGCTTGGGCCGCCATTGCACCAATTGATACGGACCGTTGCTCACCAAGACGCCGCCTTTGGTCCAACCAGGATCCTGTTCAAGCGATGCGGTGCGCGGATTGATGCGGATAAATTTTTCGACAAGCGGCGGATACACGGGGAAAAGGGCTGGAAATGCGCATAGATCAAGCCAATACGCGACGGGGCGTTCAAGTTGAACTACAAGCGTGTGATCGTCAGGCGCCGACAATCCAACGGTGCTTGCGAATCGAGTTTCAGTTTCTTTCCACAACGCGTTGGCGGCATCGGCGCCACCTGAGCCTTTGGAAAAATTGGCCAAGGCCTTCACGCGCCAATCAAAAAAATTCTTGGCGCCTTGAATGGATAAAAAAAATCCCGTGTAGTTGGCGGCCAAGTCCGGCAAGATTGCGCGGCGCCACGCGTAGATAAAATTCGCGCTGGTCACGGGCGCGCCGTTGGTCCATCGCGCGTCCGGTCGCAAGTGAAAGGTCCACGTGCGGCCATCTTTTGAGCACTCCCAACGTGTGGCAACCGCGGGTTCAATTCCGCCGTGCTCGGACTCCACATTCACAAGCCCCTCAAAAAGACTTCGCGAAGTTCGCACGTCATGTTGATAACTCAAGCGCTGCGGATCAAGCGTGAAATTTTCAGCCGTGTTGGCGTACACAATGTCGGCGCGGGGAAGTGGCCTATCAAGCAACACGCTGACAAGAATGAGCGCGGCAAGAAAAAGAAACGGCGCGATTATTTTCAAGCGGGGCATGATGCCACTAGAGCGCACTTAGCCGCCTTGATTCAAAGGTTTGTGATGGCGATCGAAACCACTCACGCCGGAGTCTTTGCGGATTGCGCAGGCGGCTTATCGCCGAGCAAGGTGTTGATGGATATTGCCACTTGAGCCGCGCCCGTTGCCGACTTACGCAGGGCGGTCTCGGTCGCGGAGTCACCCTTTGGCGGCTGCTTCGCAAGAACAATCGTGCTTTGGGTAATGACTTTGATTGCTGACGTCATTTTAATTTTTTCATCTTGCGGAGTTTTAAGAAGCATGTCGCGCAGAAGAATAAGTCCGCGTTGCAGGGCCAAAACCTGTTCAGAGTCTTTCTCCTTTGAGGCATTTCCCGCGATGATTGCAAGCACTTTTAAGAATTCGTTGCGGACAAACTCGGCTTGCGGCTGCATTTTTCCAGTTTGCGCCACCACAATCATGGCCACAAGCGCCTGCATTTCATGCGCGCGGACAATCCATGAAGTTTCCATTTCTGCCGCTTCGCGTATGTGCCGTGCGGCGGTGTCAATTTGTGGCGCAGTCATGTTGGAGGACGAGGCGCAATCAGCAAGCAAACGACTCGCGCCGATACGAGTGGTCATATCGTGCTGAACGGACATGGTTGCTTGGTTGATTAAAATGTCAAGCGACCCTGGTGTTCGTGTCCACCGAAGAATCTCAAAAAAATTAGAGGCGCGCAGCGACGGCGAGACGTTGTCTTTGCCTGGCAGATTGTCTTTTGCAGGTTCTTTCACGGCGAACATGGTCGTGGCAAATGGTTTAAGTTCGTCGAAAACCACCCTTAGAAAAATAGGTGTGGCGATGGGTAGGCGCAAAACTTCCAAGATGTCGTTGGTCGCTTGTCGAACATTTTTCGCTGAGCCGGTTTCAATCTCGATCATTCGACTATTTATAAATTCCTTGATCTGTTTTTTGCCAGCGTCATCAATTGAAGTTGTGCTGCCCACATATTCTTTTGATGGAGCGGGAACTTTTGGCTGAATCTTTGCTTGAGGCGGTGATTTGGTGGGAGCAGTTGGAGGCGTCTTCGCTTGCGGCGGTGTTTGCGCCGATGCAAAAACTTGCGTAAGTAGAACGGCGGCAAGAATGGCGAGGTGTTGAAAATGTCTCATTTCAATTCCAGATATGTACAAAAGCGAGGTTGATTTTGATTTGAATAAGGTAATGCTGAAGCGTTGAAGGTTACACTCCAACAATGATGTTGTCATTCGCCGCCACATTTCTTGCCTGTGCTCTTGCTGGGGGGCAAGACAATTTGGTTGAACTTGATGCAACCCAAAAGTTGAGTATTGCTTGGAGCCGCGCCGCAATTCAGATGATCTATGCGCCAGTCGATCCCACTCCAGAAAATTATGCGGGGTCTTTGGAGGTTGCTCGGGCCGCAGCCGCCCTTGATCCAAACGAATCCGAAGCGTGGCGAATTGTGCTTGAGCTTGCGGATGCCACCAGCGACGGAATTCCTCAAGCGAGGCCGGCGGCAATCGAGGCCGCTCTTCAGCTTTCAAAACTGGACCCAAATGATTTGGTCATTCGTCTTCTACGATTATCCGATGCGGTGGATCGAAGCGTAACGGCGGAAGATCGAATTATTTCCTATGAACATTTTTTACAGCCGGCTTCCGTGGCAAAAATTTCTCCGTTGGTGGCAAGTCGTTTGTCGTTTGATTATTCAAACTTGCTTCGACGGCGCGGGGACAAAGAGGCTGCATTGCAAAAGTTGCGCAATGCCATTGCGTTAGACCCGGCATATCCAGCGGCCACCGCGCGTTTGGCGGCGCATCAAATTGAATCAGCCGCGCCACCAGGAATTATCGCCAATGCTCTTGTGGATGCGATTCTGGCAAATCCATCGGATATCCCGTTGTTGAAAGAGCTGGGGTTGATGTGTCTGCGTGAAGGCTTGTACAACGAGGCCGACTTGATACTTGGCGTGGCATGCCGCGTGGCGAACAAGAATTTTAGAAATGATATTTATGATGGCTTGATCGAGCTACAAATGTTGGCGCGTTGGGGTTTGGGCAATCACAAACAGTCCGCGGACTTGTATCAAAAGCGTCAGCAGCAATTAATGTCAATTCTCCGCAGGAAGGGCGGAGGCGGGCGCACGGAGGATTCCATTGCCATGCCTTCGACCATGAGTGAGATTTATGCCATGGTGTGCAAGTGTGGTTCATTGCCTGGGGCCGAAAGCGCGTTTGATGATTCATTGCGGATTATCAATGATGAAATCAAATCCTCCGATGGGAGTCCGGATGTGAAAACGACTTTGATTTTGCGAAAAATTTGGCTTGCTTTGGGCATCGCGCCGCAAGTGGACGACGTTCCACTTTGGATTGAGGAGGTCGAGGCCTTGAGCCCGCTTACCAATCAGGCAAAATTGAAATTGAATGGTTGGTTGAAATTGCGCGAAGGAAAAGCGGATGAGGCGATCGCTATTTTGCAACCACTAGCCGAACAGAACAACGCCGCGCGGTTTGGTTACGCGCTCGCTTTGGCGAAAATTGGAAAATCCAAAGAGGCCGCGAAAGAATTTGTGGCAATCACTCGATCCACTCGCGGAGAAGCCATTGGGATGTACGCCGCGGACCAACTGTTTCAAATTCTGAAAACGCGCCCAAGCGCCAGTGCCGTCGCTTCGGAAATACAAAGCGCCACTGCTCGGCTTCCCAAGAACTTCGCCGTTTTTGCAAAGGATGAAAGCGAGTTTGTGAATTTAAAGGTGGAGTTTTTGTCCACCACGGCCGCCCCATTTGAATCATTGCCGTGCAAGATTGAAGTGAGCAATATCAGCCCTATTCCTCTGGATATCACTCCCGAAGGTCCAATTGATTCTCGCGCCGCCATTCGGTTGGAAGTGGTCAGTGTTGGAACTCCACCACAAAATTTGGAGCCAATTATTTTTCCTATCAATCGCAAGTTGCAACTCCAGCCCAACGAAACCATGTCCTTTGTTTTAAATATTGCTCGCACGCCCGTGGCGATGGGCCTTGTGACTCATCCGCTTGATGGAGTGAACTTGCAGATTGAACTTCTTAATAATTTCAAGTTGACGCTAGAAAGTTTATTGCCTGGGTTTTTGGGACGAGTGACCCTGAAAAATTCAATTCGGATTTCACCTGTTATTCGCAATACCGCATGGCGCGAGGAGGCGCTTGGAAATATTCGACACTGTGACAAGCCGGAAGATCTGGTCACTCTTATTTTATTTGCCTTTGACCTTGCAAGCAGGCGCGGCGAATCAGGCGCCGCAGAGGAAGTGAAAGAAGGCTGGGCCGAGGTCGAGCGATCTTGGTCTGGTTTGTCGCCAGCGGCCCAGGCGTGGGCACTGATGGTCTTGCCGCGCGAGCCCTTGGATATGACGGAGCCGATCGCAAAAAAAGCGAAAGAGTCACAAGATGTACGGGTTCAAATGAGCACGTTGTTGCGCTGGGTTGATTCTGAAAACGATGAATTTCTCAACACCATTGCGCGCGGCGGAAATCAACAGTTGATCACCGTCGCGGACAGTGTGCGCAGTTGGATTGAGGGCAAAGTGCGCGAAGCGTCCAAATTAAATGAATCTTTAGAAGAGGCGGGCATTTTAGGCGGTGTGATAAAAGCCAGCGATACTGCTCCCGCGAAGCAGCCATGATTTATTTCTGAAGCCCTTCATTTGCGTAGACGAATGTGTTTGAGTCAACAACGCGAGTGCTGATATGTGTGCGCAGACGCTTATGCAACATGGGCCATGAGGCAAGCCCGGCTGGAATGAAGAAAATAATTTCCACCACGCGGCCAAGCAGTTCCGCCGCAAGCGCATCGGCCAGTGGCACGCCCGCGATCAGCGGCGCTAAGAAGCCAACGCTCCATTCGCGAACGCCAATTCCATTTCCAATAAATGGAATAGTGTTGGCCGCGTTGGCAACACAGGCCAGCGCAAGCGCGGCCGGCGCGTCAATGGGTTGTCCAATCAATTGAAATGCAATGTGAATGCGCAGTCCCCACGCGCATGTTTCCAAGACGCGCACAAAAAATGCCGCCGCAAATTGGCGCGCCGTGGTCGTGCGCAAAAATGGAACAAGCACAATGGGTGAAAACGCCGCGGCGATCCATGATAAATGTGCCGCGTTTGTCAGCAACAGTCCCGCGCCAATCCATAGCGCCGCAATTCCAGTGAGCGCGGTGGATTGAATGGCAATCAACACGCTGATGGCGACGGCGATGCCATGCACTTGGTGGTGAAACGCAATGCGACCAATGAGCCCAGGTTGCAGCGGAACAAAATTGCCAAGAGTGCTGGCGCAAATCAGCGCCAGCATTTCGCGAAATTGAACGCGGATTGGCGGGCGAGTTCGATTCGTTAGAACCAACATGCACAACGTTGTGCACAATGTGATCACCGCCACGCAACCAAGCAACGCCGCAAAAAGAAGTGGCGATGCGTGCCGCAGATGTTGCCACGCTTGGCTTGCAAGAGTGCCGCTGCGCGCGATGGTCCACAGCGCGGCGGCCAGCAGAGCCAACCCAACAAACAAGCCAAGTCTTTTGAATTGGCGGCGTTGGTTGGTTTGCAACAGTTGATCCATTACGAAGTGGTCGTGGCGGCGTCGGGAATAATTCCCAAGTCTTGCACCGTGAAGAGCGAGTCAAACGCAATACCCGCGGCCTGGATATTTTCACGCGCGCCCTCCATGCGGTCGATCACGCTGATGATGGCCGTGACTTGCGCACCGCCCTCGCGTAAAACCTTGGCGGCCTCAAGCGCCTGGCCGCCGGTGGTGGCCACATCCTCCACAATCATCACGCGGTCGCCACGCTCCAACTTGCCTTCAAGTTGTTTGGCAGTTCCATATTCTTTTTTCTGATTGCGAATGAACACGCATGGCAAACCGCTGGCCATGCTGGCGGCGGACACCAATGGAATGCCGCCCAACTCCGCGCCCGCCAAGCGCGTGGTGCCGGCGGGAACGCGCGCAGCGAACAGCGCGCCAAGTTCGCGCAAAATTTCTGGCCGCGTGCTGAACAGATATTTGTCCAGGTAATAGTGGCTTACTTTTCCGCTGCGCAACGTGAAGGTTCCGCGCAACATGGCAACTTTGGCAATTTCGACGGCAAGTGTGGTGCGATCCATGACCACAGAATAGTGGATTGGTCTTCACAATTTTGTCGCCAAAAACGCTTTGGCGCAAGCACCGTGCGCGCTTAAGAATTGCAACTACACTCTCACCCCTGTGGCAAGCGTCGTCTTTTATTTCCAAGTGCATCAGCCGTTTCGGTTGCGCCGCTACTCCGTGTTTGACACAGATCCGTTTTACTTTGACGCCGAGGCCAATGGAACCATTTTGCAGAAAGTGGCCAACAAGTGCTACCGACCAACCACGGAAAAAATTCTCGACTTGGTCAAGCGCCACGAGAATCGCTTTCGCGTGAGCTACTCCATTAGTGGCGTGGCGTTGCAGCAATTTGAGCAGTGGGCGCCCGACTTGATCGATTTGTTCAAGCGCCTGGCCGACACCGGCGCGTGTGAATTCTTGGCGGAGACCAGCCATCACTCGCTGAGTTTTTTATTCAGCCGCAAGGAGTTTGAGGAGCAGGTTGCTATTCAAGAAGCCATGATTGAGCGGCTCTTTGGCCAGAAGCCAAAAGTGTTTCGCAACACGGAGTTGATTTATTCCAATGAAATAGGCGGGCATATCGCATGGATGGGTCGCCACAAGGCCGTGGTGTGCGAGGGCGTTGATCGACTGCTTGGATTTCGTAATCCAAACTATCTCTATGCGGTTCCTGGAAATGGTTTTCCAAAGGGCCGGCCGCCCATGCCGTTGCTGTTGAAAAATTACCGCTTAAGCGACGACATTGCGTTTCGTTTCAGCAATCGTGATTGGAAAGATTGGCCGCTGTCCGCCGAGAAATTCGCGGGTTGGGTGAATCAAATCAACGGCGACGGAAATTTGTGCAACTTGTTCATGGACTATGAAACATTTGGCGAGCATCAATGGGCCGAGACTGGCATCTTTGATTTTCTTGACGCCATGCCACAATATATTTTTGATGTGAACCCTGGGCAGAATGAATTCTTGACCGTGTCGCAGGCTGTTGAGAAGTATCGACCCGTTGGTGAATACGATGTGCCCAAGCCAATTTCGTGGGCCGACATGGAGCGCGATTTGTCGGCGTGGCTTGGCAATCCGTTGCAGGACAACGCGGTGGAGGAGTTGTATCGGCTTGAGCCCGCGGTGCGCGACAAGCATTTGAAGGGCGACCCATACATTCTGGAGGATTGGCGCAAGCTGACCACCAGCGACCACTTGTACTACATGTGCACCAAGTATTGGTCCGACGGCGACGTGCACAAATATTTCTCGCCCTATGACAGTCCATACGACGCGTACATTAATTTTATGAATGTGCTGGACAACTTGCGCACGCGCGCGGGTGCGTGATGTCGTTGCGCGATCACGCCTTGTAATAGTCGCGGTACCAGCGCACAAAATTGGCAACGCCAATATCAATCGTGGTGGAGGGTTGGTAGTTCATGTCGCGCGCCAGGTCGGTGGTGTCGGCGAATGTGTCGGGCACATCGCCTAGTTGCAGCGGCAGCATTTCCGTCTGGGCTTTTTTGCCCAAGCATTGCTCCAACACTTCGATGTAGCGCAGAAGTTGCACGGGCCGAGAGCAACCAATGTTGTACAAGCGCCACGGCGCGCTACTGCTTGCCATGTCGGGCTTGGCCGCGTTGA